>JDSF01000294.1_pt1 | contig 24570 bp, 23 predicted proteins | sample 199441 | NCBI WGS metagenome assembly JDSF01 (sample SAMN02592751, study PRJNA231836) | bioreactor metagenome | isolation source: continuous culture bioreactor denitrification-DNRA | place: Germany: Bremen
TGACCCTTAATTTATTTATGCTCGCCATTGTTTAGGAAAGCGACATCTTCCATGAAAAAAAAGTCTACAACCAACAAAACCCGCAGTATTAATCCTGAAGCGAAACGAGAAACTATTCTGCGTTTTGCTCTCCATCTGTTTGTTGATAATGGGTATCATCGTGTTTCGATTCCAACTATTGTCGAGGCGTCAGGGATCAGTACCGGCGCCATCTACAATTTGTTTGGAAATAAGGAAAATATCGCTCTTACACTGCATCAACAACTGACAGAGAGTTTTATGCAGTCATTTAAAAAACGACTTCAGGGGTGCTCAACGACCTATGAAAAATTGCGCGTCTTTGCCGAGTTGGTTTATGAGGAAACCGCAAATGATCCTATGGGATTGAGTTCATGTTGTTCATGCGACATGCTGAGTTCATGGACGATATGGCACCGGTCTGCATGACTGAACCTTTCAAGGTTCTTCGTGAAATCATCAAAGATGGGATGGCGTGTGGCGACATCAAGGATGGGGACTATTTTGTTTGCGCTGTTTCTTATACTGGAGCCATTCTTCGCCCCGTACAGTTGGAGTTGGAATGTATTTTGCCAAACCCTTTAGCGGACAAAGCAGAAGAGTTTATTGAGAACGCCTGGGCCGCAATCAAGGCTTGAACTGGGGCCCTTTTTATAACAAACGATATTCGGTCTGAGGCAGATTTATCTTCCCTCAGCGCAAGATGGTTGTCACGACTTAAGATAATTTTGGTCGTTCATATTGAGAACCGTTAGAAGTCCTATCCGCCCAGATAGGCTTTCTTCACCTCGGGGTTGCCTAATAGTTCTTCGCTGGTTCCTTCGGCAACGATATTACCCGTATCGAGGACATAACCACGATGAGCCAGATGAAGGGCCAGGTTCGCGTTCTGTTCTACCAAGAGGATCGTCATGCCCTCCTCGTTCAACTGTTTTAACTTACGGAATAATTCATACTTCAGCACAGGTGCTAACCCCATAGAGGGCTCATCGAGCAGAAGGATCTTACAGCCGGTCATCAAGGCGCGACCAACGGCGAGCATCTGTTGCTCGCCACCGGATAGTGATTCGCTGCGTTGATTGCGGCGTTCTTTCAGGCGGGGAAACAGGTCGAAAATATGCTCATACTCAGCATCCAGATCGGCATCTTTTTCGCGCGCATAGGTGGCCAATTGCAGATTTTCCATAACCGTCAGGTTCCCGAAGATGCGTCGGCCTTCGGGTGAGAGGGCAAGGTGCAGGTCTTTGACCACATCACTTGGGCGAGTTTTGAGGATCGATTCTCCCTGAAACTTGATGTCGCCACCGACGACTCGGGGTGCGTCTGGTGGAGGGAGGCGAGCGATACTATAGAGGCTGGTTGTCTTTCCGGCTCCGTTAGCACCGATCAGTGTGACGATTTCACCTTCATTCACATGAAAGCTGATTCCGTGCAATGCCTGAATATTGCCATACTTGACTTCGAGATTTTCGACTTGAAGAAGCATCAGATATTATCATCTCCCAAATAAGCGGTGATGACCGCGGGGTGGTTGCGAATTTCTTCCGGATTTCCTTCGGCGATGGTTTCACCGAAGTCGATAACCTTAATTTGGTGACACAACTCCATAACCACATCCATGTGGTGCTCGATCATCCATATACTGATATCAAAGGTTTCATAAATCCAACGTATTAACCGGATCAAGTCTTTAACGTCAGCGGAATTGAGTCCCGCGGCTGGCTCATCGAGGAGCAATAGCTGTGGATGAGTTGACAGTGCTCGGGCTATTTCAAGCTTACGTTGGGTTCCATATGGCAGGTTTTTAGGAAACTCATTGGCAAATTTCTGCAGATCGAAAACATCAAGCAGTTCGTTGGCCTCTTGAGTAATTTCCTCTTCACGCTGAATATAATGCTTGCTGCGCAGAACACTGTGAAAAAAACCGTAATCCAAGCGGGAATGTTGGGCAACGCGGATGTTGTCGAGCACAGTCATATCATCCCATAAACGGATGTTTTGAAAGGTTCGAGCAATGCCAAGGGATGTCACTTTGTGTGGTTTTAGCCCTGCCGTGAGCGTGCCGTTGACGATGATTTGTCCTTCTGTCGGCTGGTAAAATCCACTGGCTAAATTAAAGACCGTTGTTTTGCCAGCGCCATTAGGACCAATTAAACCGGTTAATTCTCTTGGCATCAACTTAACGTTAAAGTCGTTGACTGCAGTTAATCCACCGAAGCACTGAGTCAGTCCGTTGATTTCAAGGACTGGTGTCGATTCTGTTTGTACTCGTGTCTGTACCATTATTTAAACCTGTAGAATTTCTTTAATTTTGGGAAAACATCTCCCAATTCTCGGTTACCCATGATTCCTTCAGGGCGAAACTGCATAACAATGACCAGTAATAGCGGGATCATAACCCATTTGATGACACCTGCCGAAGGTTCCCAGTCAGGAAAAATAAAGGTGACGGGTGAGAGAAGGACATCGATGATTGCTTGAGAGCGTAGCACTTCCAATAGGCCTGTGAAAATAATGGCAGAAATGATGGCACCGGATAAAGACCCCATGCCGCCGAGATAGACCATGACCAGAGCCTCGGTTGATTTGAGGATATTGAATGACTGCGGATTGACATAGCCGATGATGTGCGCATAAAGCCCACCAGCGCAACCTGCCAAACCTGCAGCAACCATAAAATTGATAATTTTTATTTTGTTGGTGTTGATGCTCATGATTTCCGCGGCGACTTCATCCTGGCATATTGCGTTGACGCTCTTGCCATAGGTGGAAGAAATGAAACGGCGGATGACCCAGACAGTGAAGACAGTGAAGTTGATGACCCAGAAGAGCATCCACGGGCCATCAAAAATGTCGATCATTGTCCATACAGTGTCTTTCATTCCTTGAAAACCGCGCGAGCCACCAACAAAGTCCATGTTTTCTATGGCTGAAATGATCATGTAATTGACGGCAATGGAAATGATCGCCAAATAGTCATCACGTGTTTTGAATGAAGGAACTGAGACAAGCAGCGAGGAGACAGCTGCCACAGCCCCTCCGATCAGTAGGATGATGGGAAAAACGATCACCACTGAGGCCTCGGGTAGAAGTGGGGCGCCAAACTTGTTGCCGAAGCAGAAAACTGACAGAATTGATGAAATATATGCCCCAATGCACATAAAAGCCGCATGGCCGCAGGTAAATTCACCCATGTTCCCATTGACGAGATTGAGACTGGTTGACATCATGATATTTATACCGATGGTCATGATGACAATTTGGATGTAACCGTCAATGATGCTGAACTGTGCGGCGAACAGAAGTCCAATGGCAAAGATGATCAGCAACGTGGTGAGAGAATGTTTTTTCATGAGTTATCTCCCAACCTATATTTTTGTAGACTGCGGTATGCCGAACAGTCCAGTCGGCTTCATCCACAGAATCAACAATAAAATTGTAAAGGCAAATAAGTCCCGGAAGGTCGAAGGGAAGACCGTGACGACGCCGACTTCGATGAAGCCTAATAAAAAGCCACCGACAAAAGCTCCTTTGATATCTCCGATGCCTCCGACCACAGCGGCGATGAACGCTTTCCAGCCAATTAACATCCCCATGAAAGGTTCCAGAACTGGGTAACTCATGGCAAATAGTAATCCGGCGAGACCGGCAAAACCTGAACCGAGAACAAAGGTTACGACAATAATTTGATCGACTGGAATGCCCATCAGTGGGATCGCAAATTTGTCATATGAGATTGCCCGCATCGCCATCCCGACCCGAGTGCGGGTGACAACCCATTGAAGGAACAGAAAAACCACAATAGCTGTTACAATGACCATCACTTTGAGATTCGTTATCGTGATACCGTCTATGTGCCAGATCTGTTTTTCAACCAATTCTGGGAACTTTAAGCGGCTGGCCCCGAGCAAGGCCAGGTTTGAGTACTCTAAAATCAGACCGCACATCAGAGCAGTGATAACCACGTAGAGTCGGTGCGCACCCTTGCGCCGCAGAGGTCGGTACGCAATCCGCTCCAATGTCACACCGACCAGCGAGGTCAGAGCCATGGTCAGGGGAACGGTGACGATAAAGGCCATCGCCGGGGAGAGCCCTGCAATCGGGCCGATAAGGAAGCTCGCTACGAAAAACGAGATGTAAGCCCCGACCATAAAAATGTCGCCATGAGCGAAGTTGATCAGCCGCAGCACCCCGTAGACCAGGGTGTATCCTAGAGCAATGAGAGCGTAAAAGCTCCCCCACTGCAGGGCATTCAGGATATTCTGAATAATAAAATCCACAGAAAATATTCCTTAAAAACGTTGGAGTTACATAGACTCTTGTGGTGACTTGTTTCCGCATAAAAAGCGGAGGTGCAAGGACCTCCGCTTTTTATGAACTCTACTGATTATCTATTATGGGCAGACAGACTCTTCGAAGACAAAGGTTCCTTCGTCGGAGATTTTAACCACAACAGCACACTTGATCGGGTCGCCCTGCTCATTGAACTTAGATGAACCGGTAATGCCGTCAAATGATTTGATCGCCGCCAGGCCATCGCGGATGGCTTTACGCATCTTGCGTGGGTTAGATTCGACCTTGCCGGCGTTTTTGATCCCTTCGACCATCAGGCCGATGGAATCCCAGGTCAGAGCAGCGTAGTCGGCTGGCTCTGAACCGTACTTTTGGGTGTAACGGTCAATGAAGACCTTTGTCGCACCTTTGGCACCAGCTGCAGCGTAATGGGTTGAGAAGTATTGGCCGTTGCACTGCTCGCCGCAGAGCTTCACTAAATCTGGGGTGCCCCATGCATCGGAACCCATGAATGGGCCTTTGTAGCCAAGGTCCCGAGCCTGCGGTATGATGAGGGCGACCTGGTTGTAGTTTTCTGGCACAAAGATAAAGTCAGGGTTGGCAGCAATGATGGTGGTCAACTGGGCGGAGTAATCCTGATCCTTGGTGCCATTCGACTCGTAGGCGACGACCGGCCCAAGCCCTTTAGCTTCCCAAGCCGATTTAAAAACTTCTGCCAAACCGACAGAATAGTCGTTGGCGATGTCGAAAAGCACTGCTGCTGTCTTGGCACCGAATTTCTTGGCTGCAAAATCGGCAGCTACTGGTCCCTGGAAGGGGTCGAGAAAGGCCGCGCGGAATACCCAAGGACGATCTAGCGTGGTATTGGGATTTGTCGACCAAGGGCTAATCATTGGGACACGGTTTTCGTTTGCTGTTCCACCGCCTGGTACTGCCTGCTTGGAGGAGTTCGGACCGATGATTGCCACAACCTCTTCTTGTTCAATCAATTTGAGAGCAGCGTTAACGGCCGAGTCGGCTTTAGACTCGTTGTCCATGTAGATAAATTCAAGCATATATTTTTTGCCGCCAACCATGAGGCCACCGGCGCTATTGATGTCAGCAAGGTACATTTCAGCAGCATTTTTGGATCCTTCGCCTACTTCTGGAATGTCACCAGTCATCGGGATGTTAAAGCCGATTTTGATGGTATCTGCTGCGAGTGCTGGCATGGCCAGCATAAGGGCGATGGAACTGATAAATAACACGGATAACAGACGTTTCATGGTACCTCCTCTAAAATTGAATGAAGTAAAGGACAAACGAGGGTGTATCTAAAAAAGTCGCCATTGAAGAACTTGTACATCGGCATAGATGTGATTGATGAAATGAGCAAAAACATAACTTTCATTGAAAAGTAGGTGTTCCTTTTCTCATTAAACGAACTGTTATCTTTTTGCAAAACGAGAAAAAAATCAACTGTTTTGTCTTTTTTTTTGTTGAGAAAGATTTTGGTAGATCCTGAATATTGATAGCTTTTCACCGTTTGAGAATTGTTTAGTTCTCAAAATTTCAGTGGAGAATTGGGTGTTTTGTATGTCAAAATAGAAAACTATTCTACTTTTGGGGTGCTGGAACGGGTGATTTAAAAGGGGAAGCTTGACTTTTTTGCTCAGCAACTATAATGTGCATTTGCACATAATCTGAAATTTTACCGGCCATTGGATATGAAAAATGACACATGACACAGATGTTTTTCGTGCTCAAACGCAGAAATGTGTGACTGATTTTATTACAGATTTGCGACGGTCAATGACGATGTCCGGCTTTATCATTCATAATGAAGATAAAATGGAAATGGTGCGTCACTTTGGTTATCATGGTGTTGACTTAAGTGGTGATTTTGACTTGAATATGGTGCAAGTCTGCGCACCAAAGCGTTCAGCTTTATCTCTGCAGACCGACCCTGAACGTGCCGTTTTCCTGCCTCGATTTATCGTTGTTTTTAGCAAAAGTAACGTCACTCAGATCCGTATGTTACGGCTTGGGCAGGATTTGATCAGCGAATTAATTGATGACGATGACTTTATTTCTATTAACGAGAGTATCTGCGAAGATTTACGCAGCGCAATAGAAAAAGCACTCTAAGAAGGATACAGGCAGATTATGTCTCCAAGACCTAGAAAACCAAGGCGGTGTTGCCCTAGCAGGCGCCCCTCTGATCATATGTTCAAGCCGATTGGAACTCCTATTTCCGAACTGGAGATGGTTGAGATCGAAGCGGATGAAATGGAAGCGTTAACCTTATGTGACCGTGAAGCGATGACTCAGGCAGAGGCTGGTGAACAGATGGGCGTTTCTCGAGGTACGATTCAGCGTCTGGTGACCAGTGGGCGCAAGAAAGTTATCGATGCTCTTTTAAGTGGCCACGTTATTGTTATAAAACCGCACGAGTAGAGTCTTTTTGACTATGCCATTCTTTGGTCTGACCATGACTTTGATCTCACAACTTAGGGCACTTGCTGATAGTTGCTGCATTTTGTGTTATATACTCTAATACTCGGTATATTTAGTTGTTATGCGATGGTCAGACCAGAAGGTTCCAATGAATAACGTATTCGAAGAAATCAAGGTTGAAAAAGTTTCAGACAAAATCAGCGAGCAGATTATTGCACTGATTGTTGATGGTAAGTTAAATCCTGGAGATAAGCTTCCGGGGGAAAGACAATTGATTGAGATGCTCGGGGTTGGACGTTCCTCTCTTCGCGAAGCTCTGAATCGTCTGGAAACTCTGGGCTATATTGAGGTGCATAAGCGCAAGGGGAACTTCGTTAAGTCAATCGATTCAACCTTTACCCGTGATCCTTTGAAAAATCTGATTCAAGGAGATGTTCGTAAAATCGTACAACTCTACGAGATTCGCCGGGATCTTGAATTGGCAAATGCTTATAATGCCGCATTGAATCGGAGTTATGAAGATCTGTCTGCAATCAGCAATGCCTTGACCTTGTTTCGCCAGCCGAGTGGTGAAGCGCAATTCTCATGGGATTCTGACCAACAATTTCACATCGCCATTGCCCATGCCACGCAAAATTTTCTACGTGTCCATGTAATTACTAATATCTTTGATTTTTCGCAGGAGTTTCTGCAGCCAATATTGCAAGGTGCTTTTGAGCATGACAGGAATCGAGATATAATTCTTGAGCAGCATGAGGCAATTTATCAAGCGATTGAAAAACAGGACGCGGATCAGGCCAGAATCAGCATGGATGAACATCTCTGTTGGACTAACGAGCATCTGGTTGAACTCTTGGATGCCAGTTAATTTATTGTGAACTCCCGTAAATAGTTGGGATCGTTACTTTCCCTTTGGCGCTTACAGTCGTTGGCGTTTACAGATCAAGACATTACTGCCTGGTTGTTTCTTGGCTGCTGTTTTCATCTCTGTACAAATATCGATAATTTCGAATGAACAGTCGATCTTGCGTTTTGTCAGATCGACCCCTCCCAAACTCAGGCTGACAAGTGGGTGTTGTTTTTCTACTCCTTCGCGGTTTAATGCGACCACATAGCCACGTTCAGAATCGGCTTTAGAATAGAATTCAGGCATTCCCTGACTGATGCGATGGATAATTTCATCAGCCACCTTTTGACACTTGTCAGACGGGACAATATAAACAAAATCATCTCCACCAATGTGGCCGACAAAGGCATCTGGGCAATCACAAACATTGAGAGCACCACGAATAACATCAGCTGTGAAGATGATGACTTCGTCACCCTTAGCAAAACCGTAAGTATCATTATATATCTTGAAGTGATCAAGGTCCGCATAGACAACGCAGACAGATTTTTGTTGTTCTATTGCTTTGTCCAATTCATTACGGATACTGTTGTTTCCCGGCAAACCGGTATTTGGATTGGCATCCAGGGCTAATTGATGTAGGCGGCGTAATTCAGCGATCGCTTCACTTAATCTTAATTGATTACGGATTCTCGCCAGTGCCGTCGGAGCGTTAAACGGCTTTGTGATAAAGTCGACGGCGCCAACTTCGAAGGCCGTTGTCTCAGCGGCAACACTATTTTGAGTGCTGACAAAAATGACCGGAATCTCTTTTGTGCTGTCTTGTTGCTTCAACTGGTAACAAATGCTGAATCCATCTTCGCTGGCAAGCTGAGTGTCGAGCAAAACCATGTCAATGTCAGGATTCTTTTTCAGTTGCTTAAAAACATCGAGAGGACTTTTTGCAACAACAACATGATAGTTATCTTTGAGGGTTCCGATCAGGGTTGCCAGATTCAATAAATCACTATCGGCTACGAGAATACGTTGTTTTTCCCTTGCAACCATTGACTGTCCCTTCATCAGGATGAGGTGATGGTAGATGAGACAACCGGAAGAGAAGGGTATCCGGGTTGCATCGGCATCAATGGGCGTGAATCGCACAATTGGAGAGCCAAACAGAGATTCATGCTTCATTCAGATATACGTTACACAGCACGTTCTGTCAATTGATAGGTATTTTTACAGATGCTTCATCTGAGCAGGAATTTCAATTATGGATTCTTTTGTAAAAGACTCAATGCGCTCATAAGTTGATCTTCAGAGTTTATGGCGATGGCTCCACGCTTGATCAGTTGGTCAATCTTATTCCAAGCCTGGTTTCCCGTGTAATCCTGCCCCTGAGTCTGGCCTATAAAGTACAGAGGCTTCTTTTGGTCGAGCGCTTTTGAAGCCAGTTTTAGACAGGAAAGATTGCCGCTTCCCCACCAACGGGTGGCAACAACAACGACGTCGGCATTGGCAACAAACTTTTCACTGGCACAAAGAATCTCATCGGAATAAGGGCAGAAGGGGTGTTCTGTCGTATGTGGGATTTTAAGCGCCGTTGCCAAATCTTCATCGGCATCGCTTTGATTTATTGGCCCTGCAGTGAGTTGGGCATTGGCTAAATGTAGTTTGCGTAGGAGGGTCTTCCCGCTGCCACCACCGCAGATCAGATGGATCTTTAACGGGGAGAGTTGATGGACCGAACTGTTGATTACCGGCAAGATTAATGGACTGCCGGTCAGTGGGTTTTTTTCGACTCTGACATTGACTCGGAAGACTTGGCGTAGCTTTTCAGCCGTCATAACTTCGGTGGGGGTGCCGATACTGATAATCTCACCATGCTCATTTAACAACATGATGCGATCAGACATCGCTGAAGCGAGATCAAGATCATGACTGATTTGTACGACGGTTGTTCCCTCTTCGCGATTCAGACGGATAAGCAGTTCACTCAGTTCAAGGCGGTGATCGATATCGAGATGACTTGTGGCTTCATCCAGAAAGAGAACGTCTGCACTTTGAGCCAGTGCTCGGGCCAGAAAGACGCGTTGTAATTCTCCACCACTTAACTGGGTCACGGAACGTTCGGCCAAGCTAACAATATCTGTGACTGCAAGTGCATGTCGAACCGCTTGTTCATCAGATTTGCTGCTGAAGTTGAGGAGACTCTTCCGATGTGGGTAGCGGCCCATTTCTACGACTTGGTGAACTTTGTAGGGAAAGTCAATGTGAACTGTCTGAGGAACAACAGCCACCTTTCGAGCCATCGACAGTGATGAAATCTCAGATACCGGAGTTCCATCCCACTTGATCTCTCCTTGCTGGGGAATAATACTTCCACGGAGCAGGCGCAGCAGAGTTGACTTTCCGCAGCCGTTGGGGCCGATGATCGAAAAAATTTCACCTTTATTGATGTTAAAGTTGAGGCCATCAAAAAGTGGCTTTTCAGCAAAGGTGAATTGTAACTGATCTATCTGAATCATATTCCGCCTCCATTCCGTCTCAGTAGATAGAGGAAGAATGGTGCACCTAGTATGGCTGTGACGACACCGACGGGGATTTCAGCAGGTGCGTAGATACTGCGGGCAATGGCATCAGACAGCATTAAAAAACTACCGCCGAAGAGGGCCGATAGTGGAATCAATAAACGGTGTCCCGGTCCCCAGAGAAGCCGACAAATATGTGGGATAACCAGTCCGACAAATCCGACCAGACCCGCCAGAGCGACGGCACCGGCGGTTAATGCCCCGGCCAGAATAAATAGAATCATGCGGGTGCGACCGACATTCAATCCCAGATCTCCAGCGGTCTCTTCTCCTTGGGTCAGGAGGTCAAGGTTGGGGGCCATGGTCCAGAGCAGCAGGAATCCAATACCGATCCAGATCCAGCCCCACGAAATCCAACTGGGATCAGCCAGCGAAAGGTTGCCAGCTAACCAGAACACAGCTTGGCGGGTGGCCTCTGATGGTGCTCGCCAGAGCAGAAACAACAATAATGCCGCTGCCAGGCTGCCAACCATCACGCCAGATAAAATTAACGTGTGCGATGAGCAGGTGTGAGCACGGGCGACCATGTAGACCAATAGTAAGGCTGTCAGAGCTCCGATGAAAGCAGCAATTGGCAATACTGCCGACGCTTGAAAGCCAAAGGTGAGAGCGATAACGGCTCCTAGTGCTGCACCGCCTGAGACACCAAGCAAATATGGATCGGCCAGGGGATTTCGTAATACAGCCTGAAAGGTGCAACCGGACAGGCTGAGTGACGCTCCCACCAGAGCTGCTAAAAAAGCGCGAGGAAGTCGGATCTGCCATAGGATTGTCTGATCGATTTCTGCTCCCGGTCCTTGCATCAGTAACGTCAGTATTTCATTGAATGAGAGATCAAGGCTTCCGGCTGAGAGTGAGCTGTAAAAGGCCAGAAAGGGAATGATCATCAGCAGCCAGCGTTTGTGCCCTGTTTTATGCATCAAGAGATCAGTCATTAAGTTTTATATCCGGATGTAATGCCTTCGCCATCGCTTTCACGCCGAGGAGCATGCGCGGACCAGGACGGTGTAGCCAATCCGCATTAATTTGGACAATACGATTGTTTCTGACCGCTTGAAGTTGGGGCCACTGTTGAAAAAAATATTGCGGATCTGGTTGGCCTGGATGGGACGAGACAACAATCACTTCAGGATCAAGAGTCAGTAACGCCTCACTATTCCAGGTAGGGTAGCGTGAAGGTCCGGCAGGGACGATATTCTGGCCGCCGGTACGGAGAATGATATCGTCTATGAATGTTTCCGGGCCAGCAACCGTCAGTGGTTGGAGCATGATGAAGGTGAGAACCCTAGGTCTCTTTGTGTGCTGTAGCTGCTTTTCAATATGGTTCATTTGAGTCTGAAGAGAGCCGACAACAATATCTGCTCTGCCCTGTTTCCCATTGATCCTTCCAATGGTGGTGATCATTCTCAATGTGTCATCTAAATTGTGTGGGAAGGTAATGAACACAGGAATATTTAGTGATTCCAAGCGTTTGATAAGTGAACGGCGGTTCATGCTGGCAGACGCAATGACCAGATCCGGTTTGTGCAAAAGAATACTTTCGAGACTGGGTCTGGAATATTTACCAACTTTCGGAAGTTGTTTTGCGGCTTCGGGGTAATCGCAGTAATCGGTTGCAGCGACCAATTTGTCCTGCAGGTTGAGTGCGAACAGAATTTCGGTGACTGCAGGAACCAGCGAAATAATTCTCTCTGGTGGTTGAGCGATCTCAACTGTACGGTCCAAGGCATCAATAAATGATTCTCCCCGGACTGAAAATGGGGCAGAGATGATCAACAGTGTGAGGAAAAAAAGAAACTTCACGTTTATTAAACCTTTCTACACTAGGGGCGAACAGTGCCCCTAGTGTAGAACAAATAATGTAGATTAAAAAGTAACCTTTACACCTGCATAAGCTGAGGCACCAGCGGTACCGTAACCGGCCGCTTCTTCATATTCTTCATCAAACAGGTTCTCGACGCGGCCGAACAGTTTTATCTGGTCGGTCAGTTGGTACGATGTTGCCAGATTGACAAGGGTGTACTCACCAAGAATTTCTGATGCTGAGCTGTCGCGATCTTTTCTCTCGCTGACGTACAGGATGTTCAAATTGAGCTGAAGATCGTCAATGGGATAAAGGTTGAAGTCAAAAGATCCTTTGTGCAGGGGGACCCGTGCCTTGCGACTGCCTTCATCGTCTTTTGTGTCGGTATAGGTGTAGCCCAGTTGTACGTTCATTAGCTCATTTGGATACCAGTCTATGGTTGATTCGATCCCACTAGTTTTTAGTTTTTTGATATTTTCATAGCCATCACCATCGAAAAAGTCGAGGTCTCCATCATCATACCAAGCAATATAATCATCAATGTCGTTATAAAACCAAGAGACTGCAACGATTACACTGCTGCTGAAGAGTGGTTGCTCAAAACCAATGTCATAGCTCGTACTTTGCTCTGAATCCAGGTCTTTGTTGCCACCCCAAGGGTAATAGAGTTGAAATAGAGAAGGAGCTTTGAACCCGGTTCCTGCAGAACCTTTAATTTTTGTTCCAGTTGCTTCCAGGGTGTAGGTGGGAGCGATGCGCCAAGTTGTTTCTGTTCCGAAGCTCTGGTGCTCATCGATTCGAACACCAAGAGTTGTGACAAAGTTTCCGTAAGAAATCTGATCTTGCAGGAACACCGCTTTGGTGCGGGCGTCACCGACTCCGCTGGAACTACTTTCGTATTCTTCCTTTTCAGTTTCCAAACCCAAGACCAAAGTTTGATTATCATTAAGTTTGATATTGTTCTGCAGATCGATTTTGGTAATCTTACTGTCGAATGTGTAATTATCGAAAAAACTGGCCGTCCCTGTACTGGTTCGATTACTGTCTGTGCTTGTTGCACCAAGAATAATAGTCCACTTGTCATCATAAAGAGACCATTTTCCTTCGACCTTGCCGAGGGTTTCGGCTTTATCAAGAACGGCATCAGAGTCGGTGCTGGATGTATCATAGTCATACTCTGAATCGGTTCGTTTGAAATTCAAGTTTAAGGTAAAGTTATCACTTAGGTCTGAACTGACGTTGAAAGCCACACTGCTGTTCTTATAACCGTCATTTTCGCTGAAACCATCATTTTCATTGAATGATGAAAAGCCATCGGAGTCAGTTTTGGAAAAGGTCATGGCCGCCTGCGTTTTTTCTCCGCCGGCAGAAACTCCCGCCGTTTCGCGCCAGGTATTGAAAGATCCCCCTTCAACGGAAATATAAGCCGATGGTTGTTTGCTGCCTTTCTTGGTGATGATGTTGATGACACCACCGATGGCATCGGAACCGTAGATAACACTCTGGGCTCCACGGACAACTTCTATCTGCTCAACGTTGTCTGTTGTCAGATTGGCTAAATCCGCACCGCCACCAACACTCGAAGCATCTCTGAACTCGATGCCGTCGATAAGGACCAGGGTGTGTTTGTTGTCGGTGCCACGCGACCGGATTGATGTCTGACCGCCCTGAGGACCGCTTTGAGCAATGGTGAGTCCTGGAATAGAGCGTAGAACATCAAGGACTTGGGTCTGCTGTTTCTCTTCAATTTCTTCTGCCGTAACTACGGTAACCGAACTACCAATCTGACTTAATGCTGTTGCCGTTCTAGTCGCTGTAACAACAATAGGATCCAGCGTGACAGGTGCTGCTTGCAGGGTGGCCGTTGATGCAATCAATATACACCATGTTAAAAAACTCTTTTTCATCCGTTCCTCCTGATATCCCCCGAGAGCAGTGTGCAGGCACAAAAATACCCGCCACCATGAATAAAGGTGCGGGTTGCCGTTTTGACACGCATCTCCATGCTCCCATGCCCGGGGAGAAAATGGTTATTGTTTCGCGACAGGTCTTCTGACTTACGAGCTTTCGACGGTGGAAAAAATCAGGTCAAATCGCAGGACAGCCTTCCCAGCAAATAACCAGTGGCATATTGTCCTGATGAGCTCGATTACAGCGGCGGGTCCGTGAGGGAATTTCACCCCTCTTCCCATCTGGGCTTTTTGTTTTTACCCAGGCCTTACGGCATCGAAGAAACAGTTTCAATTATGATTTGGTTTATAGGCAAGAGCAGGCTCTAAGTCAAGAGGTTTTCGATGGAAGTTTGCTGTAACAAAGATTGAATAGATCCAATTCCGACTGTTTTAAATTAATGGAAAACATGTTACCTATACGCTCAAAAAAAAGCTTATGAGACAGGTTAACTTACTGCTTACACATTGAAAGGTCGATGTCATGATATTTGATGAAATTGGTGTCCAGGTGCCAAAGATTTTGCTGCCGAAAGATAAGACCGACATGCAGCGCTGGTCAGTTATTGCCTGTGATCAGTATACCTCTGACAAGGGGTACTGGGAGCGGCTTATTCAGCAAACTGAAGGGAGTCCTTCAACGTTGAATTTGATTTTCCCAGAAGTCTATCTGGAAGATGACGATGCTGATCAACGTATCCTTGATATTAATCGTCAGATGGATGCCTATCTGGCCGATGGAAGTCTGGAAGAACAGCGGGCCGGTTTTGTTTTGATCGACCGTAAAACAACCGAAGTTGAATCACGCAAGGGATTGATACTGGCGCTCGATCTTGAAAAGTACGATTACAACAAAGGGGCCCAGAGTTTGATTCGGGCAACAGAAGGAACCATTCTGGATCGTCTGCCGCCACGGATCAAGGTCCGTGAAAATGCGCCGATTGAGCTGCCGCATATTATGGTCCTGATTGATGATCCCGAACAGACAGTGATTGAGCCGTTGTTTAAGCAACAACTTGAATCCCTATACGATTTTGAACTGCTCGAAAATGGTGGACATATAAAAGGCTATCGAGTTGACCAGCCTGAGCACATTGAGCAGATTGTGAACGCATTGGAAAAACTTTCTGATCCCCAGGCCTACCAGGAAAAATATCCCGGTGAAGAGGCCGTTATGCTCTTTGCCATGGGGGACGGGAACCATTCTTTCGCGACAGCAAAGGCGATCTGGGAACAGTTGAAGCAAGAGGCGGAAGATAAAGACGCGATTATGAATCACCCGGCTCGTTATGCGTTAGTTGAGCTGGTTAACGTCCATGATGCAGGCTTGGAGTTTGAAGCCATTCATCGGGTTTTATTTGATGTCGACTGCGATCATATGCTGAAGTCGATGGAAGATTTCTTTTCCTCACGGAAACGCCGATGACTTTCACCGCCTGTGTCGACCTCGCTGCCGCAGAAGAGCTATCAGGGCAGGCTGGTGATGCACATGTTTTCCCTGTTGTTCTTGCCGGCCAATTTGGTGTTTGCAAGGTTAATGATCCAGAATTTACTTTGACTGTTGCTACCTTACAAGCGTTTATGGATCGTTATCTCGACGAGAACTCTGCCGTTCGGGTTGATTACATTCATGGTGATCAGGCTGTGACCGAGCTTGGCAGCCAGGCCAATAGTGCTGGTTTTTATCTGCCGTCAATTTCCAAGCATGATCTGTTCAAGACAATTGTTCTGGATGGTGCGCTGCCTCGGAAAACGTTCTCGATGGGAGAAGCGGACGAGAAGAGATTTTACCTGGAATGTCGTAAGATTAAGTAAATGATTCTGGGCAGAGGGATGCCGGTTCACAGATCGACGTCCCTCTTCTTTTTCTCAGCTCTTTATGCCTTCGTGTACGCGGGCTTTTACTGTATTATTTGGGCCCTCGTGATAGCCTAGCTGCTTGGTGGTTGACTCTCTTTGGAAGTGAGTTGTTATCATGAAAACTGTTCACAATATCGTCTTCGATGTTGGCCGCGTTCTGATTAACTTCGGCTACGATGATCTCTTTGCCATGTTGCGTAGTCGCGGTGCCCAAATTATTGATGAAGCCGATTTTGCCCAAAAGGTCGATCTGATTCCCTACGAACATGGCCATATCAGCGATGATGATTTTCTCGACCGCCTGGCTGCTTTATTGACTAATCCTCTCCCCAAGCAAAACCTGGCAGCCGCCTGGAATAATATCTTTGATCCGATTGACGATATGCTTGAATTTGCCCGTAAACTGAATCAACAGTGCCGGGTTTTTATGCTGTCAAATACCAGCCAAATGCACTGGCAGCATCTTCAACAACGTTACGGGTTAAATGAATTTTGTCGGGATCTGGTGGCGTCCTATGAAGTTGGCGTGATGAAACCTGCTGCCGGTATTTACAGGGCCTGTGAGGAACGCTTCGATATCTGTCCTGACAACACAATCTTTGTCGACGATAAACTCGATAACGTTAATGGCGCTTTGGCTTGTGGCTGGAAGGGCTTACACCACCTTAGCAGTGAAGAGACTATCTCCCAGCTGAAACGTCTCGTTTCCTTTAATGACTGACAAATTCCCTGCTGATAAAGGCTCCTACCTTCTCTGGTTGTTCCTGCCACGAGGGGCTGATTTAACGATTGGCAAACTTGGGTGTCACCATTTTAGCCGGGGTTGGTATCTGTATTGCGGTAGTGCTTTTGGCCCCGGTGGGTTGCGTGCGCGGATTGGTCATCATCTCAAACACTCAGATAAAAAGCATTGGCATATCGATTATTTGAAATCAAAAGCCACATCCGTTCGGTCTGGTTCTGTGTTGGAGAAAATTTCGAACACGTGTGGAGTCGGGAATTGGCCGATTTGGCAGAAGCGAGTTATCCGCTGAAAGGATTTGGTTCGAGTGATTGTCATTGCCTTAGTCATCTGATTTACTTTCCTAGACGACCTGTGTCGAGTGAGCTTCATAAGTTACTGGAGAGTGGAGAAATGGTTTTAAGGCGGAACATGAGCTAAATATTGCCTTTTGAGTTGTCTTCCAATGTCTTCAGAATACTTGAGTAAAATTGGTGTTTATTACATCAATATCAACTTTTTAGATTGGGTAGAAAATTTTAAGGGAAGGATTGCTTTCATGGAATCAAGCTACCTGAAAACATTTGTCGAAGTTGTTCGAACAGGAAGCGTCACTAAAGCAGCAGGGAATATCAACATTTCCCAGTCTGCTGTGACCAGGCGTATTCAATACATGGAGAAACAATATAAATGCAGCCTACTGGACCGAAGTGCCGTCCAGCTCAAACCAACGGACAAAGGCCAGATTCTGTTTGAGAAAGCCTTGAAGATTATTGAAATTGAACAGGATCTGGAACTGGAAATTGGCTCTGTTGAGACCAGCAACAATCTCTCCTTCGTCTGTACACCGACATTCGGGGCGGCATTTTTACCACAAATTATGAAAAGATGGGTCAAGGGGGAAAGAAGAGGCGCAGCACTGACATTGCATCAGGATATGCCGGAAGGGATCGTCAAAAGCCTCAGACGTGGGGCTATTGAAGCCGCAGTTATTGAACATTGCCCTGAATTCTGTTTGGATGAATTCCAGACAGTCACACTTCCGAACGACGATTTAGTGTTTGTCGCCGGCAGTGATATCAAGCTTTCCAGCTTTCAGCCCCAATTTGATGAATTGCTCGGCCATTCATTTTTAGGGTGTAACAGCGGCTGCTGTACGCAAATCATTCTGGAGCGCAATCTCCAATCGAAAGGTTGTACGACGGAAGATTTTAAGCAGTTTATCGAAACGTCAGAGCTGGACCTTTTGCTTCAGTCTTTGCTCTCTGGAGCCGGTATCTCCTTTCTTCCGCTGGTTTTAGTTCAACCATTCATTGATAAGGGCCAACTCAAAACCTATCGGTTTGACGATCTGCTGCATTATCGTAAGCGCAGCCTGGTCATGCCTGCCTCAACGATAGAGGGTAATCTTGCTTGTCAATTTGCAGAAGAGATTATTTCTTATTTTGTGGAAACGAGACAGATTGGCTGATCTGATGAGTTTTTGAGGGAGGAATGCAATCTAACTACCTGGAGGCATCTGCCGAAAGAGTTCAAATCAACAAGGTTCCCACCAGCAAGAGAGTAATAATAGTGCGGGGCAGCCTGATGACTGCCCCGCATAAATTCACTCTACTATCGGTAATGCTGTTAAATTAGCCCATTCCAGCCAGGCTCCGTCATAAATTTTTACGTCGCTGTATCCAGCCAGATGCTTCATGGCAACGTATACATGGGCGGCGCGATCTGAGCTGTGACAGTAAACATAAACGGTTTTGTCAGGAGTGATCCCTTCATTGGAAAAAGCGTCCTTGATTTCCGCGACACTCTTATAGGTCTGTTCCTCGTTCAGGTTGATGGCATTCTGTCCTGTCACATTGACGGCGCGTGGAATGTGGCCGGAACGGGTGGTCCGCTCACGCTCGCCGATAAATTCTTTGTTTGGACGAGAATCGAGAAGCACGATGTTTTCATCTTTTAACTGGAGGACATTTCTGAAGATGTCACTCCATTCGATAACAAGATTTGGCTTGCGATTCGAAGCTTGATATTTGGATTTATCTGCCAATGTTGGCTGTGTTGATACCTTATTGCCAGTGGATTTCCAGGCGACAATCCCACCATCTAGTATCTTCAGTTTGTCGACATCGTGGCCATAGAGTTCCATGATAAAAAACAAGCGGCTGGCAAAAATACCATGATGATCATCGTAGGCAACTATAGTCGAGTTATTGGTAATTCCCAGCATTGACATGACCGCTTCAAACTGCTTTTTGGTCGGGTATTTGTTCGGTGGATAAGTAGCGTAATCCTCAAGGTCTCGATGCCTGACAACCTGTATTGCGCCAGGAATATGTCCTTTGCCGTAGGCGGTTGGTTTATTCTGAACGTCAAGTAGTACCACCGAGTCCTGATTCTTTTTCAACCAGTCAATAGATACCAGTGGATCTGCATAACTCAGGCTGGAAAAAACAAGTAACAGTGTTGCGACCAATATCAATCTTGATAGCTTCATGCCTACTCCTTCTCTTTCATCGGTTAGTAAAACAGGCTGTAGTGCCCAAAGTACAGTCAGACGATGTTGCCCTCATAATTTACCTGAAAGTCAACCAATAGAATTCAGTCACGCATAAGTATCAGAGGAACCTTGTTGGCAACCTGAAAATTAAAGTTAAGTGTTTATATCGTAATAGAGATTAAATTAAAAATGCCTATTTCTTATATGCTTATGCGTGGTACGCATGTCAGGAAAAGGCGAAATATTCAAGTAATTTAGCAAGCGCAAAGCCCCAGTGCAGGGCTTTGTTGATGCAGATTAAAATCAAACATACCGGCATTGAAGGATAACAGTTCACTTCTGCTCTCTGGATGAGGTGGAAGTTTTGTCTCTGAATTTAGGGAGCACGAAACACGAAAACCGTCGGAAATGCTCCGATGAATCAATGCTAAAGAAATAGACCTTTTGCGTTTCAAATGTGTGGAGATGTGTAAGTGACGTGACGAGCAACTCTATTAATTGTGTCAAGATTGATAGAGTCTAAGGAGATTGGTCTTAGCGGTAAAGACTGCTCGATTCGCCACCGTCTCAGAACAAAATAAAAAGCGGGATAGGCCAAGGGCCATCCCGCTTAAGTAATCACTTTTTCCAGCTATTCAATTTACTCTTGATGTCCCTGAGGCAGAATCAAGTTTAACAACACACCAACAACACCCGCCAGACCGATGCCACCAAGCTTAACAATCGCTAGATCGAAGCTCATGCCGCCGATACCAAAGACCAGAATAATTGCAACGATGGCCAGGTTTCTAGGCTCCATCAGATCTGTTCCTGCTTGAACCAGAGTGTTGATGCCGATCACGGCAATGGCTCCGAACAGAAGAACCATAATTCCTCCCATAACGGGAACTGGAATAGTATTAAGGAAGCCTCCCAGCTTACCAATAAAGGCAAGAAGGATGGCAGTGATCGCGGCCCAGGTCATGATTGCCGGGTTGAAGGAGCGGGTCAGAGCAACGGCACCCGATACTTCAGAGTAGGTTGTGTTCGGAGGACCACCCAGCATTGCCGCCATACTGGTTGCAACACCGTCACCAAGCAGGGTGTTTTTAATGCCTGGCTCTTTAACATAATCCTTACCAGTAATACCGCTGATTGCCAGAACGTCACCAAAATGTTCGATTGCTGGTGCAATAGCAATGGGCACAATAAATAGGATCGCTTCAAGGTTCCAAACTGGAAAGGTGAAATCTGGGATGGCGAACCAGGGTGACTCTGCGACTTTTTGCATGGAAATGAGTGCGGGTGATGTCCAGTTTTGTAGTGTCCCTGGGTTGAAGGCGGCTTGAGTCGAACTGGTGAAGCCACTGATATCGAGGACGAATGAGGTGATGTAGCCGGCAGTGATACCGCTTAAAATCGGAATCAGTTTGAACCATCCGCGGCCGAGTAGAGAAACCAGAATGGTGACAGCCAAAGCGACACCTGCAATGATGTAGGCTGTTGTCTCTGGAACTAACCAGGCTGACCCATCACCTGTGCGACCAGAGGCCATGTGGATTGCAACTGGTGCGAGAACGAGGCCGATAACCATAATAACTGGCCCGGTGACGATGGGTGGCAGGATTTTATGAAGAATTCCTGAGCCAAAGACTCTGACGACCATGCTTAATGCCATGTAGAGTACGCCGGCTGCCATCAATCCGCACATGGTTCCCGCGATTCCCCATTGTCCAACACCATATATAATCGGTGCGATAAAGGCAAAACTGGAGGCCAGAAAAATAGGCACACGGCCACGGGTGATCACCTGGAAAATGAGAGTACCGACTCCGGCTGTAAACATTGCGACGTTGGCGTTTAAACCGGTTAATAACGGGACGAGGACCAAAGCGCCAAATGCAACAAAGAGCATCTGGGCGCCGAGCAAGCAGTCTTTTCCTCGAAAGTTATAATCGGTAGGACTGGGGTTCTGGCTCATCTGTACATATCCTTTACGGTTTGTAGTAAGTTGGGTCGAAACCTTGATATAATCATATGCATTGTTTATTTCGTGCCGAAAATTTTATCGCCGGCATCGCCGAGGCCAGGAAGGATGTAGCCCTGTTCATTCAGGCGTTCATCCACTGAAGCAACATAAATATCAACGTCGGGATGTTCTTCCTCAACGCGTTTGATTCCTTCCGGAACTGCAACGAGGAAAAGACCGCGAATACTGGTGCACCCCGCTTTTTAAGCATGTCGATACAGGCACATAAGGAACCGCCGGTTGCCAGCATCGGATCGAGGATCAGAGCGGTACGGTTGTCCATGCTGCTGGTCATTTTTTCAAAATAAGTGACCGGCTCGAGTGTTTCTTCGTTGCGGTAGAGGCCAACAACACTGACGCGAGCGCTGGGGATCAGGTCGAGGACACCATCCATCATTCCCAGTCCTGCACGCAAGATAGGAACAACAGTGATTTTTTTTCCTTTGATCTTGTCCACGGTCACCGGACCGTTCCAACCAGGGATAGTTTCTGGCTCGAGCTCAAGATCTTTTGTTGCTTCGTAGGTCAGTAAGCGCGCAATTTCCGATGCTAGCTCACGAAAATCCTTAGTGCTGATTGCGTGTTGGCGCATCAGACCCAGTTTATGTTTAACTAAGGGATGGTTCGCTTCAAAAACGGCCATTTCTTTCTCCTTCAAATAATGTCTGTGATGTGATTCAACAGCGCAGCATAAAAGTATCAAATCCCCGGGTCAAGGGCTTAGCGAGAGATATTGTGTTAGTCTTGCATAATGTTTTTTAACTGGTTGATAAAAAACTGCTTTCTTCCTGGGAAAAGGTTAAGCTATAGTGCCCGGCTGGCTGGATTCCGATACTTTTTATTATTCTTATTTGCAAATGACGACTAATATGACCCGCATATCGTTTAAACATCGTAGTGAATATATTGCCCTGATGGTTGTTGCGACCATTGTCAGGAAGCTTCCGCGTCCTGCGGCACTCTCTTTTGGGCGCACTCTTGGGCGTTGGTCGATGAAGTTTTTAGCGGATCGTTATGAGTTAGCGAAGAATAATCTGACGTTAGCTTTCCCGGAAAAAAGCTCGACTGAGATCGAAGAGATCGTACAGAAAAACTTTGAACATGTCGGAATTAGTGGTGTGGAAATGCTGCGTATGGATATGTTTCAGCCTGGCAGTAGCGATCTTCAAGACTATTTTATTATCGAAGATAAAAAGTATCTGGATGAGGCCTTGGCTTTAGGAAAAGGAGCGATCCTGCTGACGGGACATCTCGGCTTCTGGGAAATCGGTAGTTTTGTTTTACCGGAGCTTGGCGTTCAGTGTGATATTGTTGCTAAGCCTATGAAAAATTCTCTTTCCGATGATTATATCGCTCGCATGAGGACAAAATTCGGGACTAGAATTCTGAATAGTAAAAAGGGCGCAAGGAGAATTTTACAATCGTTACAGCAGAATCGTATCGTTGGTGTTCTGCTTGATCAACATATTTCTCCTCCAGGGTCAGTTGCGACTGAGTTTTTTGGTCGTAAAGCCTACACAACGACAGCTATTACGAACCTGGCTATGAAGTATCAAATCCCTGTTGTGCCGGTTTTTTGTTTACGGCAGGACGATAATCGCTACAAAGTTTGGGCTGAACCGCTACTGATGTTGGAAGGTGAGGGGAGCGAAGCGATTGCCGCCAATACGCAACTATTGACCAATAAAATTGAAAATGCGATTCGCAAAGATGTGAGTCAGTGGTTCTGGATGCATAAGCGTTGGCGGGTTAAGTCGTGAATACAAGTGCCAGTGACTTGATTGTTTTAACCGTCTCAGAGGGTCGCTTCCTCAGACAACTTTTTCATAAAGTAGATCGTACCCAGTACGGATTTAAAAGATAAGGATATACGAAGTGAGTAAGGATATTCAAAAAGAAATTGCTAAGCGGCGCACCTTTGGCATCATCAGTCACCCTGATGCGGGAAAGACAACGCTGACCGAAAAACTATTGTTGTTCGGTGGCGCTATTCAGATGGCGGGAACTGTCAAGGCGCGAAAGTCGGCTCGTCATGCAACCAGTGACTGGATGAGCATTGAAAAAGAACGTGGCATTTCTGTTTCCTCTTCAGTGATGAAATTCGACTATCGTGATTTTGATGTCAACTTGCTTGATACTCCTGGTCACCAGGATTTTTCGGAAGATACCTATCGGGTTTTGACGGCTGTTGACAGTGCACTGATGGTCATCGACAGTGCCAAAGGGGTCGAGCCTCAGACCGAAAAGCTGATGGAAGTCTGTCGGATGCGAAACACTCCGGTCATAACCTTTATTAATAAGCTTGACCGTGAAGGCCTGGACCCGCTGGATATCCTGGCCGATGTTGAAGAAAAGCTACAAATTGAATGCACTCCGATGTCTTGGCCAATCGGAATGGGCAAACGTTTTAAAGGCGTCTATAATCTTTACCGAAAAGAACTTAATTTGTTTAGGCCAGGTGAAGATGCAAGAGCAACTGAGACGATTAAAATTGACGATTTAAGTGATCCGCAGTTGGACGAACTTCTGGGAAGTCAGGCGCAAGAACTTCGCGATGATATCGAGCTGTTGGAAGGGGCTGCAAACCCATTCGATCTGGATGATTATCTCTGCGCCAGTCAGACACCTGTTTTCTTTGGAAGTGCAATCAACAATTTTGGTGTCCAGGAAATGCTTGATGCCTTTGTTGAATTAGCACCGGCACCGGGAGAGCGTGAGACGGTTGAGAGGCCTGTCAGCCCAGAAGAGGAACAGTTCTCTGGTTTTGTCTTTAAAATTCAAGCGAATATGGATCCGGCTCACCGTGACCGAATTGCTTTTTTACGTATTTGTTCCGGTAAATTTACTCGCGGCATGAAAGTTAAGCATCACCGGATTGGCAAAGAAATATCACTGTCAAATGCGACCATTTTCATGGCGCAAGACCGGGCTCATGTTGAAGAAGCCTACCCCGGTGACATCATCGGTTTACACAACCACGGAACCATCAAAATCGGTGATACCTTTACAACCAAAGAGAATATGAAGTTTACAGGTATCCCCAATTTTGCCCCAGAACATTTTCGTAGGGTTCGTCTAAAAGATCCTCTAAAATCAAAGCAGCTTCAAAAAGGTCTGATTCAGCTGGCGGAAGAGGGAGCTGTACAGGTGTTTAAACCTCTGACAGGGGCTGAGTTTATTTTAGGAGCTGTTGGAGTTCTGCAGTTTGATGTGACGATGGAGAGGCTCAAGGCTGAATATAATGTCAACGCTGTTTACGAAGGGGTGGATTACAATACTGCTCGCTGGATTGAATGTGATGATCGTAAGTTGTTTGAAGATTTTCAAAAGAAGAATCAGGGACAATTAGCGCATGATGCTGAAGGGCATCTGACTTATCTGGCTGCGAGTGAGTGGCGTTTAGGACATACGATGGAGCAGTGGGAAGGGGTGCGTTTCCTGAAATCGAGAGAGCATAGTTGATCTTTGAAATACTCGATGAGATGATTAGGAGGGGCTGCTTGCAGCCCCTTTTTTGTGGTTAAATAATATTTGGCGTGATAGATTTATTTAGATTAAGGGTCA
>JDSF01000295.1_pt1 | contig 24532 bp, 36 predicted proteins | sample 199441 | NCBI WGS metagenome assembly JDSF01 (sample SAMN02592751, study PRJNA231836) | bioreactor metagenome | isolation source: continuous culture bioreactor denitrification-DNRA | place: Germany: Bremen
CCAAGCGTTTTAGAAAATATTGAATTTACTTCTGAAACTCTACCTATATATAATTTACCTGCAGTATAAAAGGAAAAGAATTGAGAATAAGCGTTCCAGCTACAAGTGCTAATTTAGGTCCAGGATTTGACACATTAGGATTAGCAATTTCATTACATAATCAAGTAGTAATAAAACCATCAAAATTTCATAGTGTATCTTTAAGAGGTGAGGGGTCAAACAATCCTGTACTTAAAGACAATAATATGTTTATTGCAATTTTTAATGATTTTTATCACAATTTGTCACATAAAAAAAGACACTTTAGATTTGAGTTTAGTAATGAAATACCACTTTCACGTGGACTTGGAAGTTCTTCAGCAGTAATAGTTTCTGCAATTGCTAGTGCTTATGCAATTGAAGGAATAAAAATTGAAAAAAGTAAATTACTTAATTTAGCTTTAGCTTATGAAAATCATCCAGATAATATTACACCAGCAGTAATGGGAGGATTTAACGTAGCAACAGTTCAAGATAATGAAGTTAAATATATTAAAAAAAATATGCCAAATAGCTTAAAAGCTATTGTTGTAATTCCAAATAGACCAATGTCTACTCAATTATCAAGAAAAGCACTACCTTTTAAGTACTCTAAAGAAGATACAATATTTAATATTTCACACTCTTCACTACTTGCAGCAGCTTTTATAAGTCAAAATTGGGAAATGCTTAGAACGGCATCACTTGATAAAATACATCAAAAATATAGAATGAAACAGATGCCTGAACTTTTTGATGTACAAAAAACAGCACTTAAGAGTGGAGCACTGATGAGTACTCTTTCTGGTTCTGGTTCTACACTATTTTCAATTTGTTACAATCAAGATTCTCAAAGAATTGAAAAAGAATTAAAGAAAAGATTCCCTCATTTCAAAGTAATTACAACTGGTTTTGATAATGATGGTGTATGTATAGAAGATTAATAACTATACAATTAAGTAAAAATTAGGTATAATATTGGCTATTTTGAAAAAACCTATTCGAACTTGTGTTATTTGTAGAGGAAAATTTCCTCAAAATGAACTGATTCGTTTAATGTGCAAGGATAAAAAACTTGTACCATTTGATAACAATGGTAGAAGTTTTTATATCTGTAATGATTGTATTTCTATTCTAGAACATACACAAAGCAATCAAAAAGATTACAAAAAACTAGAGAAGGCACTTTTCGCACAGTGTCGAAATAAAGATGACTATATTGGACAACTTAAGGAGATATTAACGCATGTCAGATAATGTAAGAGTTTATGAAATCGCAGAAGAGGCGGGAGCAAGTAGTAACGAAGTTATTACAAAAGCCAAAGATTTAGGGATTGAGCTTAAATCACCGCAAAGTGCAGTTTCATTTGAAGATGCAGAAGAAATAGCAAACTATATTATGACTGGTAAAAGTAGTAAGCTAGAAAAAAAAGACAACACCAAAAATCAAAAAAGCTGCACCTAAAAAAGAAAAAAAAAGAAGAAGCTCCTGTTAAAACAGAAGTAGAAAAAGAAGAAGTTAAACCAGTAGAAGTTAAACAAACAGTTCCAGTAGAAGAGAAAAATGAAGTATCTAAACCTATAGAGACTGAAACAAAAAAAGAAGAACCAAAAGAAAAAACTAGCGTTAAAACTGTAGCACCTAATAAGATTGTTCCAAAAAGAAGAGGTCTTAAAATTATTAAGAAAAAGAAACCAAGAGAAGAGGTTTCTAAACCATCAATAAATGAAACAGCAAACAACATAGATGTACAACCTAAAAAAGCTATGAAATCACTTAGTGAGATTTTAGGAGGGAATGATTCTTCTAGTACAGATAAAAAAGATACTTCTCCAAAAGTATCTGTAAGAAAAAAAGAGAAAAAGAAGCAAGTTGCAAAATCTCAAGATCATGGTAAGTTAATTGAAATTAATAGACCAACAAATCAAGATTTCGTATCAAATAGTGATGAATCTTTATTAGGTGAAGAAGTTGTACTACTTGATATGGATCTATCTGAGCCTTCAAAATTCTTAGAAGAGAATAAACAACAAGATAATAAAAAACAATCTAGATCATCAAGACCAGCTGCATTTGGTAATAGACCTCAAGGACTTAAAAGAGGGAAGAGAAAGAAAAGAATCAAAAGAGTTGAAGAGACAGTTGATATTACAGAAGTAACAATTCCAGAAGATGTAAGGGTTTATGAATTTGCAGAAGCTTGTGGTAAATCTGCATCAGAGGTAATTACAGTATTATTTGGTCTTGGAATGATGGTTACTAAAAATGACTTCTTAAAACAAGATGAACTTGAAATTCTTGGTGAAGAGTTTGGTATTGAAGTAACTGTTAAAGATGCGCTAGAAGATGTAAACTATGTTGAAGAGTATTTAGATGAAGAGATAGATGATTCTAACTTTGAAACAAGACCTCCAGTGGTTACTATTATGGGACATGTTGATCATGGTAAAACTTCACTTTTAGATAAAATTAGATCTGCAAAAGTTGCAGCTGCTGAAGCTGGTGGAATTACTCAACATATCTCAGCATATACAATTGAACAATCTGGTCAAAAAATAACATTTGTAGATACTCCAGGTCACGCCGCGTTCTCAGCTATGAGAGCAAGAGGTGCTGATGTTACTGATGTTGTTATTATTGTTGTAGCGGCAGATGATGGTGTTAAACCACAAACAGAGGAAGTGATTTCTCATGCAAAAGCTTCAGGTTGCCCAATTATTGTTGCAGTTAACAAAATGGATAAAGAAACTGCAAACATGGATATGGTTAAAGCTCAAATGGCTGAAAAAGAAATGACTCCTGTTGATTGGGGTGGAGATATTGAGTTTATTGGTGTATCTGCACATACAGGTCAAGGAATTGATGATTTATTAGAAAATATTTTATTACAAGCTGAGATTTTAGAGCTTCAAGCTGATCCAAAAGCAAAAGCAAAAGCAACTGTAGTTGAATCTTCTTTAGAAAAAGGAAGAGGTCCTGTTGCAACTGTTATTGTTCAAAATGGTGAATTAAAAGTTGGCGATAACATTGTTTGTGATACTACTTATGGTAGAGTTAAAGCAATTACAAATTGTATGGGTAAACCAGTTAAAAAACTTGGACTTTCTGAAACAGGTTCAGTTTTAGGATTAAATGATGTTCCTGCTGCTGGTTCTATTATGGTTACTCAAGATTCTGATAAAGAAGCAAGAGAAATTGCAACAACTAGAGCAGAACACGCAAGAGCTAAAGAGTTGTCTAAATCAACTAAAGTATCACTTGAAGAGATGAGTGGACTTATTGCAGAAGGTAAAATTAAACAACTTCCAGTAATTATTAAAACTGATGTTGGTGGTTCATTAGAAGCTATTAAAGGTTCATTAGAAAAAATCCAAAATGAAGAAGTAAAAGTAAAAGTAATTCATGCAGGTGTTGGTGGAATTACGGAGTCTGATTTAGTTCTTGCTGGTGCATCTGAGGGATGTATCATTTTAGGATTTAACGTAAGACCTACAGGAGCTGTTAAACAAAAAGCTAAAGCTGATGGTGTAACTATTAATACTTATTCAATTATATATGACTTACTTGATGATGTAAAAGATGCATTATCTGGTATGATGAGTGCAGTAATTAGAGAAGAAAATACTGGTCAAGCAGAAGTTAGAGATACATTCGTTGTTCCAAAAATTGGAACAGTTGCAGGTTGTTTAGTAACTGATGGTAAAGTAATCAGAGGTGGACATGCAAGAATTATTAGAGATGGTGTTGTAACTTATACAGGTAAAATTTCATCTCTGAAGAGATTTAAAGATGATGTTAAAGAAGTTGCAAACGGATACGAGTGTGGTATTATGTTTGATAAATTCAATGATATTAAAACAGGTGACTTCATTGAAACATTTATCCAAATTGAAGAAAAAAGAGAAATTGACGTTTAATGAAGAGTATTAATTTACAAAGAACAGAATCACTGCTAATGGAATTAATTCCAGAAGCTTTATCAACTTTAGGCGACGATAGAATCTGTTCTCTTCCTGTAACAGCTGTAAATTGTAAAAATGGTAAATATGATGCTACAGTTTACTTTGATGGAAGTGATTTTGCAGATAAAGAGATTCCCGGAGTTATATCAGCTTTAACAAAGGCAAATGGAAGAATAAAATCATATGTTTTAAGTGCAACTGGATGGTATAAGTGTCCAACATTTAAATTTGTAAATGATACATCATTAGAGTCTTCAAAAAATATTGAAGATTTGTTTAGACAAATTGAAAAAGATAAGAAGAGTGAATCATGAATTTAGAAGAATCAATTGAGATTGCAGTTCAAGGTTGTGGTGCGCAAGTTTATGATATCGTAACTACAAAAGAAAACAGCAATAACATTTTCAGAGTTTATGTTACTGCACCTGATGGTGTAAATTTAGATAAATGTGCAGAAATATCAAGAATGATTTCTCCTATTTTAGATATTGAAGAGCCAATGAATGGTAATTATAATTTAGAAGTAAGTTCTCCTGGAATTGAGAGAAGACTTAAAAAGCCTCAACATTATAAAGCTTCAGTTGGTGATAAAATTAGATTAAAAGATTATGAAAAAAATGTTCTTAAAGGTGAATTACTTTTTGCTGATGACAATGAAATAAAAATAAAAACAGAACATGGTGAAGAAATTGTTACTTATGATGAAATATCTTCAGCATCTACGTACTTTGAATGGTAGAAACTAATAAGAATTTACATAAAAGGGAGTTGAATTTTCAGCTTCCTTTTTTTTTTACTTTAAAAAAAAGCAAAGAAGAGACAATGAAAATAGATGATAACTTTTATATGAAACTTGCAATAGATGAAGCATGGAAATATCAACTTTTAACATATCCAAACCCAGCAGTTGGATGTGTAGTTGTTAAAAATGGTGAAATACTATCAATAGAAGCACATAAAGAAGCAGGAATGCCACATGCAGAAGTAAATGCATTAAGAGCTGCATATTTAAAAAAACACCCAAATGGTGTGATAAAAATAAAAACAAAAAGTCATGATATACATGAGTACCTAATAAAAAATCACAATGGCTTTTTTGAAGATTGTGAAGTGTATGTTACCCTTGAACCTTGTAATCATATAGGAAAAACACCTGCATGTGCAAATCTATTAAAAGAGATAAAACCAAAAAGAGTAATCATTGCACATGAAGATATAAATAAAGAAGCTACAGGAGGCTGTGAGACTCTAAAAAGTGCTAATATAGATGTGACACTAGATTGTATGAAAAAAGAAGCATATGACCTTTTATACCCATTTATAAAGTGGATACAAGGGACATTTGTATTTTATAAAATGGCTCAGACACTAAATGGAAGTATAGATGGTAAAATATCAGCCAATCAAGCCAAAGCATATGTACATGCCCTTAGAGACAAATGTGATTTGATGCTAATTGGTGGAAATACAGTAAGAACAGATAAACCAACACTAGATGCAAGATATGTAGCAGGACGAGCACCAAATATAATGATATATTCAAAAAACAAAGTTTTTGATAATAATATACCACTATTTAAAATACCCAATAGAGAAGTAACAATTAGTGATGACTTATTTAAACTATTAGATTATAAATTTGTAATGGTAGAAGGTGTTTATAATTTAATGGAACTACTTAAAGAAAGAATAGATTATATAATACTACTTGTAAGTCCAAAAATTAAAAAAGGACTTAATGCATTAAATGAAATAGATATGGATTTTGAAATTGTCCATGAGAATTTTATTGGAGATGAGAAGGTTATATATCTAAGAAGAAAAAATGAAAGCTGAATTTATTCTTTTTCTTATATTAACTATAATAGGTTTTTTAATTTATAGTTTTACCAATTAAGTTGTCATCTAGTTTTTTTGCATCTCATTTTTTTAAAAAAAGTAACCAAGAATTGGTGCAAAAATATCCCCAAAATTATAAATTGCGCCAGCCTTTTTGCCTTTTCTGAGTTTTGAAATTTTGCGGCTAGTGGTAGTGGTACAATTTGTTTTTTTCGGAAAAAGAGCTAAGTTGTATCGTAACGTTAAGAAAAACTGACTGTCTGAACGACGGAGGAGTGAGTTTCAGTTTTTTAGTGGAGATATAATTTAACTCCCGAAAAAAGCATTTCTTGTACCGATTTTTTGTTTCGTTTTTTCTAAAAAAATGAAAGGAAAAGATTCATATAATAAATTTTTATCAAAAAAAGTTTGAAAGTTTCAGTTTTTGAATGCATTTCACAATGAGGATATTGAGGAATGAGAGTGAGAATAAAAATTACAGGCAATAAAAAAAAGGCCTTACTGAAAAGTAAGACCTTTTATAAAATGCATATTTTATCTAATATACCTATTTTACTTTTTCTAAGTATTCACCAGTTCTTGTGTCACATTTAATTATGTCACCTTCAACTAAGTGAAATGGAATCTGAACTACTGCTCCAGATTCAAGTGTTGCTGGTTTTTTACCACCTTGAGAATCGCCTTTGAAGTTAGGCGGTGTCTCTACAATTTTAAGCTCAACTACCATTGGTGGTTCTACAGTAATAGCACTACCATTGAAGAACATCATTTCAACGTTCATTCCATCGATAATCCATTTTTCTGTATCACCAACTTGGTCATATGTTAAACCAATTTGCTCATATGTACTAGCATCCATGAATTGTAGCATTTCACCATCATCATATAAGTATTGCATAGTTTTTTGTTGTAAATCAGGAGTTGAAAATTTATCTCCAGCATGGAAAGTTTTTTCAATAACTTTTCCATTTAAAAATGATTTGATTTTACATCTAACAAACGCAGCACCTTTACCAGGTTTTACGTGTTGATATTCTGTAATCTTGTAAGGGATTCCATCTAATTCGATTTTCATCCCTTTTTTTAAGTCACTCATTCCAGCCATAAGTTTCTCCTTAAATTTCTGCGTAAGCTACAGAAATTGCAGCTTCCATGTTATTGATTTTATCTAAAGTTTTGTGATTAATTGATTCATCAATTAAAATCACTGCTAATGCATGAGAATCTTTACCTCTTGCCAATCTAAAATCTGAAATATTAATATTATTATCACCAAGTAATTTGCCAACTTCGCCTATTACTCCAGGGATATCATTGTTCTTCATGATAATCATTTTTCCCTTAGGTTCGATATCAAAATCAAAACCATTAAGTTCTACAATTCTTTGAACATCTTCATCAAATACAGTACCAGAAATTGTATTAACACCATTTTCAGTTGTAATTTTTACAGTAACTTTATTGCTATAGCCACTACAATGGTTAATTTCACAAGCATCAAATGTTATACCTTTTTCTTCTGCCCAAAATTTAGCATTTACATAGTTTACTTCATCTCCACCTGAAACAGTCAATGCTCCAACTGTTGCAAAAGTAGATAAAGACTCTAAATACTCTTTAATTTCACCATGTGCACATACTGAAATAGATCTAATAGCTGATTTATCTGCTTGTGCAGCTAGATAAGCCATCTTTTGAGTTAGTTCAATATATGGTTTAACAAATGATGGAATCTTACTCTCATCAATTGGTAAGTTAAGAGCATTTGGATATGCAATTCCTCTTGCAGACTCAATTGCATTTTCAGCTGCTTGAGTTGCAATTTTTCTTTTGAGATTCTTTTGTATTTGCACCTAAGTGTGCTGTTACAGTAACATTTGGTAAATCTAAAAGTTTGTTATCTGTTGCAGGTTCTGTAATAAATACATCAATACCTGCCATTGCAATTTTTCCAGATTTGCAGTTATTATATAATGCATCTTCATTATATAAACCACCTCTAGCACAGTTAATTAAAACTACACCATCTTTCATTTTTGCAATTTCTTCTTCACCAATCATATCAAGTGTTTCTTGGTTTTTTGGAGTATGAATTGTGATGATATCACAAGATAGGATATCATCAAAGTTTGTTGTGTACTCAATCCCTAAATCAGTTGCTTTTGTTGAAGGAATATATGGGTCGTAAGTTACTACGTCCATTTCAAATGATTTAGCTCTTAGTGCAACTCTATGTCCAATGTTTCCAAAACCAATAACACCTAATTTTTTACCATAAAGTTCATTACCATACCAATCTTCTCTTTTCCAGATTCTGTCTTGTTTCAATTGGTTGTGCGCATAAGGAAATTTTCTCATACAAGATAGCATGTGAGCCATTGTTAATTCAACTGCTGCGATAGTGTTTGCAGTAGGAACGTTCATAGCAATGATACCTCTTTTACTACAACCTTCCATATCTACATTATCATAACCTACACCAGCTCTAATAATTGCTTTTAGATTTGTTGCTGCACTTAAAAATCTTTCATCTACATCTGTAGAAGATCTAGTAATTGCAACATCAGCATCTTTTATCACATCAAGTAGTGCAGTCTTATCAATATCTGCCGCATATACATAGTTTATATCTTCTGTATTTTGTTAAAATATTTAAACCATCTTCATGAATATGATCACAAACTACAATTGTATGTTTACTCATTTTATAAAATCCCTTAATTATTTAATTTGATCTTTTAATAAATCACCTAATGTCATTGATGTATCATCATTAACAGCTTTAAGAACTTCTCTTTCTTGTTGTTGTTCTAATCTTTTAACAGATAATCTAACTCTATTTTTCTTAGTATCAATATTTACAACAACTGCTTCTAATTCATCACCAACATTAACTTCATCAGCGTTTAATGGTCCAAAATCTTCGTTTCTAATTAAACCATCAAGATTATTTTCTAATACAATAAAGATTCCAAAATCTTTTTTATCTTTAACTGCACCTTTTACAATATCACCAATTTTGTGTGCATTTTGGAAGTTTTTAGCAGGCGAGTCAGAAATTTCTTTAATAGATAATGAAATATTTTCTTTTTCTCTATCAATTTTGATAATTTTAACTTCTACTTCATCACCTTTTTTATAAAGTGTTTTACATTTAGCATTTGATTCCCAAGATGCTTCTTCATTGTGTAATAATCCATCAACTTCACCAATAGTAACAAATGCACCAAAATCAGTTAAAGTTGCAATTTTACCTTTTACAACATCACCAACTTTATTCTCTTTAGTGAATTTAGCAAATGGTTTTTCTTGTAAGTTTTTAAGTGATACTCTTAATCTTTTTTTATCAACGTCTAGTTCAATAACTTCAACATTAACTTCTTCACCTAATGTTAATAAATCTTTTGGATTTTTTAAGTTTTTATTCCAAGAGATTTCAGAGATGTGTAAAAGACCTTCAATATCATTCCCTAAGTCTACGAATGCACCATATGACTCAAAGTTAGAAACAGTAACAGTAATAGTATCACCAACTTCTAATTCATCTTTGATCTCTTCCCATGGATTTGCAAGAGCAGCTTTAATTGATAATGATAAGTGTTGTTTTGTTTTGTCATAAGATAATACGATAACAGAAACTTCATCACCTTCATCATAATAATTTGCAGGGTTAACAGGTCCCTTGTAAGAGATTTCATTATAGTTTACTAAACCATCAATTCCACCTAAATCAATAAACATACCATAAGAAGTAATCTTTTTAACAATACCATTTACTGGTTCATTTTTTCTAAGATTTCATTAACTTTTGCATCTTTTTGAAGTTTTGATTCTTCTATTAGTTTTTTTCTTGATACAATGATTGAGTTTTGTGCAGCGTTTACTTTTAAAACTTTTGCTTTAACTTTTTTACCTACAGCACCATGAGATTTTAAGTAAGACTGTGCCATTGGCATAAAGTATTCTAATCCAGTTTCATCTTCAATAATAAATCCACCTCTATTTTTTACAGAAATGATTTTACCTTCAATTGTAACGTCTTCAACATCTTCACCATGTTCTTTTACAAAAGCGTCAAATTTTTCTTTTTGAAGAACTTTTTTATAAGAAATATTTGGTCTTTCACCTTTAGTTCCCATTAACATAACTGGAATTGTATCTCCAGCTTTAAACTGTACTTCTCCACCTATTGTAATTTCAGAAAGGTATAGTCTTCCTTCAATCTTTTGACCAACGTCTACAAGTACATTATCACCAGTAATTTCAACAATTACACCATCAACTACAGAGTTATTTTCAGCATTCTCAAAAGACTCATTAAGCATTTGCTCAAAGTCAAAGTCTTCACCAATTTCAATATCTTCGATACCCATTTTATTCCTTCGTATTAACCGTTTTTTATTAAATGGTGATGATTATATCGAAATTTTACTTAAAGTTATGATTTAGTACTTTTCTATTTCATTTACTACTTGTTGAATAATCCAATCTGGAGTTGAGGCACCGGCTGTTATACCACATAATTTTTTCTCTAAAAACCAGTTTTTATCTAGTTCCTGAGCATTTTCGATTAAATATGAGTTTTGACAGTTTTCTAAGCAAATTGAATGTAATTGTTTAGTATTAGAAGAGTTTTTTCCTCCAATTACAATCATAATGTCAACTTCTTCTGAGAGATCTCTTGCTGCATCTTGATTTTCAAAAGTTGCATCACAAATTGTATTAAATACCCTTACTTCTTTATTTCTTAGAATTAGTGCATTTACTATCTCTAGATAAACTTCTTTTTTCTTCGTTGTTTGTGCAACAGTAGCAATTTTATCAAATTTAAATCTTAATTTATCTAAATCTTTTACATCTAAAACTACATGAACATCATTTTGATCTTTTCCATAAGATTTTACACCTTTTACTTCAGGATGTTCTTCATCTCCAAAGATTAAAATAGAATAGTTCTCTTCTGACATTTTTTTTTACTATTTGTTGTGGTGTTGTAACAAATGGACATGTTGCATTTATAACTTTAGCATCTTTTTGTTTCAGCTCTTTTAAGTCATTTTTTGGAATACCATGAGTTCTTATAATTACGGTATCGTCAGTTTTTACATCTGTTAAGTTATTATATAAACCTACATTGTAATCATTTTTTAATCTATCAATTTCATTTTGATTGTGAATTAAAGGCCCCATTGTAGCAGAGTTTTCATAACCTTCAGCAATTTTAATTGCTCTTTTTACCCCAAAACAGAATCCATAACTTGAAGCTAATTTAACATGCATACTGAATCCTTATCTTAGTGAATCTAATATTTCTTTGAAATTTGGAAATGATGTTAAAATACAATCTGTATCTTCAATATCCATATCACAATTCAATCCTGCAATTGAAAATGACATTGCAATTCTATGATCTCCATGTGAATCAATAGAGGCTTTATTTAATATTCCTCCTGTTATTTCATAACCATCTTCAAATTCAGTATAGTGTACTCCACATTTTTCTAAATTTGAAACAACAGATTTGATTCTATCTGATTCTTTTACCCTTAACTCTTGGGCATTTTTAACAAGTGATTTTCCATTTGCTAAACTCATTGCAATAGATAGTGCAGGGAGTTCATCAATTAACCAAGAAATGTTATCTTCAACAACAACACCATTTAACTCTTTATGTTTAATTTCAATATCTCCAATTGGTTCATAAACATTCTCTTTTTCTATAAAGTTAACTTCCGCACCCATCCTTTTTAGAACTTGATAAGCTTCAATTCTAGTTGGATTTAAAGTTACATTTTTATAACTACTCTTGAGTTTGGAGTAATTGCGGCTGCTACTGCAAAGAAAAAACCTGAACTTGGGTCTGTTGGAACTGTAATATTTAAAGGTTTTAAATGACGAGTTAATGGATGAATGTGAATAAATCCATCTTCATCATTTTCTAACTTAGCACCCATACCTTTTAACATTCTTTCTGTATGGTCTCGTGTTAATTCATTCTCTTTATATTTAGAAACTCCATTTCCTCTTAAAGCTGCAAGTATCATTGCTGATTTTACTTGTGCAGAGTCAACTGGAGAATGATATGTAAATGGCTCAAGCTCTTTAACTCCTCTAATAAAAAGTGGAGCTTTGTTTCCATTATCTCTTCCATCAATTTGAGCACCAATTGATCTTAAAGGATCTGCAACTCTTTTCATAGGTCTAGCATGAAGGTATTTATCACCAACAAGTGTAAATGCACCATCAAGTGAGGCTAGTAAACCACAGAATAATCTCATAGCAGTTCCAGAGTTCCCACAATCAAGTACATTTTCTGGTTCTGTTAAATTATCAGTTGGAGTGATTTCTACAGAACTTCCATCTCTTTTTATTTTTGCACCAAGTTGTTCAACAATACTTAGTGTGTTTAAAGTATCTTCTGCAGTTAAAAAGTTTTTAATATATGAAGTTTCATTGGAAAAAAGTGAAAACAATCGCACATCTATGTGAGATAGATTTATCACTGGCTATTGAGTCAATTTCAATGTCAAATGGCTTATTTAATTTCTTAATTTCAAACTTATTCACTTCTTTCCTTCGAGTAGTATTTTAAGGAAGTGGTTTAGTCTCTTAAACCAATTCCTAATTTTTCATTTAAATTTTCTAGAATTTTATTCATTGTTGATGTAATATCTTCTTCTTCTAAAGTTTTAGTATCATTTTGTAAGACAAATCTAATAGTTAAACTCTCATTTTCTCCTAATTTTTCATCTGAATAGATATCTATTAGGTTAAATTGTTTGATATTTTCATCTTTAATTGAGTTAATTACATTTTTAATATCTCTATATTCCATAGATTTTGGTGCAATAATACTTAAATCTTTTTAGAAGATTGGAATTTAGAATATGCTTTAACTTTTATTAAATCATTTTTGATTTTATCAAAATCAATTTCTGCAATAAAAGTATCTGATAAATCATAATCATCGGCTACACTTGGGTGTAATTTTGAAATAAATCCAATCTCTTCACCATCAATTAAAATTAAACCATTTTGATATGGATGAATTAAATCGTTAGTGGTTTTTTTCATAGGTTCTAAGTCAAATTTACCAATTGTATTTAAAACTTTTTTTGCAAAGTCAAAAAAATCAATATTTTCTGGTTTTCCTGAGTTTGAGAAGTTTTCTAACTCTTTTTGTCCAGAGAATGCAAATGAAATTTTTGTACTTTCATTTCTATTAATATCAAATATTTTTCCAATTTCAAAAAATGCAGCTGATTTAAATCCAAGTTTCATATTGTTTGAACATGCTTCAATTAAATTCAGAGAAATTGTAGTTCTAAATGTATCTAACTCTTTTACAATAGGATTTAAAATATCTAAGCTATCTTGTACTAAAGGTAAAGAGTATTGTTTTAATTTTTCTCTATTGGCAAATACATATGTAACAGTTTCAAAGAAACCATTTTCTATAGCTTTACTTCTTAATTTATTCTTTTTAATTAAATTAATTGATGTTTTATTTACTCTATTTACTTCATCAATCGCAAGTGGTTTAGCTTGAATATTATCAATTCCAATGATTCTTACAACTTCTTCAGTAATATCAGCAATATTTTTTATATCATGTCTAAATAATGGGATTTGAATTGATAAAACACCATTTGTAGCATCTTTTACTTTAAATCCTAAAGAGCTAAGAATTTTTTCAATAGTAGTTTTTTCAATATTTTGACCAATTATTGAATTAATTTTATTTACACTTACATCTAATGTTAGTTTTTCATTAAAGTCAGTATATGATTCATTTCCATTATAAACTTTAGCTCCGCAATTTGAAATTAATGAACAGAATGTTTCAATACCTTTTTCAATAGAAGGCTCAGAACCTCTTGAAGATTTATAATACACATCAGCAGTTTTTCTTTTTGTTTCAAATACTTTTTTTGATAATGTTTCTGGATTAATATATGAACTTTCAATAATATATTCATTATTTAAATCACTACTTACATCATGTTGATCAATACAAATTGTACTAAGTGTCTCTTTCCCTGTTACAATATCAAACCCTTGAGAATCTTTTTTAATCTCAATTGTTGCAATATTATTTTCATTGTTTGTATCAGATTTTGCATATGCATTTAAAATTACCCCTGTAGAATGAGTAACATATGAAAGTGCATCTATTAAATCATTTTCTTTTAATTTATCAATAACGCCAACTCTTAGTTTATGTAATAATGGTAGTTTAAAATCAGTAGTATTAACAACTGTGTAAATATATTTACTATCAATATCATTTGAACTTTTTACTTCTAATACTTGACCGATACCTAAGTCATTATAAATTATATTATGTTCTTGTTCTGTTAATGGAATATTATAAAAAGCGCAAAGTTCTCTTGCAACTCCATTGATACTTAAACAGTCACCTCTATTTGCAGTAAGTTCGATTTCAATTATATCGTCATTAAATAATGGATATTCTGATAATTCACGTCCTATAACAAGTTCACCCATTGATTCATCAAGTTCTAAAATTCCATCATTTAATTTAGCAAGTCCTAGTTCTGTAGAAGAACAAATCATACCATTTGATTCTACACCTCTAAGTTTTGCTTTTTTGATTTTAAAATCTTCACTTAATTTACAACCAACAACTGCAACTGGTACATATTGTCCTGCATCAACATTTTTAGCACCACAAACAATTTGTACTGTTTCATTTCCTATATCAACTTGACAAACATTTAATTTATCTGCATCAGGATGTTTTTCTTTTTCTAAGACTTTCCCCACTACAACTTTTGAGGGAATTCTTTGCTCATCTAAACTATCAACTTCTAAACCAATTGAATTTAAAGTCTTACAGATATCTTCTGTAGTGATGTTTGAAATATCAATATAATCTTGTAACCACGATCTTGTAACTATCATTTAAACTGTCCTAATAATCTTAAATCACTCTCAAATAGAGATCTTAAATCTCCAATATTATGTATTAACATTGCAAATCTTTCAACACCTAATCCAAAGGCATATCCTGATTTGTTTTCATACCCAACTGCTTTAAATACATTCTCATCAACAACACCACAACCTAGTACTTCTAGCCATCCTGTATGTGAACAAACTCTACAACCATCACCTTTACAAAATACACATGAAATATCAACTTCTGCTGATGGTTCTGTAAATGGGAAGAAAGAGGGTCTAAATCTAACTTCAACATCACCAAACATATGATGTAAGAATTCAACAAGTACATGTTTTAAATTGGCAAATGATATTTTATCTGCTTCATCAACTACTAATGCTTCAATCTGATGAAACATAGGTGTATGTGTTAAGTCAAAATCTCTTCTAAACACAGTTCCTGGTGCAATCATTCTAATTGGTGTATTTTTATCTTGCCCTAACATTGTTCTAATTTGTACAGGTGAAGTATGCGTTCTTAAAAGAGTATAATCTTTATTATAGAATGTATCTTGCATATCTCTTGCAGGATGATATTTAGGTAAATTTAATGCTTCAAAGTTATGAAAATCATCTTCAACCAGAGGACCTTCTTCTACTGCGAAGTTTAGATTTTGGAAATACTCAATTATTCTATCCATTGTTAAAGATACTGGATGTACTGCACCACATGATGCTTCGTTATTGAATTTTGTAACATCAATCTTTTCTTCTTTTAATTTTGCTTCTAAAGCTTCTTTCTCTAAGATAACTTTTTTTGCCTCTATTGCTTCGGTTACTTGTGCTTTTTGTTTATTTAAGTTTGCAGCAAATGCTTTTTTCTCAGGTCCAGGGATATCCTTCATCTTTGCGAATTCTGAAGTAATAACACCTTTTTTACCTAAAGTTTCAATTCTTAAATTTTCTAATGTTTCAAGTGAGTCAGCACTATTTATTTTATCAAGCCATTGCGTCACTTTTATTTCTCCTGATTGTGTGTTGTCTTTTCTAAAGTTTGGGGATTATACTTAAAATTTTATTAGAGTTTGGTTATAATATTTTTTAAACATAATAAAGGGCAGTCGATGTGTATATTTTGTAAAATAGTAAATGGTGAGATTCCAAATCAAACTATCTTGGAAGATGAAAATTTTTTAGCATTTAATGATATTAACCCAGCTAGAAAAATCCACGTATTAATCATACCTAAAGAACATTATGATTCTTTTGATGTTATTCCTCCAAAAATTATGGCAGCAATGACTGAGTTTATTCATAAAGTAGCTTCAAAACTAAATGTTAGAGAAGATGGTTACAGATTAATTACAAATATTGGGAATAATGGAGGTCAAGAAGTGCCACATTTACATTTTCATTTAATGGGTGGAGAACCTGTTGGAAGACTAGTTAGATAGAATAAAATAGAGTACTTTTTAAGTACTCTATTTATAAGTTTTTATTTCTCATCTTGGAATTTTCCAAGATTCATAAGTTTTTCATATTTCATTTGCAATCTTTGGGCAGGAGTTAATAATTTTAACTCTGTAAGAGTACTTAAAAAATAATCTCCTAAAGCTTTAATTGCTTCATCTTTTTTTCTATGCGCACCAATTAATGGTTCATTTACAACATCATCAATTAGTTCTAATTCTTTTAAGTTTTCTGCTGTAATCTTAAGAGCATTTGCTGCTGTTTCTACTTTTGATGGATCGTTCCATAATATTGCACTACAACCTTCTGGTGAGATAACCGCATATACCGAATATCTCATCATTGCTAATTTGTCAGCAACAGAAATTGCTAAAGCTCCACCTGAACCACCTTCTCCAATTACAACTGATACAGTAGGAGTAGTAAGTTCTGCAAATTCATAAAGGTTTCTAGCAATTGCTTCACTTTGATTTCTCTCTTCTGCTCCAATTCCAGGATATGCACCTGGAGTATCCACAAGCATTAAGATTGGAATTTGGAATTTTTCAGCCATTAGCGCAGCTCTTAAAGCTTTTCTATATCCTTCAGGGCTAGGCATACCAAAGTTTCTTTTTAATTTTCCCTTTGTACCTCGACCTTTTTGCTCACCAATAACCATTACTTTTTCATTACCAATATATCCTAAGTAACAAACAATTGCATTATCATCTACATAATGTCTATCACCATGTATTTCATAATAGTCTGTCATTAGACCTCTAATATAATCCATTGCATATGGTCTATCGGGATGACGAGCAAGTTGAAGTTTTTGATAATCACTTAGGTTTTTAAAAGTTTTTTCAACTTCTTTTTCTAATTTCTTATCTAATATATCAACTGCATGTTCATCATTTTTTGTTTTTGCAACTGTGATATCTTCTTCTAATTTTTTTATTTTGTCTTCAAAATCTAAATAAGTTGCCAAATTTTAAATCCTCTTTTAGGTATATAGTTTATTAATCTTTAATTTTTCTAAAAATAACTGTTCCATTTGTTCCACCAAATCCAAAGTTATTACTCATTACTATTTCTAATTCAGCTTCTCTAGCCTTATTTGGAACATAGTCTAATTTACACTCTTCATCTTGATTTTCAATATTTATAGTTGGAGGGATAATACCTTCATTTAATGCTTTAATTGCAAAGATTGCCTCAATAGCACCTGCTGCACCTAAACAGTGACCAATTTGACCTTTTGTTGAAGTAACAGGAGGAGCATTTTCTGCACCTTCAAATAATTCTGCAATTGCTTTTGATTCATTTACATCTCCAACAGGAGTAGAAGTACCATGAGTATTGATATAATCAATTTTAATATCTTCACCAGTATTTGCTTTTGCCATAGCAAGTGCAGCTTTCATTGATCTAAGTGGTCCGTCCATAACCGGAGCAGTAATATGGTTTGCATCACCAGATTCACCAAATCCAATTATTTCACAATAAATTTTTGCACCTCTTGCTTTAGCTGCTTCATAATCTTCAACTACTAAAGCACCAGAACCTTCACCCATTACAAAACCGTCTCTATCTTTATCAAATGGTCTTGATGCTTTTTTAGGATCATCATTTCTAGTTGATAATGCTTTCATTGCTGCAAATCCACCAACTCCAGCGCCACATACTGCTGATTCGGCACCAATTACTAAAATTCTATCAGCACCATTTGTTACAATTGTTTTTACTGCATCTGCTAAAGCATGTGTTGAAGCAGCACAAGCAGTAACGTGAGATAATGAAGGACCTTTTAATCCATGTTCAATTGAAATAAAACCACCAAGCATATTTACTAGTGATGATGGAATAAAGAAAGGAGAGATTCTTTTTGGACCTCTATTCTCGCAAACAACAGAGTTTTTTTCTATTGTTCCTAATCCACCAATTCCAGAGGCAGAAATAATACCAAATCTATCTGCGATTGAGTTATCTACTCTTTTTTCATCACCATTAATAAATCCTGCATCAGCCATTGCTTCATTTGCAGCTTTAATTCCTAGTTGAATAAATCTATCTGCTTTTTTAACTTCTTTTTTATCCATAACTGTAGTTGGATCAAAATCTTTTACTTCTCCTGCAATTTTGTACAGAATAAGCAGTTGCATCAAATAGTGTGATTTTATCAATACCACATTCTCCTGCAACTACTGCTTTAAAAGATTCTTCAACACTATGCCCAACAGAATTAATTGTTCCTAAACCAGTTATAACAACTCTTCTCATAAAATATGCTCCACATTAAATATTATTTATATAATTCAATTTTTTTAATAAAAAATTCAACAATAAAAATGAAAAAATTAGAAAAAAAGCCAGCATCTATAAAGAATACTGGCTTTACAATTATAAAGCGTAGAAATTACGCGTTATCTTCGATGTATTTAATAGCGTCAGCTACAGTTAAAATACCTTCAGCATCTTCATCAGGGATTTCGATATCAAATTTTTCTTCTAACGCCATAACTAATTCAACAACGTCTAAAGAATCTGCACCTAAATCCTCAATAAATTTAGAATCTTCTTTTACTTCAGCTGCATCACAATCTAATTGCTCTACTACTACTTCTTTTACATCATCTAATAATGCCATATTCATTTCCTTTTATAAATTTATCGCCAAATTATAACACAAAAAGATTTAATTAATCTTTTTAAACGTATAAACCACCATTTACTTTTAAGATTTCACCTGTGATATATGATGAATGATCACTTAATAAAAACGCTACAGCATCGGCAATTTCTTTTGGTTGACCGAATCTACTTAAAGGAATATTTTTTTCATATTCTGCTTTAACATCTTCTTTTAATTCATCAGTCATATCTGTTTGAATAAATCCTGGTGTAACAGCATTGTATCTAATTCCTCTAGCTGCTGCTTCTTTTGCAAATGATTTAGTCATTGCATTTAATCCACCTTTAGAAGCTGAATAATTAGTTTGTCCAGGGTTTCCCATTTCTCCAACAATTGAAGAGATATTTACAATAGAACCAAATCTTTTTTTACCCATAACTTTAAGAGCACCTTTACATCCAATAAATGCAGATGTTAAGTTTGCAGCAATTACATCATTAAAATCTTCAACTGACATTCTTAATGCAAGTTTATCTCTTGTAATACCAGCGTTATTAACTAAATAAGATAACTGTCCGTCTGCATCAACAATTGTTTTAATTGCTGCATTAAATTGTTCTTCATTTGTTACATCTGCTTTTACAATCGCAGCACAACCACCAGCAGATTCAATCTCTTCTTTGATTGATTCAGCTGCTTCTGCACCACTTCTATAGTTTATCCACACTTTTAAACCAAAATTTGCTAATGTTTTTGCAATTTCAGCACCAATTCCTCTACTTGCGCCTGTAACTAGTACATTTGAACCAGTAAATTTCATTTAAATCCTTTTGTAAGTTTTATAATTTTAATTTTGAAGCATATTATATCAATTGTTGATATTTTTTATATTAAACGCTTAGACGCCTCTTTTATTGTCCCAAACTCTAATATGAAGTCTATCGCAATATTTAAAACCATTCTCTATTGCCATATCAATTACAGTCTCGCAGTTTTCATTTATCTCTAAGGAAGTATCTCCCATAGGCATTAAATATACTTCTGCTTTTGGGATTTTTAATAAAATTTCATCAATTTCACTATTTGCTCGTGTTTTGAACTCTTTATCAATAACAAATTTTAAATAAGAGTCAGAAGTGTTATTAAGTATTTGAGTTAATGTGTTTATATTAACTCTTTTTTAAGAGGTTCTAAAGAGTTTGAAAGTTTTACACTCATTGAAAATAGAATTTTCTTTTGATAATCTTCTTCTATATTTATGTTTAAAGATGCATTTGTCTCAATAGTTACTTTATAATCATTTTGAACATAATATTTTAAAAGTTCTTGAAATTCTAGATTATTCCAATAAAGTAGAGGTTCTCCTCCTGTAATAACTATATCTACATTATAGTTTGGTTTTAATTCTTCAACTTTTTTTATAATATCTTTAGAACTCATTTTATGCCATTGGTCTTTAAATGCAACATCAACAGCATAATAAGAGTCACATGAACATTTTTTTATTCCACTTGGAGTTTCATACTCAACGTTGAAACCTTCACATTTCATATTACATTTTCCTAGTCTAATAAAAATAGAAGGAGTTCCTATTAGTTTTCCTTCTCCTTGTATTGTAGGACCAAATATTTCATTTACTTCAAGCATATACGTGACTTTTACTTTTTGGTGTTTCTGCGAACTCTACACTAGCTACTTTAATATCAATTTTTGACATTTTCTTTTGTGCAATTTCCAAAAACCATGCAGATAAATTTTCACTTGTAGGTACAAAATCTACAACAACATAGCTTTGATATAATTCTAATAAAAGAGAATCATCTTTAAAAGATGTTGAATCAATTAATTTATGACCTTCTGGAAATCTAATTAAACTTTTTTTATCTACATTTGGAATCAATGTTTCAAAAAGTGGATCATTTATATCTATAATAAATTTATGGTCAAGAACATCGTCTAAAAAGGCTTTAAACCAAGATAGATGTTTAAAATCTGTAACCATTCCATTTTCTAACTTTTGTGCTTCAAGATAGATAACAACTTGTCCTTGATGTCCATGTAAGTGTCTACATTTTAAACATGAATCAAGAGAATAGTCAGGATTTAACTCCTGTGACCATACTCTATGTCCATAACAAAAATCAAATGATTTAGATATTTTCCAAGTCATATTTTAACCTTTGTAAGGTATAGGATCTTTTGCATTTGCAATGGCAAAACCGTTTAATCGTAATCTACATGAATCACATACACCACAAGCTGCATCTTCTTCTTTATAGCATGACCATGTATGTTCTAAAGGAACATTTAATTCTAAAGATTTTTTTACAATCTCACTTTTCATCATATGTACAAGAGGTGTTTTTATTTCAAGTTTTGTTGACTCTTTTGTACCTTGATTAATTGCATCTGTCATATTATCAATAAATGTATCTGTACAATCAGGATATCCTGAACTATCCTCTTCAACTACCCCTATAAATAAAGCTTGTGCCTCTTCTTTTTCTGCAATAGCTGTTGCAATTGAAAGAAAAATACCATTTCTAAATGGTACATAGGTAATTGGGACTCCTGATTCTACGCCATTGACAGGAACCTCAATAGTCTTATCTGTTAAAGCACTTGCACCAATTTGTGTGAAAAATGGAATATCAATTTCATATTTTTCTTTTATTTTTAAATCATCACAAATTGATCTAAATGCTTCTAGCTCTTTTTTTTCTGTTCTTTGTCCATAGTTAAAATGAACTGCGATTATTTCATAACCTTCATTTTGTGCTATATAGCTAGCTAGTGTGGAGTCCATTCCTCCACTTAAAATACATACTGCTTTTTTACTATTCATATGTTAAAAATCCTTATTTTCATTTGTAAAGAATTTCCAATTTATTGGTAGAATTTTAATTATTGAATTTTTTTGTAGTTTTGAAACTTCTTTATCAAGAACTAATATACTATTACAGTTACTTAAAGTACTTACCATTCCAGGACTTCTTTTATCCTCAGGTCTAAATCTTTGTCCATCAAAAAAACCAGGAATAATAGTGATTCTTCCTTTTTTATTAATTAAGTCATCTGCTAATTTTGTTTCAATAAAGTTGTGATAGAAATCATTTGAACCAATTAGTTTTTGAATGATTAATTTTCCAAACAATTCAAAAATAAGAGCACTTGCTAGTGGATTCCCGGGTAAATTTAAAATATATGTATTATCAATTTTTCCTAAAACTGTAGGTTTACCTGGTTTTATCATTATCCCATCAAAAATTGTTTCAAAATCTAATTCGTTGAAGGCATCTTTTGTAAAGTCAGCATCTCCAACACTTACTCCTCCTGAAGTTATAATTAAATTTGCATTTAAAGAATTCTCTATAAGTTCTTTTATTGATTCAATAGAGTCTCTTGCTTGTCCAATAAAGTCAATTTTTGCTCCAAGTTCTTTACATCTACTCATAAAAGTTGGTGTATTTGAGTTATAAATTTGATAATTTTCTGAGTGCTCATAATGAAGTTTTAGTTCTTCTCCACTTGCAAATACTACTACATTAGGTTTTTTATATACTTTTATATGAGAAATTCCTTGTGATGCTAATAAAGTAACTTTTGCAAAGTTAATCTCATCACCTTTTTAATTAAAATTTCATTGTTGTTAATATCTTCACCAATAAATCTAATATGTTGAAACTCTTTTATGCCATTTGGTACTTTTATTTTTCCATTTTCAAGATATGTACAATCTTCTTTAGGAATTACTGCACTACAATTATCAGGAACTTTTGCCCCTGTCATAATCTTTACACACTGTCCTTGTTTTAACAATAAATCATTATTATCACCTGCAAAAATTGTATCAATTATTTCAAGTTCTTGATCTTTATTTTCATAAATAATTCCATATCCATCCATTGCAGAATTGTTAAATCTTGGTAGACATATTTTAGAAAATATATCTTGTGCACTAATTCTATTCTGCGAATCTTCTATTGGGATTATTTCGAAATTTAATTTTAAATCTAATTCTGTGATAGTTTGAATTGCTTCATTTACGCTTACAGCCATATTTATCCTTTTACTAATACCTTATGACAATTCAGATATAATACCAAAATTTTTTAAAAGTGAGATTAACATGGAACTAATGAGCGATGCAGTCGTAACACACGTTTATACAATTTATATTTTTTTAGCAATTATGATTTTTAATTTTTATTCAGTAGTAAGTGTTAAAGAGTTTATAAAGTTAGCAAAGAGATTAAAGTTTATGACACCAATTTATCATTTAACAAATGCTATTGTTATGTACACTGGTGCAATAGTTGCAGCTTATGCAAATACTTTTTCATTCACGATAGGATTGATGATTCCAACTTCGATTTTTCTTTTAGTTATTGAAATAAAAAGATATAAGAAGATGAGAGTTATTAAAACAGGTGATAAACAATTACAAGAAGAATTTGTTGTATATGCAAAGAAAATTTATACAATTGAGATAATGGTGTTAGTAGCAGTTTATATTATAAGTAAGATTTTTTAAAAAATGCAATTTTCTTATCATATAGATGCTTCATTCAATATATTAGAAATAGAATCAGATTTATATAAATATTTAATAAAAGCAAGAAGACATAAAGTAGATGATGAAATAGCTTTTAGAAATTTAAAAGATGATTTAATTTATTTCTATAAAATAATATCAATTGATAGAAGAAAAGCTACGTGTCAATTAATTTCAAGTGAAATAAAGATTGTTGAAAACTCTAAAAAACTTCATATTGGTTGGTGCATTGTAGATCCCAAAACTGTTGAAAAATCAATTGCTTCATTAAATGAACTTGGAGTACATAAGATTACCTTCATATATTGTGAATATTCACAAAAGAATTTTAAACAAAATTTTGAGAAATTAGAAAAAATATTGATTAATTCATCTAGTCAATGTGGTAGAAGTTCAATAATTAAACTTGATACTTGTGATTCATTAGAGAGCTTTTTACAAAAATATGAAGATACTTATTTACTGGATTTTTCCAAAACTTACATAGATGATAAAAAAAATGAAATTAATACATTTGTACTTGGATGTGAGGGTGGATTTTCATCATCCGAACGAGAGTTTTTTGATAAACAAAAAGTCGTAGGTTTTGATTCAAACTTGATTTTAAGAAGTGAAACAGCAATTATATCAGCAGCTTCAAAAATTTTGATATAAAAAGTAGAGAAAACTCTACTTTCTAAAAACTACCAACTTCTAACAATAGAGTGGCATCTTGCACATGCATTTAACATATCAGAGTATGCATTTGCAGCATTGATATAAGCTTTATCATCTAAATTTAATTCTAAAACATTTACATCTAAGTCAATTCTTTTTGCAGCATTTTCAGCAACATTTACCATGTGCTTTTTCTCTTTTGGTAAGTATTGTAAAATAACTTCTTTTTCTGAAAATAATTTATTACCATCTTTTACTAATTTAGCACCACTTTTAATTAGTTTTAAATTATTATTTAAAAAACCTTGTTGGATTTGAGTCATACCTTGTTCCATAATTGACATAGATTTCTGCATAACATCTTGTGCACTTGCTACTCCCACGAAAAGTGCGCAACTTAATACTAATCTTCCTAACTTCATAACATTTCCTTTTAGTTTAATTATAAATATATTACTATTTAGAAATTTAAACAAGACTTAATTTTTATAAAAATAATAAATTGATAACTAGAA
>JDSF01000296.1_pt1 | contig 24509 bp, 43 predicted proteins | sample 199441 | NCBI WGS metagenome assembly JDSF01 (sample SAMN02592751, study PRJNA231836) | bioreactor metagenome | isolation source: continuous culture bioreactor denitrification-DNRA | place: Germany: Bremen
CCGTCGTTTGTACCTTCGATGGTTAGCGTAATAGTGTTTTTTGGATGTTGCTCCCTTGTTATCCGTCACCTGATATTCAATCGAAATAGCCTGAGTATCGCCTACGTTAAGGGAATCGTATTCGCTTACGGAAGGATCAAATGTATACTCGCCTGTCGATGGGTCAAGTGTAAAACCAGCCGGAGCGTCACCTGTGAGTTCGTATGAAACAACTGTGCCGTCCACGTCGCTGGCATCGAGAGAGCCGGTAATAACTGCTCCACCTTCAACTGCTTCAATAATTTCTGCTTCAGCTACAGGACCGTCGTTTGTTCCTATGACTGTTATAAAGACTCTATTAGTCGCTGTTGCTCCATTGTCATCTGTCACCTGATATTCAACCCGTATCGCCTGGCTTTCACCTGCACCGAGTGAATCATATGCACCAGTGGTAGGATCAAAACTGTATTCTCCCGTAACAGGTCAAGTGTAAAGCCAGCCGGAGTATCGCCGATGAGTTCGTATGAGACAACCTCACCGTCCACATCGCTTGCGTCCAGAGCTCCTTCAACAACACGCATGCCTTCAATAGCAAAAACTCTTTCGAGCTCAGCTACAGGAGCATCGTTTGTTCCTGTCACTGTAATGACAAGTGTGCTGGTGTCTGTAGCTCCCTTGTCATCGGTTACCGTATAGTCAAGCTCTATGGTGGTTGTCTCCCCTTCTGCTAGATAATCGTAAGCACCGTTTGCAGGGTCGAAGGAGAATGAACCGTCAGGATTCAAAATAAAACCTGCAGGTGTATCTTCTCCCTCAGAGAGGGTAAATGTGAGCTCCGCATCATCGTCTAAATCTTCAGCGGTCAGCTGACCTGTCACAAGGCTGCCGTCTTCAACAGCATCAAAGTTCTCATTTTCTGTAGTGATAACAGGTGCATCATTTGTGCCTGTTATAGGTATGCTAATGGGTTCCAGTACTTCAGTACCGTCAGGGTTTGTCTTGATAACGTCTATTACGATAATCTCAGTCTCACCCTCAGGGATGTAATCATACTCACCTGTTGTAGGGTCAAAAGTATAAGTGCCATCAGGGTTGAGGGTAATAGCATCAGGTACATCTTCAGGGTCGGCAAAAGTATAAGTTGGCTGAGGTTCATTTGATTCAGGAGCTGCCGCTGGTGCTGCCTGTGCGGTTGGGTTATTGTTATTCCCTTGAGCACCCGCAGGATCATTATCCCTCTCAGGGAAACCTGTATCATTATCACTATCGAGAAGATATGCACCGACGTTTCCACTGACTGAGTCACCCGGCAGGAAATCACCGAAACTGTTAAATCTACCTTCCTCTTCACCGGTTGCAGTCTCTTCGTCGAGTTCATCAAGACCTTCGCCACGGGCAAGAGCATCCTGTATAGCCTTCGCCTGAGCTGCTGCATCTTCAGCGTCGAACTGGGCTATCAGAGATTCATCAAAGACTAGCTCCTGACCGCCATCAAGCTGTATATCTTTTCCGTTAGTTAATGTTATGATTATATTTGAACCTGGTGATGTTACAACAAGGTCATCAAGGTTGATAATATCACCTACAAATAACTGTCTGGGTTCTTCACCTGGGGTTGTTGCCGTCACGTATCCGTTTATTGCTTTTACTGTTCCTGCCTGAGCCATAACTACACCTCATAATTTTACTTAATCGTAATGATAGCGATAAATAAACAATAAACATCGTACCAAGGTACAATATATGCAATTTAATTAATAAATTTTTTCATAAACACCACAAAGACTGGCATTACTATCTGTCAATAACTATATTTACAAATACTATAGATTTTTTTATTTAATATAAGGGGAAAACCTAATGAGATTCACAATTAAAACAAAACTAATTATAGCGTTTTCACTCCTGACAATTCTTCTTTTTTGTCATGGGGATAATGTCCATACTAAATACAAACGCCTTAAAACGTGTAGCCGATGCCCAACTGGCAAGGAATGCACAGCTTATGGTTGCGATGGATTTTGAAAAGCATGTCACAGAGTCTGTATTGACTGCTATGGATATTATCATCGATAAAGGTGACAGAAAGGTTTCTGCAGAAAGGGACAGTGCACTTAAGGCAAACTTTAAACATCTGACAGATATAAGCCCCGCACTTCTGAATGCGGCTGACACACCTGAAGAGAAGCAGGCGGCACTGTATCTCACCGATGCTATAACAAAGCTTGAGCCCGTGATCATGAACGATCTTTACAAGCTGGTTGAGAGTGGTGCGGCAGATGAAATGTTCGACGCAATAGATGACGGCATAGATAATGCGGCAGGGGATGTCGGTCCTCAAATATCTGCTATGATAGCATCAATACAGGAAGAGGTTGAAGAAGCAAACGAAATCATGCGTTCCACACAGAAACGTTCCAATGAGACTAACATCGTAATGCTTGCTATCGTCGCATTAGTGGCTATAGGTTCTCTTATTTTGGCTATCAGATCAATCATTGGTCCTGTGAACAAAATGACGAAAATTACGAGCGATCTGGCTGAGGGGGGGGACGGAGACCTGACTAAAAGGATTAACTCGGATTCCAATGACGAAATGACTGTTCTAGGAGATAATATTAATAAGTTTATAGATAACGTCCATGGTGTGGTGGTGAATGTTGCGGAACAATCACAAAGCCTGACCAGTGCAAGTCTGAGTTAGCCGCCACAACAGAAGAGCTTTCTTCGACTTTCGGTGAGCAGACTAATCAGGTGACAGAGGTTGCTTCAGCTATGGAGGAGATGAGTGCGTCAAGCACAGAGGTGCTCAATAGTGTCGAATCATCTCTAATCACTGCAGAAGAGGCCACAACAAAAACAAGAGAAGGGATAGATATCCTTAATAAAGCTGTCTCGGATATGGAAGAGATCAAAGGGAGCATCGCCGGACTATCCGAGATTATAGGTCAGTTAAACCAGTCCTCCACTCAGATCGGAGATATACTTAATGTAATAGATGATATCGCCGACCAGACTAACCTACTTGCATTAAATGCAGCGATTGAGGCGGCAAGAGCAGGTGAGCACGGCAGAGGTTTCGCAGTTGTAGCCGACGAAGTAAGAAAGCTTGCAGAAAGGACTCAACAGGCAACCGGAGAGGTAGAAAACATCATCAAGACTCTGCAGAATGAGAGCAACAGAGCGTCACAGAATATGGATGCCGCACTCATCACCGTAAACAGAGGCAGCAAGGTTATAAATGAAACAAGTACCATTTTTTGATGAAGTGAGTAATGCCATCGAGAATGTAAATAATAACAATAGTTTGGTAGGGGCTGCCGTTCGTGAAGAGAGCAGCACTATAGCCAGTGTAAATGAGAATATTCAGGTCATCGCCTCTGCTGTGGAGCAAAGTTCAAAAGCTGTCAGTGAAGTCGCCGTTACCGTTGCAGACCTTCAGAGACTGGCGGTTGAACAGGAGAATATGATCCGGAAATTTATAATATAGCAGTGACAAACAAAAAAAGCCCACTTCAGTCGAGTGGGCTTTTTTTTATATATCTATAGAAAGGGTTTAAATTCGATCTTCTTCAACGGCATGGCAGGCTATCTTTCTGCCGTCTTTGTGTTTTTTTCAGTTCAGGTATCTCTTCGATACACCGCTTATCCGCATAAGGGCATCTTCCGTGAAAGACGCAGCCTGTAGGCAGATTAATAGGTGTGGGGACTTCCCCAGTCAGTCTGACTCTATCAACCTTTTTACCGTCCAGCCTTGGGATAGCACTCAGAAGAGCTCTGGTGTAAGGGTGTTTTGGCTCACCGAACAGCAGTGAAGTCTCAGCCAGCTCGCAGACTGTACCGAGGTACATTACTGCGACATTTGTGCTGATGTGCTCCACAACAGACAGGTCGTGTGCGACAAAAAGATATGTCAGATTACGCTGTTCCTGAGCATCCATAAGCAGGTTAAGTATCTGAGCCTGAATAGAAACATCAAGTGCCGATATAGGTTCATCTGCAACGATAAATTCAGGATCTACAACAAGAGCCCTAGCTATACTGATCCTCTGACGCTGACCGCCGGAGAACTCATGGGGCATTCTGGTTATCCACTTGGGGTCACCCCCCCCACCTGATTCATAACCTCGATAATCCTATCATTGATCTCGTCACCCGACATACTAGGGTTATGGTATCTTAGTGGTTCTTCAAGTGTTTGTTTTATGGTCTTTCTTGGGTTGAGCGATGCATACGGATCCTGAAAAAAAATCATCTGCATACGGGTTCTGTATGGGAGCATCTTAACGGGGGGGGCAGATTATCGATACGCTCCCCTTTGTAATATATCTCTCCGCCGTTCGGAGGATACAGCCCCATGATGGTTCTGCCGAGGGTCGATTTACCACACCCCGATTCGCCAACCACACTGAAGGTTTCCCCTTTATTTATCTCGATACTTATATTATTCAACGCTTTTACAAGTGTCTTTTCACGTTTAAATTTTCCGTTTTCGAACTTTATCTGATCAAGCATACCGCCGGATATGTCAAATCTCTTATAGAGATTTCTGACACTCAGGAGTGATGTCTCATTACTTTTGTCCATCTTCGCCTCCTGTAGTTTTCACACTGCATAGGACACACGCCGCTTCGGTTGACATATCTTTCACTTTGATGAGCTCAGGCACATATTTAGTGCATATGTCCATCACATGGGGACATCTGGGGTGAAATGAGCATCCGGAAGGGATATTTGTCAGTGTGGGCATCATCCCAGGTATCTGATTTAGTCGTTTATTCCCTTTTGCACCTTCAGGCAGAGCCTTGATCAGCCCTTGCGTGTATGGGTGCTGAGGGTTCATGACAACATCCTTAGTCCGCCCCTTCTCGACAATCCGCCCGGCATACATAACAGCGATATTCTCTGTAACCTGAGACACGACAGCGAGGTCGTGAGTAATCAGGATAAGCCCCATGTCGTCTGTTTCACAAAGTTCGATGATCAGATCCATAATCTCAGCCTGAATAGTAACATCCAGAGCTGTGGTGGGTTCATCAGCTATTATTATGTCAGGATCAGTCAGCAGTGCCGTAGCGATAATGATACGCTGACGCATACCGCCTGAGAACTCATGGGGGTACTGTTCCAGCCGCTTTTCAGGGGACGGGATATGTACTTTTTTTGAGCTTCTCCAGAGAAATCTCCATCGCCTCTTTTTTTACTCATCTGAGGGTTATGAGCCAATAAGGTCTCGGTCATCTGAGTCCCTATTGTCAGAACAGGGTTCAGCGTCATCATCGGATCCTGAAAGATCATACTGATTTTATTCCCTCTGATCTCTCTTATCCTTGACGGGGAAGCCTTTGTAAGGTCTTCGCCGTTGAAAAGAATATATCCATCAGCTACAAACCCCGGCTTACTGATAAGCCCGATTATGGAAAAGCCGGTTACAGACTTCCCTGCACCTGATTCACCCACAAGCCCGAGCCTTTCGCCCTTTTCCAGTGTAAAATTCACACCGGTGGTCGCCGTAACATCACCTGTACGCAAACCAAATTTTATTACAAGGTCTTTGACCTCTAGTAAACTACTCATCTTTTAACCTTTATATAATTTTGGGTTCAGAACATCCCTGAGGAAGTCGCCCAAAAGATTTATTGCGAGTAACAATACAACCAACATAACCCCCCGGGAAGACTGTTATCCACCAAGAGCCACTGAATATATATTCGAAACCTGAGTTTATGAGAGAACCGAGCGACGGTCTGGAAATAGGCATACCAAGACCGAGGAACGACAATGCCGCCTCACTCATCACGGCATTTGCAACCTGTATCGTAGATAGAACGAGTATAGGCGACAATGTATTAGGGAAGATGTGCCCCCCACATAATACGACCTGCACCAAAGCCTGCCACACGAGCCGCTTCGACATACTCTTTCTTCTTCTCCGCCATAACGGATGCACGGATAGTTCTGGCATATTGAGGCCACTGAGCAAACCCGATAACAAGTATCAGGAATGGAACAGCTATCTCACCGAAACGACCGACCCCCACCGCAGCCTGTAATATAGCGGTGAAGAATATCGCAACCATAAGGTATGAGAACGAAAGCTGTACGTCTGCCATACGCATGAAGAAAGAATCCAGCTTTCCGCCGTAGTAACCGGACACAAGCCCTATCGCTATCCCCATAACAGCCTGTAGGATAACAGCACCTATACCTATAAGAAGGGATATACGCATTCCATAAACCATAGTGGAGAAAAGATCACGCCCCTGCCGTCTGTGCCGAGCAGATAATCAGAGTCCCCCCCCTTCCATCCAGCTTGGAGGAAGCTCGGAATTCATGATATCTATATTGTCGGGGTCATAAGGGTTAAACGGAACGATGAGCGGAGCAAAGACTGCCGCCAGCACCAACACCACAAGAAGAACCATACTGATGATAGCAACCTTGTCCTTTTTAAAGCTGTACCACAGGTAAGACTGTTTGAAATTATCGATTCTTCTTTTCATTTCGCACCTGTGATTCTTATTGTCGGGTTAACCATGCCGTATATTATATCGACTATGGTATTCACCCCAACCATAACTATCCCTACAAACATGAGATAAGCCACAAGGAGTGATGCATCCGCACGCTCAACCGCCTCCATGAAAAGGAAGCCAAGCCCCTGCCACTGAAATACTGTCTCTGTCAGGATGGTAAACGCAATAGTAATACCCAGCTGAACACCGCCGACAGTAATAACAGGGAGAAGTGTATTTTTGAAAGCATGAACAAACCAGATACGCTTACGCTTAAGCCCTTTTGCCCACGCATATTTTATATATTCAGATTCAAGAATCTCCATCATCTCAGAACGAATCAGCCTGATAAACAACGGAAGCATAATAGAAGAGAGTGACACACTCGGCATAATAAGATGTTTCCAGCCGTCAACAGTCAGCATCCCGGTCTTCCAGCCGCCGACATTAACCAGCTCACCTCTACCGAACGAAGGCAGCCAGCCGAGCTTAATAGAAAATATGTATATCAACATAATTGCTGTAAGAAACACAGGGATAGAAACCCCCCACTATACTACTCCCCATCAAAAAATCTTGAAAAGAAATTGTTAGGGTAAATCGCAGAGAAAACACCCATCGGAACAGAAAGCCCAATGATGAGCAAGCTGGCAACTATGACCAACTCTATTGTCGCGGGTGCTTTAGACAAGATAACATCCACCGCGGGCTTTTTTATAAAAGAACGAATTGCCAAGATCACCCTGAAGTGCATCTTTGGCAAACCTCATATACTGCACAAGAAGAGGATCATTTAGACCAAGCTTATCACGTATCGCCTCCCTATCCTCAACAGAGACGGAAACGCCCGTAATCTCCCTCACGGGGTCACCCACATTCTGTTTGATAGCAAAAGCCAGAATACTGATAATCATAATCACAAACATGGCCTGAATCAGCCTTCTTATGATAAAAGCTATCATTATAACTCCTTATAACATCTCATATAAAATGATTCTTTATATGCTGCAAGATACCTGACAATGTACAGGTGTACTCGCTTAATAAAATTTAGTATACACATAAAAACGGGAGTCCACATTAAATGCTGACTCCCGCTAAAAAATGTTACTTATATATATCCTTACTTAACAACAAGGTTGCCGAAGTATGGAAAGTTCATAACGTTGACTATGTCAGCGATATTCATACCTGCCTGACCAGCCCAGCTAAGGTGCTGCCAGTGAAGAGGTACATATGCCGCTTCATCGTGAAGTATCTGCTCTACTTCTTTAAGCATTGCAGTACGCTTTTTTCACATCTGTTTCAGACTGACTAGCGATGACAAGCTCGTCAACTTTAGGGTTACAGTAGTTACCACTGTTGTACTGACCAAACCCTGTCTCCTTGTTAGGACACATAAGAAGGAACTCTGTATAGTTAGCAGAGTCTTCTGTATCCGGATGCCAGCCGATCATCTGAATATCTGCCACCTGAGCATCGAATTCGTCCCAATACTGTGCTTTCGGCATAGTCTTGAGGTTAACTTTGATACCTATTTTACCGAGCATAGAAGCAGCAGCTTCTGCGATCTTCTCATCGTTTACATATCTGTTGTTCGGAGCGACCATAGAAACTTCAAAACCGTTAGCATAACCGGCTTCTTTCATAAGCTGCTTAGCTTTTTTCAGGTCGAAACGAGGCTCAAGCCCATCTACGTAGCCAAAGAATCCTTTAGGAGCTTGCTGAGCAGAAGCTGTCGCTTTACCCTTCATGATTTTCTTGGCGATACCAGCGTTATTTATTGCATAAACCATCGCCAGACGAACCTTAGGGTTTTTTGAAAGCTTCTACTCTCTTCTGGTTAAGCTGAAGAGTGATGATACGGCTTCCGCTCATTGTGGTAAGCTGAAGACCGTTAGTCTTTTCGATCCTAGGGTAATCCTGTGGAGGTACTGGCATGATGAAATCTACGTCACCTGAAAGGAGAGCAGCAACTCTTGTTGCATCGTTTTTTAATTGGAGTGAGGATGATAGTATCAACGTTTCCTTCTTTGCTCCAATAACCTTCATGTTTCTGGAAAACAACTTTTACACCCTGCTCACGCTCTTTTACAAAGTATTTACCTGTACCTGATGCGTTCATGTTTGCGAAAGTGTAGTCTGTTTTAGCGATTTTATCTTTAGGCTGTCCTTTCTCATCTGTGCCTGTATAGAACTTGCTGTCCATAGGGAAGATGTATGTAGCCATATTCAGAAGAAGAGGATAAGGTTTTTTAGTGATGATATCCACTGTGTAATCATCAACAGCTTTAGCACCTACGAAAGGCTCGAAGAGACCTTTATAATCGCCGCTGCTTTTAAGTCTTTCAACAGTCCATACAACATCTTTTGCTGTAAATGGGTTTCCACTGTGAAATGTTACACCCTTACGAAGGTAGAACCTGACAGTGGTAGGGTTGAGTCTTTCCCACTTAGTAGCGAGTCTAGGCTCGAAATCCATACTTTTTTGTCCAGCGGACAAGCGGGTCGAAAACAATGTGAGAATACTGAAGCATACCACCGGACAGCTGAACATGCGGATCGAGTGATACAGGGTCTGCGTCCATAGCCAGTTTTAAAGTTTTGGCCTGAACCTGTGTTGTGAGTGCCATAGTGAGCATAAGCACTAACAGCATAGCAAATTTCTTCATAACGCCTCCTGACAAATAAGGGATATAGGCAACTAGGAATAGCTCCTTAGTTAAACCCCGTATCCGTCATTTTATATTTAAGCTTAACTTAACTATCATTAATATCACATTTATCTTATATAATCAATTCAACTATCCGCTAGTTTTTTATGATTTTCGCATAAACATTTTCCAGTACGACTTAACATTTTTTCACTCTAACTATTCTTGATAGATCCTGTCATAATTTAACACTGTAAATTTTGTTAGCTTTTGATTTATTAAGCCCGAAAAAAAATGCTATCATCATATACATATTTAGGGAGTATCAAAGCTAAATGATCAATTTCAAAAAACCACAACAAGACACTGAAAATCGAAAATGCCGTACTCGACGATGTTCCTGAACTATGCGGATTACTAACAATCCTTTTCACTCAGGAAGAGGAGTATAAGCCTGATTTTCAGAAACAGGCGGCAGGATTGAATAAAATCATTTCAAACCCTGATGCAGGATGCATAATCAAGGCCACAGCCGACGGCAAGATCATCGGCATGGTTAATCTGCTTTTCACCATAAGCACATATACAGGCGGACGTGTAGCTATACTCGAAGACATGGTTGTTCTCCCTGAATACAGAGGGAGCGGCACGGGTGCAATGCTTCTGCAAGCCACCAAAGAGAGGGTAAAGCTTGAAGACTGCACACGCATAACTCTCCTGACAGACGGCAGTAATACAGGTGCACAGAAGTTCTACAAAAAAACATGGATTTAACAAATCAGAAATGGTTGCAATGAGATACGACGAGGATGAAACAAACTGAAAAGGGGCATAAAACTATGCCCCGTTATATCTAACCTTTCCCTTTTACTTTGATACCCGTATTCTTCTTTATCTGCCGGGAGCTGTGGCTTTACCTGTAGAGCAGCCGACAATACTGATAACCATAAGCGAAACCAGCAATACACTAATTAATCTTTTCATAAAACACCTCCGTATATACCGAAGGATATCATATGGCAGATAACTATAAAGGTAATTATACTTATCCGAATACATTTTTTAGATATTTTCAAACAGTGCCGTACTCAAATATCTTTCACCTGCCGACGGAGCTATGGTTATGATATTTCTCCCTTCGAAAGCAGCTTCGGAAGCGAGCCTGTGGGCTACTGCAACATTAGCTCCACTTGATATACCTACACTAATCCCCTCTTCCTTAAACAGCCTTCTGGCAAAATCCAGTGCTTCATCATCAGCCACGGTTTCGACCCTGTCCACAACATCAAGGTTGAGGTTTGCAGGGATAAAACCCGCACCTATCCCCTGCACTTTATGAGGCGACGGTTTAAACGCTTCCCCTGCCAGATGTTTTGATATAGCAGGACTTGATTCGGGTTCAACAGCGACAGATGTTATTCCACCGAAAACAACTTGCTTCAAAAAACCTGACACACCGCTGATTGTACCGCCCGTACCCACTCCTGCCACAAAGATGTCTACTTCTCCGTCCATGGCGGCAAAAATTTCAGGTCCTGTAGTCGCAAAATGCACCCTCGGATTGGCAGGATTCTCAAACTGGGACGGGTTAAAGTATTTATCACCATCCTCCGCCAACAGCTCTTCCACCATATCTATAGTCCCCTTCATCCCTTTACTGCCGGGGGTGAGTATAATATTCGCCCCCAGCATAGACATCACTTTGCGTCTTTCAATACTCATGGTATCGGGCATTACGAGGTCTACCCCAAACCCCAGCGAAGCACCCAGCATCGCAAGGGCGACCCCCCCCGTATTACCGCTTGTGGGTTCTATGATGCGTTTCCCCTCTGTGAGCCTGCCATCATGAATCCCTTTCAAAACCATGGATCTTGCTATCCTGTCTTTAACTGAAAAGGCAGGATTGGAAGATTCCAGTTTCAGATAAATATCGTTCTTTAACCCTTTGCCGAGCCTCTCCAGCTTAATCACGGGAGTATCTCCATAGCTTGCGTGTATGTTGTTATATATTCTGCTCATGTTTCACCTATATTTTATCCAGTGCCTGTTCGAGATCGGCTATGATATCCGATATCTCCTCTATACCCACGGAGAGTCTGATATAGTCGTCCGTTACCCCTGCTGCGGTTCGCTCTTCCGCCGTCAACTGCTGATGAGTCGTACTGGCAGGGTGTATCACAAGCGATCTTGCATCCCCTACATTCGCCACATGTGAGAAGACCTTAACCGTATCGATAAATTTCGTACCTGCCTCTATTCCGCCTTTTATGCCGAAACCGACAATAGCTCCGTAACCGCCGTCCAGATAATGCTTCGCTTTTTTCATGGTCGACATGTGATTCCAACCCTGTGTAATTAACCCAATTCACTTTCGGGTGATTCTCCAGATATTCTGCAACGGCAAGTGCATTGTCACAGTGTTTCCTCATCCTGAGCGGAAGGGTCTCCAGCCCAAGTAGTATCTGGTTAGCATTGAACGGAGATATACATGCTCCCAAATCACGAAGGAGTTGAACCCTTGCTTTAAGCACATAGGCCACCCCCGGCAGGACAGCATCCTTATGATTGCCGAATGCTCCCCAATAGCTGACTCCGTGATATGACGGGTCGGGTTCGGTAATCTCGGGAAATTTGCCGTTCGCCCAGTTGAAATCCCCCTTCTCCACTATCGCACCGCCAATACTTGTGCCGTTGCCCGATATGAACTTAGTCAGTGAATATACTACGATATCAACCCCATGATCAAACGGCTTAAATATGTATGGAGCTACGGTATTATCAACTATAAGCGGAACTCCGAGCTCGTGAGCTTTTTTCGGAAATCTTTTCAAAGTCGGCAACATTATTCCCGGGGTTGCCGAGTGCCTCCACATAAAATGCACGTGTGTTCTCATCGGCAGCATCTACAAAATTCTGCGGATCAGAGCCGTCTACAAAGCGTACATCTATACCAAGCCTCTTTAGCGTATATCTGAAAAGGTTAGACGTACCGCCGTAAAGGTCGATGCACTGACAATATTCTGACCTGCTGATGCGATATTCAGGACGGCGTAAGTTATGGCTGCCTGCCCCGACGAAACAGCCAGAGCTGCCGTACCGCCCGTAAGTGCGGCTATCCTCTTCTCCAGAACATCCTGAGTCGGTTCATCAGTCTTGTATATATATTTCCGAATTCCTTCAACCCGAACAGATTTGCCGCATGTTCGCTCGATTTAAAAAAAACGTAACTTGTTGTCTGATAAATCGGAACAGCCCTTGCTCCTGTCTCCCCCGTATCGTACCCGCCGTGCAGTAGTTTGCTATCGATGTGATCCATAATAAAATCCTCCGAAATAAATCTAAATTATATAGTTAAGAGCACCCTGCTCATAATCTGCCGTGTCTGACAATTCTTTTAATGTTGTGTTTTGAAAGTAATTTATAATGGTGGTTTGGAGACCACCCATATAGTCTCGAAACATGCAGTCCGCCTGTCCGGAGACCTTTCCGCAGTCTATGATGCTTATCTCCCCTTCAATAGCTCTGACAAGATCATAAACAGTTATAGTCTCCGGTGCATCGGTAAGGAAAAAAGCCCCCCCCTCGGCCCCTCTCTTTGAATCAATGACACCTGCACTCTTCAGCTCGTTTAAGATAAGCTCAAGAAACCGTGTTGGTATATTGTGTTTCTCCGCTATGTGTGCTGCACGAAGCGGCCCTTTTCCATAATTTCTGGTCAGGTCAACACTGGCTATAAGTGCGTAATAAGTTTTTGCTGTCAATTTCATTTAATCACCTTTTCTATGATAATAGTGATAATTGAAATCTTCGCAATAGTTTTTTTATACATTTTTTTATCTTTTTTTAATTAATTTTAAGAAATGAGGCTGACATTGGACAAAAAAAAGTCCCCGACACCGCAGCACCGAGGACTTTATAAATGGTTATACTAATTAGCTTATTTTGACAATCTACTCGAATAGATGTTTAAATTCGCCATACCCTACGATTTCAAGCTCTTCTGCAGGGATAAACTTTAAGGCTGCCGAATTCATGCAATATCTCATTCCGCCCCTATCTTTAGGACCGTCATCAAAAAACATGACCAAGGTGAGAATCGGCGTACTTGCTCCGTATCTCGTTACGGACTGCAAACCAGCTTTTATCCACATGCTGAGTAATATTCTCAGGGACTAAAGGCTTCACAAAGCTAGGCCAGCCTGTCCCTGACTTGTACTTATCTATCGAGGAAAACAGCGGCTCGCCTGATACTATGTCGACATATATCCCTGCACGCTTGTTATCCCAATATGCGTTTTTTTTAAATGGCTTCTCAGTACCGCCCCTTTGGGTCACTTTATACTGCAGGTCTGTAAGCATCTTTTTTTTCAGTTCAGCATCATTCGGTTTTTTTGAAGTTACGCCAGTCACCGCTTTTGTCACTATCGGTGATTTTCAGCTTTCCCCAATTCCGCTCAATGAAATTGGCTCTACCCGAACCTATCTTATACCTCTTATAGTTATCCGGATTCTTTTTTTTATAATAATCCTGATGGTATTCTTCCGCCTCATAGAACTTGACGGCAGGTAAAACTGCTGTAACCACAGGTGTTTTTAAACTTGCCTGATTCGTTCAGCTTCGCTATGGATTCTTCAGCAAGCCTTTTTTTGCTCGTCGTCTGTATAGAATATTGCCGTGAGGTATTGTGTCCCTCTGTCTGCAAACTGACCACCGTCGTCAGTCGGATCTATGTTCTGCCAGAATATATCCAGCAGTTTCTCATAGTTTACCTTTGCAGGATCATAAACTATCCTGATGGCTTCGTAATGCCCTGTAGTCCCTGCCGATACCTGATTATATGTCGGGTTATCGACATGACCGCCCGTGTATCCGGAAGAGACATCCTCAACCCCGTCTATAAAAGAGTAAGGCGGTTCCATACACCAGAAACATCCGCCTGCAAATATAGCTTCTGCTTTATTCTTTTCTAAGCTCATAGCTACCCCCCCCGTAAAACTAAACATTATCAAAGCCAATAAAATGTATTTGAAATTTTTCATATGCATCTCCTGTTCTATAAAAATAGTACATATCGGATATAAATAAAGACAAAAAAAAGTGTGATTTAGTTCGATTGACTGCAAATCATTTTTTCAATGTAGAATGCCAAAACAGCATAAAAGGGCAGTAATATGAAAGAATATATTTATCGACTGGATTTTAAAGTCAGAGACTATGAACTTGATATGCAAGGGGTTGTCAATAACTCTGTGTACCAGAATTATCTGGAGCATGCCAGACATGAGTTTCTTTTATCCCGCGGTATAGACTTCGCGGAATACTCGGATAAGGGGATTTATCTAATAGTTACCAGAGCTCTTATGGAATATAAAGCCTCTCTGCGAAGCGGCGACAAGTTCTGGGTTGGGCTTAATCTCATCATGGAATCCAAGGTTAGAGTCACCTTTGAGCAGGACATTTACAGATCATCAGATGATAAACTGATTCTCAAAGGGGCTGTAACAGGGACGTGCCTGAATGAACGCGGCAGACCTAAATTCCCTGATGAACTGCTGGAGAAGCTGGGAGTAAAGTAATATGCTGAACTTTGAAATTGACGAATCTAAATGTATCAAATGCGGTCTATGTGCCTCCGACTGCCCTGTCCGAGTGATAAGCTTTGAAAAAAAACTCTATCCCGTACATAAAACCCGAAAAAAGAAAAAAAACTGCATCCGTTGCCAACACTGCCTCGCAGTCTGCCCGACGGGAGCTCTTTCGATATTTAATATAACCCCGGACATGTGTGTTCCTGCCGACAGATCCGCCACCCCTGATCAGGTGGATGCTCTCATCAGGAACAGGCGGTCTGTCAGAAAATTTAAACAGATCAATGTTTCACCCGATAAACTTGAAAAAACTTCTCAAAACAGTTGCGAATGTGCCCACAGGCAAAAAAACGTACGCAACACAACTATAAACATCATAGATGATATCGACCAGATGAAGATTTTCGTTGGAAAAGCTATCTCTAAGCTGGAGGAGCTTGATAAAGCCGGCGGACTAACAGGCCCTCATGCCTTCTTCTCTAATCTGACAAGAGCCTATCGTATGGGTACAGACGCTATATTCAGAGGAGCACCGCACATAATAGTCACTTCAGCCCCTGAGGATGACCCCTGCCCTGTGGCGGACGGTATAATCAACCTCAGCTATCTGGAGCTGATGGCATCCAGTATGGGGATTGGTGTTGTATGGGTCGGTTTTGCCATGCATGTACTCTCCTTGATCCCTGAATTGAAAGCCGAACTAGGCATCCCTGATAATCATGTATTAGGTTACGCAATGCTCATAGGCGAGCCTGCTGTCAAGTATCATCGAGGCGTTATCAGAGATGAAATTAAAGTAAACAGAGTCAGATTCACCGACTAAAATAACCACCTTTTTATCACGTTAATAAAAAAAATACTGTTGCTAACCCGAAAAAAAATATTTGATATTTTTTCGGTGTATGGTGGTATTCGGCTATCAGACCTTTTTTATGAGGCTTGATCTGCCCCTATCGCCTGTTTGGCAAGGTCCATGTGACAAGATATCGATTCTCAAGCCGTTTTTGTTTTCGCCAGGATTGACTATCGATAGGAATGTTTTTTGGCGAAAATTGAGGATTGTATCAGAGACTATGAATATTTATGTAGGAAATCTCCCTTACAAAGCTCAGGAAGATGAAATCAATGACATGTTCCAGGCTTTCGGTGATGTTGCATCTGTAAGAATCATTACAGATCACGAAACAGGTCGTTCTAAAGGATTCGGCTTTGTTGAAATGGAAAACGATGAGCAGGCTAAAGCTGCTATCGAAGACCTTAACGGTGTTGAAATGGAAGGAAGACCTCTCACAGTTAACGAGGCTAGACCAAGAGCACCAAGACAGCCAAGAGGCGGATATAATAACGACCGCTACTAAGCTGCTGTTATAATTATTCAAAAAAAGTAAGCCAGAGGCGTTAAAACCTCTGGCTTTTTATATTAAACCGGGATAGTAGCCCCAGTCTAAGAGACTTCCAAACCTAACTACCCTTATACTTTATCAAAGTCAATTCATTTCTAACCTTATTAACTTTAATTTAACTTGATATCACACCCGTTCTATCTCATTATTACATATAGTGAGGTATCAAATGGGTGTATACATAAAAGCGGCAGGGCTCTCTCAGTTTGGCAGGTCTGACGATAGATTAATATATAAAATCCGTGAAGCCATAGATAATATGAACACAGATTTATCTGAGATAGACGCTGTTTATCTCGGTCTGATGAACCCCGAGGCGTTCACAGGGGTGGGCAACATTGCATCATACGTCACAGACAAGGTAGGTCTCTCAGGTGTGCCCTCCGTGCGTATAGAGACTGCATCCAGCACAGGGGCGGCTGTTTTCTATCTGGCTTACGCTGCTGTCAGAGCAGGACTGTACAAAAAAAACATTCTCGTGCTGGCGGCAGAAAAGATGACACACCTCTCAACACCGAAGGTTACAAAGATTATCTCCGAAGTGATAGAACCGTCAGAGCGAAAAAAAACAGGTGCAAGTATGCCGTCGCTGGCGGCAATGTGTGCCAGAAGATTTGCCTACGAAAACAACCTTTCAGAAAAGAAAATGACAGAGGTGCTCTCGGAGGTTGCAATCAAAAGCCACCACTATGGCAGCTTGAACCCATACGCCCAGTTCCGAAAAGAGATCAGTGCAGAAGATTATCAGAATAGTAAATTCATCGCTGAACCACTTCGGCTTTTCGACTGCTCCCCTATCAGTGACGGAGCGGCGGCTGTGGTACTCTCATCGGAAAAGACAAAAGTTACCGTTGCAGGTGTCGGACAGGGGACAGATAAGCAGGCTCTCACAAAAAAAAGAGATACTATAACACGCTTCACCTCCACCCAGAAGGCGGCTATAACCGCATATAACATGGCAGGATTCGGACCTGAGAATATTAATTTCGCCGAGATACACGACGCTTTCACCCCTTTTGAAGTGGTCGGAATGATAGATACCTTTCTGTTGAAACCTGAGGATATATCTAAGTTTTATAAGAATAAACAGGGCTACCACGATGGGAAACTGCCTGTAAATATATCAGGCGGACTTAAATCCCGTGGGCATCCTGTAGGAGCTTCCGGTCTGGCACAGATTGTAGAGTGTTACCGTATAATGACCGGTCAATACCCGAAAGAGATCACACCGCAGAAGACTGACATTGCACTGACTCAAAGCATAGGCGGTTTGGCAACTAATAACTTTGTCACCATCCTAAAAAAAGACAGGGGCAAAGGTAAAACCTCTCCCTGAGCCTATGGTATTTGAAAAACCTGAGATTAAACATGTCAAAGACAAGCGGTTCAGAATCTATTCCGCCACAAGGCTGTATTCACCGCCCGAAGGATTCGAAGCACCGCTCGATCTGGTTATACTCCAGAGGAAAGACCACTTTATACTGGCAAGGTCTATATCCGATGATCTGCCGAAAATAGGCAAGCTGGTTCATATAGACGAAAAGGTTGCAGGTTCTTTAGTAGTGGAAAAGGACGATATATTCCATCTGCTGGGGCTGAAAAAAACGATAAAGCAAGAAACTACTTAGCCAGCTCACGTTCAATGGCAGAGATCAGCTTTTCAGGTCTTTTAGACGATGCGAAACGCTCAACCTTCGTGCCGTCACGGCTGATGAGGAATTTGGTAAAGTTCCATTTGATATTCTTAGTCCCCATTGTGCCGGGAGCCATAGTTTTGAGAGCACGAAAGAATGGGTGTTCCTCCTCGCCATTGACTTCTACCTTGCCGAAAACAGGGAATGTCACTGTATAGTTGCAGTTAAGGAATTCCTGAATCTCCTCTTCAGTCCCAGGCTCTTGACTGCCGAACTGATTGCAGGGGAAGCCCAGAACAACAAATCCTCTGTCTTTATACATCCGATAAATCTCTTCCAGCCCTTCGTACTGAGGCGTGAATCCGCAGTTGCTCGCAGTATTAACCACCAGCACCACCTGACCATCATAATCACTAAGGCTTTTCATCTCCCCTGTTATCAGTGGAAATTCGAAATTTAGTAAGGACATATCAGACTCCTTTTATATATAATCACCCTCAATAGAATTGAAAGCAATAGGAATTCACAGTATTCTTATTATCTTTTCCGTAATCTCGGCTATCCCTTCATCAGTCAGGTCTACACATGACGGCAGACAAAGCCCGTATTCAAAAAAAATCGTCCGATGTGCCGTTTATAACAGCCTTTGCGTCCTTAAAGACGGGCTGCATATGCATAGGCATCCACAGCGAACGGGACTCAATCCCCTCCACCTTCAGATAGCCGTATATACTCTCTTTATCCTCATCGTCGAAAAGAAGGGTCGTCAGCCACCTTGATCCGACAGCCTTTTCATGCTCAGGCATAAAAGTAACCGGAGCACCTTCCAACGCTCTTTTATACTTATCAAAGATGGATCGTTTTATCTCTATACGCTCGGTCAGTTCCTGCATCTGGGCATAACCGCAAGCTGACTGTAAATTACTTATACGATAATTATAACCTATATTAAGATGCTCATAGTGCTCGACAGGCTCTTTCGCCTGATTAGCGAAATACCGCCCCTTAGCTATCAGCTCAGCATCATCACTAACCAATATTCCACCGCCGCCGGAAGTGACGATCTTATTGGCATTAAAAGAAAAAAATGCCGCATCTGCCGAAAGCCCCCCGTCTGCTTTCCATCAAACGAAGCTCCGAGAGACTCGGCCGCATCTTCGATTATCGACACGCCGTATTTATCGCAGATGCTTACGATGCTGTCCATCTCGGCAGGCTGACCGTAAATATGTGTAACGATCAATGCTTTCGGCATTGTCTCACCCGAGGCAGTGCGTCTTTTCAGCTCATCTTCCAAAAGGTTAGGGTCTAAGTTCCATGTGCCCCTATCACTATCAATAAACACTGGCTCAGCTCCGATATAAACAATCGGTGAGACAGAACCTATGAAAGTAAACGTCGATGCGAAGACCACATCCCCCCTTGCCTATCCCCAGTGCAAGCAGAGCAAGATGTATCGCGGATGTGCCGTTCACAACCGCCAGTGCATTCTTAGAGCCTGTCAGCTCACATACACTCTCTTCAAACATCGAAATATATTTCCCTGTAGCCGCCTCATTATCTGCCAGAGCTTCGTTAATATATTGCTGCTCAAGCTGATCTTTTGTCGGTACAGGTATGGAAAGCGGATATTTCATTATATTTTAGTCACCTTCGCAGGGACACCTATCGCAGTCACATTGTCCTCAATATCACAAGCGACAAATGCACTTCCGCCTATCATTACATTCTTTCCGATTGTTATGCACTCTCTGACGGCAGCACCCACCCCGACCCAGGTATAATCCCTGATCGTAACCTCACCGCCGAGGTTCGCACCAGGTGAAATGTGACAGAAATCACCGATACGACAGTCATGATCTACGGTTGCACCTGTGTTTATTATTGAATGATCACCTATATATGCATCTGCATTCACCACTGTTCCTGCCATAATAACAGTCCCGACACCGACGTCGGCACTCTCACTGAATATACAGGAAGGGTGAATGAGTGACGGCATCTTAAATCCCAGAGCCATCATTTCTTTTACACGCTTTTCTCTTACCGTATTTGTGATTCTGGCCACGGCCAGATTTGTTGTTTCGCTCTTTAGTGATTCTATATCATCAACACTGCAAAGGACTTTTTTTATCAAGGATACGTGAGCCCACAGGCACAGCATTCCCCACAAAACCTATGACTTCATAACCACAAGCCTCTGCAAGTTCCTTCACAACCTTACCGTGTCCACCGGTACCAAGTATTATAATTTTTTCAGCCATATCCATCCTCATCCTTACATACGTAATAATGTCTATTATAGACTATAATAGTCTATTTAGGTAGTTATATTAGATAATTTTAGTTTGCAGATGCTGAAATGCTCTTTGAATCGAAATGATCTTGAGAAGTTAGTTTTTTTTATACATATCGAGCAGAATTTGCACTGATGTTTCAATAACATGCGTATCCCTTTCAGGTGTAGGCATAGGCAGAACACTCAGTATTACAGGCCAGAATAGCGATTCTTTCACTATGCCCAAGTATTGCTGTGCGGCAAGTGCAGGGTCTTTAATGTTCAGCTCGCCTGAGTCGGCTTTAATGCTGAAATACTCTTCCAGAGTCCTCAGGAAAGGTCTGATACTGTGCTTCGCATAAAGTTCGCTCAGCTCAGGAAATCTGCCCGATTCACCCATAACCAGCCGAAGAAGCTTTGTATATTTTTCCGAACGAAGAACCTTCAGCATTCTGTAAGCGAATTCTTTAAGTGCTTCACCGACATCTTTATTAATATAATCACCGATTTCAGGCGGCTCAAGACATGCCCATGTATGATTGGCAACTTCAGCAAAAAGCACTTCCTTTGCAGAGAAATGATTATAAACGGTGCGTTTGGAGACTTTTGCTCTGCCGGCTATCTCATCCATACTTACACTGCCGTAACCTTTATTAAGAAAAAGCTCCGAAGCTGCTTTCACAATATAATAACGCTTTTTTTTATCCGATAAGGTTTTAAATTCGTTTACACTCATGCCGTCTCCATTATGCCTCTGACAATTATATGCAAAATCATATAATAAATCGACACAATTAATTTTATTGACATCTTCTCATTTTCTAAACTACACTACACAGTGTAGTTTAGTTTATACATCGGAGGCACAAATGAAAAAAAAGAGAAAAAATAGGACAGCAAGGTCTTGAGTCCAGTATGATAGGTTTAGGCTGCATGGGGATGAGTGAATTCTACGGTAAAGGGGATGAAAAAGAATCTATCGAAGTCATCCACGAAGCCATAGACAAAGGGATTACTATGCTGGATACCGCAGACATGTACGGCATCGGAGAGAACGAAAAGCTTGTCGGCAAAGCTATCACGGGCAAACGCTCTCAGGTTGTGCTGGCTACGAAGTTCGGGATTGTGCGTGAAAATGGTGCTTTAACAAGAACTATCAACGGCAAACCTGAGTATGTCAAACAAGCTTGTGATGCAAGCCTGAAAAGGTTAAATGTTGAAACAATAGACTTGTATTATCAGCATAGAAAAGACCCCGACGTTGAAATAGAAGAGACTGTCGGTGCAATGGCGGATTTAGTCAAAGCAGGTAAAGTCAGGCATCTGGGTCTGTCTGAAGTGAGTGCCGCCACATTGAAAAGGGCACATAAAACGCATCCTATTTCAGCACTGCAAACTGAATATTCAATATGGAGCAGAGATGTTGAAGGGGATATCTTAGGCATGTGTCGTGAATTGGGCACAACACTAATCGCCTACAGCCCGCTCGGAAGAGGTTTTTTTGACAGGGGCGATCAAATCTGTTGATACACTTGAGGATGGTGATTTCAGAAGGATGTGGCCAAGGTTCGCAGAGGAAAACTTTCAGACCAACCTGAACCTTGTTGAACAATTTAACGCTTATGCATCAGGAATTAACTGCACTCCTGCACAGCTGGCACTTGCTTGGGTTATTTCCAAGGGTGAGGATATCATACCTATCCCCGGCACAAAACGTCTCAAATACTTATTAGACAACATTGGAGTAGCAGATATTAATCTGGACGCTAATCAAATCAATACACTTGAAAGGATGATAGACCCAGATAAAGTAAAGGGACTCAGATATCCCGAAGAGTTCATGAGTACGCTGAATCTATAATATTCTCAACTCTGTGCCTGAGTAAAACAACTTGGGTTCAGAGGTTTACTCTCATCTGTTCAATGACAATTTGAGTCATATTGCCAATTCTTTGATCTATCGTGTTATAATGTATAATACGAGATCATTCAAAGGGGGACTCTGTGTCTAACAAAAACTTTCCTGATTTTCACAAGGATAATAAATCTTTACTAAAAAAAATACCTCTCAGCTGATGTTTATGAAGGGCTTAGTGGTTTGAAAACAAGCAATGGCTTCACACTGGATATGGCTATCAAGTCAGGTGTAGTTAACAAGGACAGTAATGTCGGTATTTACGCAGGCGACGCAGAATCCTATAAGCTTTTTTCTCAGATTTTCGACCCGATTATTGAAGATTATCACGGTTTCACAAAGGCGGACTCCCACAGCAGTGACCTCACCCCTCCAGAAGAAGCATGGGCAGACCCTGATCAAACAGGAGAATACATACTATCGACAAGAATAAGAGTAGGGAGAAATCTTGCAAACTTCCCATTAGGACCTGCAATCAGCAAAGTGGAGCGGTATGAAGTAGAAGCAAAGGGGGCAAACGCCTTGAAAAAAAACCTGAAAGGGGAGTTGAGCGGAAGCTACTACCAACTGTCAAACATGTCGGACATCGACCGCACACGCCTAATAGAAGATCATTTCCTGTTTAAATCTGGTGATCAATACCTGGAGGCGGCAGGCTTAAACAGAGACTGGCCGGAAGGTCGAGGGATTTTCCATAATGCTGACAAGACATTCCTAGTATGGATCAATGAAGAGGATCAACTCCGCATCATATCAATGCAGAAAGGCGGAGATATATACACGGTTTTTTGCTCGCCTCTGTAATGCTGTGAGTGAGTTGTCAGGTTCTTTATCCTTCCTATACGACAATCATTTGGGCTACATCACAAGCTGTCCTACAAATCTTGGTACGGCTCTGAGGGCGAGTGTACATATTAAGCTGCCTAATCTTGCAAACGACATGAAGATGTTCAAACAACTGACAGACGAGCATTTTCTGCAGATACGGGGCATTCACGGAGAACACTCAGAGAGTAATGACGCTATCTTCGATATCAGCAATAAACGCAGATTAGGCATAACAGAAGTCGAATTAATCCGCGGACTATACGACGGAATTATGGTGCTGATTACCAAAGAGAAAGAGCTGGCTAAATAGTTCCTATATCAACAGGTTCACCAAGTAGAAAACCCTGTAGAGTATCTACGCCGAGTTTTTTCACATGTCTCCTTTACCGATTCAGAGTGTACATACTCGGCAACAGTGGTTATGCCCAGTTTTCTGGACATCATTATTATGCTCTCCACAGCGGCATAGTTAATAGGGTTATTATCTATATCCTTGATCAATGAACCGTCTATTTTGATATAGTTAGGAGCTATCTTATTTATATTATTGAAGTTAGAAAAAACCAGCCCCAAAATCGTCAATGGCAATCTTTACGTCAAGTGATCTCATACGGTCACAAAAAAAAGAGTAGAGCATCTCATTATCTTTAAGTTCTTCGGTTTCTACAATTTCAATAGTAAGTTTATTACCTGGTTTATACTCAGTAATTATGTCATTTATGAATTTCTTTGTGGCGTTGTTCAAAATATCCGAATACGACAAATTCAGAGAATAAAATAATTCTGTCCCTTTAAAACGTTCGAAAGTCTTCTGAAACATCAATTTTGTTATATCGTGATAACAGTCTATCTGTTTCGAAACTTCCAAAAACTCCCATGGGAGTATTATCCCGTGTTCCGGATGCTTGATTCTGCAAAGACATTCATAGCTTACGGTTTTTTTTAAGCTGTCTGTGGAGAACAAAGGCTGAGCAAAAGGCTGAAAGTAATTATTATCGATCGATTCTCTGATGACACGTATTGTCTTGAGCGTCTTATCAAAGTCCTCTGCGGCATAATGTGTACTCAGTAATTCCAGATTTATATCGATGAGCTTTTCCACAGCATCAATATACTCAAATTTACCTGCATCAGTGATCTTGTTCCTAATATACCGTCTGATAAAAGTGAACGTTGAATTGATATAATTTGCCGGCAAACCTATTCTTTTGTGTAATTTATTTATGTAGGATAAATATGCGTAATACTCTTTATCGTAAGCTGACAAGAAAAGCTGCGAATACCAGATTTCGATCTTCTCTTTATGGTACTCAAGTTCCTCTTTATTTTTTTTAAGAATGCTCTAGCATGCTCAAACCGCATAACATGTTCGTGCAATTGATCTGAAAATTCCGTAATGCTACATGCTAAGATTTCCCACGCATTTTTTATAATAACTCTATCATCATCGTTGAGATTGTATAAGCAAAACAGCCTGTTGAAAAAAAATTATCTTCCATCTACCCACCATAACCTAATTAAATATTAAGTTATTATACACTCTGCGAGATATATTTTCATCAACTTGCTTAACATAATAATCAAATTTGGTACTGGATTATGCAATTTAATTGTATTTAGTCATCGTATATTCAGAGTGAAGCGAAGAATCTACAGCCATCAGGATGTTCAGGTGCAAAGGACAAATCATGAATATTTGAATTATTGCTAGCAT
>JDSF01000297.1_pt1 | contig 24369 bp, 20 predicted proteins | sample 199441 | NCBI WGS metagenome assembly JDSF01 (sample SAMN02592751, study PRJNA231836) | bioreactor metagenome | isolation source: continuous culture bioreactor denitrification-DNRA | place: Germany: Bremen
CACAACGAAGAAACCGACCCGATCACCGCCCTTTTCAGCTGAACGGAAATAATCCGCAATACAAAGACCTGGAGAATTCGTCTGACGTGGGAAAGAAAATACCTTTTCACCACTCTCTGATTGAACCAATAAGTTGTTTCCATCAGAGACACAGTCAAAATACCCATAGCTGACTTTAGGCTGCAGTAATCCCTCGCTCAGACATTGATCCTTTAAGCGATAATAGAGCGGCAACACGGTATTTTGATGGAGCTCTTCATACTCTTCTTTGCTCATTTTACCGCGTCGATAGCCCCAGCGACCACGAAACATTGCAGCTTCGTTGATGTAGCCAAAAAGATTTTCAGCATCAATGTCTTCGACCAGACGGTAACCAGTAAATGGTGTTTCTGGGATGTCACCACTGAAATCAACAATGTCCTGTTGTGGACCAGGTTTATTGGCTTTGACGCCCTTCTCTTCCCACCGGGTCGTCTCCAAGCGCCCAGCTTCGAACTCACGGATAGCCTTCAACCCAGCAAAGGCATCCGTACAATAAACGACAGGACTCGAATAATTTGGAACACAATCCTGAGCGACGAACTTTTGCGTCAATGCTGCTCCACCTAATAGAATAGGTTGAGACAGTCCAGCCTTTTGAAACTGCAGCAGGTTATCTTTCATCAGCAAAGCCGACTTAACCAATAAGCCTGACAGACCGACAACATCAACATCCAATTCTTTTGCCTTGGCTATGATCTCTTCGGCAGGAACCTTGATGCCGATATTATGTACTTTATAACCATTATTCGTGAGAATAATGTCGACCAGATTTTTGCCGATATCATGAACATCGCCCGCAACAGTCGCCAGCAGTAACGATGTTCTCCCCTCATCAGAGAGCTTTTCCATGTATGGTTCCAGCAATCCAACACTCTGCTTCATAACCTCAGCGGACTGAAGAACAAAGGGCAAAAGGAGCTCGCCGCGTCCAAACAACTCACCCACTTCTCGCATCGCGGGAACAAGTAAATTATTTATAATATCGAGTGGTTGCCAGCGACCACGCAATCCGTGGAGCAGATCTTCCAGACCTTCTTTATCTCCTTTAAGAACTTTCTGGCGTAACAACTCTTCCGCCAGAACCGACCTCTCATCTTCACTACCATCCGATTCAGCGCTTGCTCGAAATGATCAATAAAATCCATCAGAGCTTCGGGGTTACGGTTATAGAGAAGGTCGAGGCAGAAGGTGCGGTCCTCTTCGCTGATCGCCGCATAGGGAAGAACTTTTGCAGCATCAACAATGGCAGTATTGAGACCTGCCTGTACCGCTTCATGTAAAAAGACAGAATTGAGCACCTTACGCGCAGCAGGACGCAAACCAAAACTGATATTACTGACACCGAGAGTGAACCCCACACCCGGCAATTCTTCCTTGACCCGTTTAATGGCATTAAGGGTTTCAATGGCGGCATCACGCATCGATTCATCACCGGAACCAACGGTAAAAGTTAACAGATCGAAAAGGAGATCCTCAGGACGCAAACCATGCTTAACAACAGCCAGATGATATATTTCCTTAGCGACAGCAACCTTTTTCTCACAACTGAGAGCCATGCCATCAAGATCGATGGTCAAAGCAACAACAGCAGCTCCATATTTCTTCGCCAAGCGGCAGATTTGATCGAGGTTCGCACCACCGTCTTCAAGGTTAATTGAATTGATAATCGCCCGTCCCGGATAGAGCGGCAATACGTTCTCAAGCGTGTCGGGGCTGGTGGAATCGAACATCAATGGGGCTTTACAGGAACCGGCACAAAGCTTGGCCAAATGAACCATATCTGCTAATTCATCGCGTCCTGCATAAGCGACACAGAGGTCAATTACCTGAGCGCCACGAGTCTCCTGATCAAGAGCAACCTTAAGACACGCATCCCAATCATCCGCAAGGAGAGCCTCCCTGAATGCTTTGGATCCATTCGGATTGCAACGCTCTCCGATCAACAACGGCGGGATTTCCTGATTGAGCTCTACGGCTTGGTAAAGGCTGGCGACAGATGCTTTCATTTTGACACCTCCCGTACTTTCGGACTGGCACCATTTAAACGCTCAACCAAAGCCCGAATATGTGCCGGGCTCGTTCCGCAGCAGCCACCAACGATACTGACACCTTGATCAACAATAAAACTGTGCATCTGTTCAGCATAATCGGTTGGGCTCAACGGATAGTGAGTTGCTCCGTTGACAACTTCTGGCAGCCCCTGATTAGGTATCACTGAAATCCGCTGAGGCCAATTTTGACTGAGATACTGAACATGAGACATCATGTCCTGAGGGCCAGTCGCGCAGTTCAGCCCAAGAGAAAATAGAGGGTAAGGCTCAAGTGTTGCGACAACAGCCGCAATGTCGCTGCCAACCAACATCGTTCCTTGTTGCTCAATGGTCACGGAAGCCATAACCGGAAGGTCATAATTGGAGCTATCAAGCACATCAAAGACAGAAATCAATGCCGTCTTCGTCTGCAAGAGATCCTGGCAAGTCTCGACAATCAGACAATCAACACCCGCTTCCAGCAACGCCTCTACCTGCTCACGGGTTGCTGCAGCCAATTCATCGACTGTGATATGTCCAAGCGACGGTAATTTGGTCCCGGGACCGACCGATCCGGCAATATATTTGTCACTTCGATCACCGATAGCAGTTCTGGCATTGGCAACGGCGAGACTGTTGATCTCTTTGACTTTATCTTCCAGACCATATTCTGCCAGGACAACACTGGAAGCACCAAAGGTATCGGTCTCAACGACCATGGCACCTGCATCGAGCATCGATTGGTGCAAAGCGACAATATGTTGCGGAGCGGTCATGTTTAGAATTTCATTACACCCATCACAACCGGACCAATCGGCATCGCTGATATTCATCAATTGAAGATTGGTTCCGCAGGCTCCATCAAATATTAATATTGGTTGTTCAGAAAAAGTCATTTTCCAAATATCCTGTATAACGGCTTAAAGTTTATTCTGTTTGATTAATACGACTATGAAACAACCTACTGTACCTGCACAAAAATCACCTGTCCAGAGTCAAACAGACAAAGGATCTCCCTATTTGATCAATTCTTTGATAAAATTCTACATTATAAGGAGATCACAGTGAATCACCCCCACCACAATCAGACAACAGGTCTGTCTAAGCGTCGCTTAGGAGATCACTTATTGTCACAAGGACTGCTCAATACAAGCCAGCTCGAAGAGGCGATTGAATATCAGTGTATTTATGGCGGCAGGTGGGTACAAGTCTGATTGAATTAGGTCTGGTCAACGAAGATCAGATGGCCAGAACACTCAGTCAACAGCTTAAATTACACTATATAAAACCCGATCTGATGATGGATGTTCCAACATCAATTCTTAATCTTGTACCAGTCAATATTGCCCTCAAACATAAGATTGTCCCTTATTACAAAGAAGGAAAAAAGCTCTATGTCGCAATAAACGATTTCAGCAACTTAAAGCTTTTGGATGAATTGTCCTTTCAGCTAAATCACGTCATTACCCCACTGGCCGTCCCCGAAGTACGTCTCATGCTGGCCTTAAAAAAACATTACAGAATGACGGTATCACCACGTTTCGAAACCATCGCCGCGCAATTGCTGCGTCGCGACCTTGCAGTGCAAAAAAAAAACAGCTGCAACAATACAGAAAGAGACTGCAAACAATCAAAAACCTGCCAATGACAACAGCATAGCTGACACCATACCATGGCCTCTCCTCGGCGATGAAAGCGCCGACTCTCTCAAACAGGAAGACTTTGAATATACCGTCAGGCCTGAGGACGACCAAGAGCAGACTGTTGATGTGCTGAGCTTATTGGCCGAGGCGAAAGAACGCGATGACATAGGACAAGCTGTCATCAGCTATCTGCGCAAAGATTTCCCGAAGTGTGGATTTTTCGTCGTACGCAAAGGAATATCTTCTGGCTGGCTCGCCTCAGGAGGAAATCCTGAACAATCCTTTGATCACTTTCACATTCCACTGTCTGACGATTCCGTGTGCGGCCTGATCTCACGTAATCGCCGACATTTCCTCGGCCAGATGAGCGACACCGAGCAGAACCGTAATATTCTGACATATTTTAACTCAAAACCACCGCAACATGTTCTTGGGATTCCCTTAATGGTTCAAGATCGCCTGGTCTGCATTCTCTACATTCAAGGACCACTAGAAAAGCTGGAACAGCACTTTGCTGAGCTCCACACCCTTGTTGGAAAAGCTGAAATGGCTTTTAAACTTTTGATCCTTAAAAATAAAATTCTAAGTCTTTAAGTAAAACGATGAATAATAATTCTATAATCAAAGAAACAACAATTTTAAAGTTTCGGCAGACCATATCTGCCAGCAGTGAAGAGCTTTTTCAATTTGTACTTGACCCTGATCTCGACTTTATCACCTTACTTTTGCAACATCCACATTTAGATGAAAGTCACCTTTTGTCTTTATTGAAGCGTCGTGATTTAAATGAAGAATTAGTTACTCAAATCTATCAATCCAGAAAGAAGAAACTAAGTCACAGGCTCATTCTCGCACTCGTTAGGAACTCATCAATTTCCGGAACACTGATCCGCAACTTACTTCCACATTTGCGCCTTTTTGAGCTTGCCGACCTGTGCAAAATACCAGGAGTTTCTCCCGACCAGAAACTGGCTGCAGAACGAACAATCATCCAGAGATTACAAACCACCCCCCTTGGCAATAAAATCACTCTAGCTCGTCGAGGAACGACAGCTGTTGTCAGTGCTTTACTAAAAGAGGGGCAGACACAAATTTTCGAAGCTTGCTTGAACAACCCTCATCTGAATGAAGCAGCTATCTTTACATTTTTACGAGGTGCATCAGCCAGCGCCGAAACAATTTCACAAGTCGCACGGCATCAACGCTGGAAGGGCCGCCCAAACCTCAAACTCGCAATCTTGAAAAACCTCAAAACACCAGACATCTGGTTCACGCTCTGGCTACCAACACTTAACTTACAAACCATAAAACAGCTGCAAATGGCACATAGATCCCACCCTGTGAAGAAAAACTTAATAACAATAGAATTGCAAAAACGCGGTATTTAACAAATTATCAGACAATTCAGCTTGCATACCCTTGCTCTCTATTCTTGACCTTAATCTCGTTTTCAGTCTAAAAAAACTTAACCTACACATAAAATAGTCACAATTAGAATTTTCTATATAATTATTTACATTTAATGTCATTTTGTTGTAATATCGCATAAATCCATTGAGAAGGAATAGATTTATGCTGATTGATCATGAAAAGTTAGACATTCTTTATACGATTCAGCCAGAAAACGAGCCTAATTTCGTAATAAATATACTGCAGATATTTATTTCATCGACAGAAGAAAACATTGCTCTGTTAGAGTCATCTTTTTCTGATAACAACAACGACGATATGACTCGGGCTGCACATACAATCAAATCAAGCAGTGCTAATATTGGGGCCAGAGATCTCATGGACATATGCAATGAGTTGGAAACCGATTGCCGCTTAAATCGATGGCACAACACCAAAAAACAAATTGAAGATGTTAAAGAAGAATTTAATCGCGTTAAGATCTATCTTAAAAACCACATTTTATAGTATGACAGGAGAGTTTAATGTTCACAGTAAAACGCACTCCTCTGACGACCATCCTGTTACTGTTACTGTTACTATCAGTACCTAGCTATGCTGAAGATGATGTGTTCAACCTTGATCTTGAATCGTTGATGCAGATCAAAATTACCACTGCTGGCCGTAAAGAGCAGAGCGTTATGGATGTCCCTGCTGCTGTTTACGTACTTGACCATGAAGATATCTCTAATTCTGGAGCAACATCAATTCCTGAGGTTTTACGTTTGGTTCCCGGACTGTCTGTGACGCGCAATAGTTCAAGTGGCTGGGCGATTTCAAGCAGAGGATTCAACAGAACATTTTCAAACAAACTCCTGGTACAAATTGACGGTAGAAGCGTTTACACACCATCCTATTCAGGCGTTTACTGGGACATGCAAAATATTGCATTAGAAGATATCGAGCGCATAGAGATCGTCCGTGGTCCTGGAGCAACCCTTTGGGGAGCAAATGCTGTTAACGGGATTATCAATATCATCAGTAAACAATCGTCCGACACCCAAGATAGCTTAATCAGCATTGCTGGTGGCAACCATGAAAAGCTGATTGCTACAGCTCGCTATGGAGCTCAGTTCAATAAAAATTCTTACGGTCGTTTTTATATCCACCAACACGATCAGGATAGCTATACTTTCCTGTCAGATAGATCAAGTGCCAATGATGACTGGAAAGTGACGCAAGGCGGTTTCCGCTTCGACGGTGATATCGGTATCAACAGCTCTTGGACTGTTCAGGGAGATATTTATAACAACGATATGAGCCAAGAACTTGATTATTACATGACCATGGTTCCTCCGTATGTTTTTTCAATCGAGGATGATTTTAGAGCACGAGGGCACAATATTCTTGCACGCTGGGAGCATAGAGAGTCTGAAACAAATTCAACAACTATTCAAATGTACTACGATTATACAAACCGTGACGATATTTTCATGGAACAAACAAATCGTAAAATCGATATTGACCTACAGCAAAGAATCCAACCGTTCGACAGCCATGATGTTGTTTGGGGGATCGGCTATCGATACAATAAAGAAAAGTTTGGCAATACATTTCAAGCGCAAATGCAGCCCGCTTCTGACAATACGGCTTTGATGAGTGGGTTTATCCAAGATGAAATCAGCTTACTACCAGAGCAATTATGGCTGACCGCGGGAGTTAAAGTTGAGCACAATGACTTTACTGGATCAGAGTATCAGCCAAATCTTCGCCTTCTTTGGAAACCGTCAAACAAGCATAGCCTCTGGGCATCATTGTCACGTGCTGCTCGTACACCATCCAGAATTGAGCGTAGTGGCGTTATTATTACATCAATTGTAGAAGTTCCATTGCCACCAACATATACCTCAACAATTGCTGTTCCGCTGACTCTCTATGGTAACAAGAATTTTGATTCAGAAAATATGATCGCCTATGAAGCAGGTTATCGTTACACTGCATCAGAAAATTTCTCAGTAGATCTTTCTCTTTACTACAACAGTTATACAGATCTCAGAACATTTCGTTTTGACCAGAGCACTTTTTCGATCTATTTTGAAAATGGAGACAATTCGGCATATGCCTATGGCGCCGAACTAACAGCCAAATGGGTTCCTACTCGTTGGCTGTCAACAGAGATCAACTATTCATTCAACGATATGTCGGTAGCTCAAAATATAAGTGGTGTCTTGGATAATACGGTAGATGAAGGAATAATGTCTCCGCAACATCAGGTATCAACCCGATTTAATCTGAATCTAGCGAAGAACCTACAATTAAATCTCAGGCTCTATTACGTCGATGCCATTGAGTTTGTCGGTCTGTACAACTTAAGCCAAAATAATATCATGGTTGACGCATACACAGATATGGATGCCAATATCAAATGGACATTAAAAGAAGGAGTCGAAGTTGCCCTTGTCGGTCAGAATTTGTTTGATCCCCGACGTCTCGAAGCTGTCGCCGATTCGTATTTTGCTCCGATCGAAGTTGGTCGCAACATCTACGCAAAACTAACTTGGGAATTCTAGGAATATAATTTTGTCCAGAATTCTTTTCATACTTCTGTTTTTCTGTCTTTTCAGCACCTCACTAACTGTTCACGCTGCTGAAGAGACTGACGTTTACCAGATTAAGGCTGCCTACCTGTATAATTTTGCTAAATTTATTACTTGGCCTGAAAGTTCTGCTTCTGACACCAACGAACCGTTTGTAATCGGTGTCCTTGGTCCAAATAAATTCAATGATTCACTGAACCCTCTGACAGCAAAAACTGTAAGTAACCGACCTATTGTTATTCGACAATTCGGCAGTTCAGCAGAAATCGAAAGTTGTCAAATTCTCTATATTGAGCCAACTGTTAAAAGCACATTGATAAAAGATTTAAAGATACTCTCAAATAAAGCAATTATTACAGTATCGGATCAAGAAGATTTCGCCCTCCAGGGTGGCACCATCCAATTCATTGAAGTCCGAGACCGGCTTCGTTTCATCATTAACAAAACAACAGCGGATAAGCAAAACATCAAAATTGGTTCACAGTTACTTTCACTTGCGATTGACGTTCTGGAGGACAAATGATTAAAAATATTATCCAGAAACTCCCTATGCGTCATAAAGTCAATGTCATTATTTTAGGTATTTGCTCATTCATTTTATTGACTGCTATCATCATTGGCGTCATAAGTCAGTGGTACACGTATCGTAACAATGCCACGCGTGAACTCCAGACATTAGCAAAAATCATCAGTGAAAACAGCTCAGCCGGACTGATGTTTGAAGATAAGGACGCAATTACAAAAACCTTGCTTTCTTTACGAAAAGACGGCTCAATTCTTAAATCTGCTGTCTATCGGCAAGACATGTCTGTCTTTGTTAAACTCAGTTTCGAGCAAGAAGATCATAATCATTGGCCAGACCTAAACAAAGAGACTCAATGGATTGAAGTGGGTCATATAATCCATCATCGCCATATAGGCGTTCTCCAAAAAATAACCGTTGATGGTGAAAATATTGGTTTTCTTTTCCTTCAAGCAAGTATGGAGGCCCTCTATAATCAGATCGCTCGAACAGTTACTTATGCATTTATCATGGTCTTATGCGCTCTTCTGATCGCTTCATTTCTGGCCAACAAATTACAAAAACTCATCACAGATCCACTCCATAATCTGGTTAAAACAATTAAAGGCATCACCCTGAATAAAGATTATAGCGTTCGCGTAGAATGCAAATCATCAGATGAACTCGGAATGCTTACATCCGGCTTCAACGACATGCTTGATCAAATACAGATTCGCGATGATCAGCAGGAAGAACAGGTGCATGAGCGTACATCCCAACTTAAACTCGCCATGGATGAGGCAGTTGAACTTGCAGAAAAAGCACAGGACGCTAGTCGCGCTAAATCACAATTTTTAGCCAATATGAGTCATGAGATAAGAACACCCATGAACGGTGTCCTCGGCATGGCTGAGATGGTCCTCGACAGTGACCTGACTCCCGCGCAGCGAAATTCGATTGAAACCATCCGCACTTCTGGAGAATCGCTACTAACGATTATTAATGATATTCTCGACTTTTCAAAAATCGAAGCGGGTAAGTTAGAAATTGAAAAGATCGACTTCTGCCTGCATGCTCTTGTAGATGACGTCGCTCAACTCATGGCTCAACGAGCCCATTCGAAGGGCCTGGAATTGATTGTTGATATTGATGACAGTATTCCAACTGATGTTAACTCAGACCCTAGTCGAATCCGCCAAATTCTGACAAACCTGCTCGGTAACGCAATTAAATTCACAGAACAGGGTGAAATAATCGTCAAATTGTATCCAGTCAGGCAGGGCAAAGATATGGTTGATATCCTCTTTTCTGTCAAAGATACTGGTATCGGCATGTGTGCTGAAGAGCAGAGCACCCTCTTTCAACCATTCTCACAGGCTGATGAGTCAACAACACGAAAATATGGTGGCACCGGCCTCGGACTGGCAATTTCAAAACAATTAGCCGAAATACTGAATGGACGTATTGGCTGTACCAGTGAAATTCAACGTGGATCCGAATTCTGGTTTAAACTTCCTTTAAAAAAAGCAAGTCGCACCCGCATTGTCGCTAAAGCGCCAGTGAACAAACTTAAAAACATACGCGGGTTAATAATTGATGATAATTCCACAAATAGAACCCTACTAGGTCACCAACTCAGAAATTGGGGAATTCACCAACAAGCAGCAAAGAGCGGAATTGAAGGATTAAAAATTCTCCATCAGGCAGTAAGCGATGGCCAACCATTCGATCTGGCTATCCTCGATATGAATATGCCAAACATGGATGGACTTGAAGTCGCACGCCTTATCAAGAAAGATCCAGCGTTAAGTCAAATAAAATTGGTTATGCTGACTTCAGTTGGAATCCGTGGAGATGCCGCGCAAGCCCAAAAAGCTGGAATCAAGATTTACCTGACCAAGCCAGTTCGACAATCTGATCTCTATAATAGTCTCGTTGCCCTCATGGCCGACGACAGCAATAAAGAGGAACTGATTACCCAATACAATATGGAAAAAGACGTTTCTACTTTCGATGCCAAGGTCCTACTCGCAGAAGATAATATAGTCAATCAGCAGGTCGCTAAAGCGGTCATTGCTAAAATGGGCTGTCGAGTTGATCTTGCAGAAAATGGTGCTGAAAGCGTGTTATTAGCGGAAAAGAACGACTACGACATTATCTTTATGGATTGCCAGATGCCACGCATGGATGGGTATGAGGCAACTGGCGTCATCCGCCAACAAGAGCAACATCGTCACGGTAATCGCACTCCAATTATTGCTCTTACAGCAAATGCTCTTAGCGGTGATCGTGAAAAATGCCTGTCTTCTGGGATGGATGATTATATCAGTAAACCGTTTTCTCAAGAACGGATCGCGGCCATTCTAACTCAATGGTTACCTGCGGAGTTACACCAATCACCTCCGGAAAAAGTTCAGCAAATTTTATCACTAGCTGCCAACTTTGATGATGTCATTGACCCAAAAGCTTTATCCAATATTCGTAGTCTGCAAAGTGAAGGGTCAGAAGACATATTAACTCAGATTATCTACCTTTACCTGGCCGATACTCCTGATCAGCTAACACGACTTCAGCAGGCACTCGATTCAAAAGATGCGGGAACAGTCAGAAACATCGCTCACAGCTTAAAATCAAGCAGTGCCAACCTTGGCGCAAGAAAGCTATCAGAGGGATTGAGGAAACTAGAAGAAAAAGGTCATAATAATAGCTTAGAAGATTCATACGAATTACTACATACGATCAGACAAGATTTCCATAAGGTTGCTTCAGCATTAAAAATGGAAGTAACCCAATAATATGACAGAGATAAAACCAAATTATAAATTTCCATCAGCCACCCTTCAACATGAAAGATCGAGCCATGAAGGAAACTGAAGCAGTCAAAGCACCACTTATTCTCGTTGTTGATGACGATCTTGCCTCACGTATGTTAATGCGGGCTAGTTTGGAAAAAGCCGGTTTTCGCGTTGAAGAAGCGCAAAATGGCCTGATTGCGGTAAGCGATTTCGAAGAGCTTCAGCCAGACGCCGTCCTTCTTGATGTCATGATGCCTAAATTGGATGGATATGATACCTGTCGAGCAATCCGTAAATTAACCGGTGGTGAACATACACCTATCCTGATGGTAACAGGACTTGACGACATCGAAGCTATCCACAAAGCATTCAACTCTGGTGCAACCGACTTCATTACAAAGCCAATCAATTGGGCGATATTGAATTATCGCGCCAAATATATGTTACGTGCAAGTCATGCATTTCTTGACGTCGTCGATAAACAACGCCAAATTCAGCAACTGGCATTTTTTGATCACCTGACAGGCTTAGCTAACCGTACCCTGTTCAAAGACACATTAGAAGTAGCTCTTGCAGAAGGAGCTAAGCAGGAACATCAATTAGCAGTGCTGTTTATGGATCTGGACCGATTTAAAACAGTAAATGACACTTTGGGGCATCATATTGGTGACTATCTACTCAAAAGCGTCGCTGAAAGAGTCAATGATTGCATTAGAGAATCCGACACATTCAGTCGTCTGAAGAAAAGAAATTCAAAGCATTACATCTCCCGCCTTGGTGGTGATGAGTTTACGGTTCTATTGCCGCAACTTAAAACACCGGAAGATGCAGGTCGAGTTGCTCAACGTATCAATGAACGACTTTCTGAACCATTTCAACTGGAGGGGACAGAAGTTTTCATTTCTGCAAGTATCGGTATTAGTATCTTCCCGCTCGATGGTCACGAAGCGGAAGAACTCATGAAGCAGGCGGATCTGGCAATGTACCATGCCAAGGAAAAAGGAAAAAATAACTTTCAGTTTTATAAAAAATCTCTCAACATCAAAGCTAGGGAACGCTTAGAATTTGAAAATGATGTTCGTAAAGCCGTCCTGGGGGATGAATTTGAACTCTACTATCAACCACAGGTTGACCTTAAAAGTGGCAACATTATAGGAGCTGAAGCCCTTACCCGTTGGTGCCACGCGACACGAGGAATGGTTTCACCCGCTGCGTTCATTCCAGCAATAGAAGAGTTGGGACTCATTATCCCCTTTACTGATTGGGTTATTAGACGGAGCGGACAACAACAATGTGAGTGGATCAATGCAGAGATGAAGCAACTAAGAATTGCTATTAATATTTCCAGCAAACATTTTGTAGAACAAAATATTCCTGAAATGATACATCGAACACTTCAGGAGTACAACCTTAGTGCTGATTTTTTAGAGCTGGAATTAACTGAATCGGTATTGGCAGATCAAAGTGAAGAGACACTCAATATACTGAAAAAGATCAAGGAACTGGGTATGACCATTTCAGTTGATGATTTTGGTACAGGTTATTCTTCACTGGTTTATCTCAAAACATTTCCAATTGATATTGTAAAAATAGATCGATTTTTCATCAATGACATCCTGACAAGTTCACAAGATGCAGCCATTGTTCAAGCAATCATTGCTATGGCCCATAGCATGAATATGAAAGTCATTGCTGAAGGAATCGAAGAAGCGGAACAATTCAAACTACTAAAAGCTATGGGCTGTGATTACGGTCAAGGGTTTCTATTCAGTCGCGCAATCATTGCTGCAGATTTTGCTCACATGGTTCAATCAAACCAACTACTCACTCCCAAAACTGAAACAATTCTCACCAACAATTGATTTAAATTTTAATCGCTTCATTTAAACTTATAAACACTTGCAATCTAATATATATAGGCTATGATTAATCATTAGAAAACTATTACTAAAAAGCACCAAGCATCAAGGCGACACCTTTATGAATTACGATATCCAACAATTAATTAATAAAGAAATCAATTTGCCATCGCCACCGGCTGTAGCGGTACAAATCATGAGTACTGTGCATAATGAAAATTCTGATTTTAACAAATTAGCCAAAATCATCACTTCCGACCCAGCACTAACCGGAAAAATGCTTCAGATTGCAAATTCAGGGTTCTACGCACTGCCCAAAAAGATCACAAGTATTGATCGCGCACTTTCAGTTCTTGGTACGAACATCATCAAAAACATCGCGTTGTCTTTTGTCATATCCACTGAGATGCGCAAACAAAGAAACGTTGGATTTGACATCAACACGCATTGGCGCCATAGTGTCACAACAGCTGTGGCAGCAGAGCTTTTAGCCAAGCAGTTGGGTCAGCAAAATGAAGATCTTTTTGCGACAGCCCTTCTTCACAATATTGGAATGCCGATCATTTCATCTCAAAGAGGTGATCAGTATGAGCAAATCATTAAGTCAACAGAAGCAACAAATCATGAAACAATAAATAGCGAACGTCAGGTCTTCGGTTTTGACCATCAACAGGTTGGTGCTTTACTGATCAAGCATTGGGGACTTCCTGAACGGATGACAGAACCGATCAAATATCATCACCGTCCAGACTCTGCACCACATAAATTTAAAGCAACCGCACATATTATTTACTTTGCAGAGCGGATTGCTTCAATCTACACAACTTCAGAATGTGCGACTAAAGTTCGTAAGTTGCAATCAGACTTATTCAAACACTTTTCCTTAGATGAGAACTCTGTGCGTTTAATGCTTGATCAGGTTGCAGAAAACAGTGTCGAAATTCTCAATACATTTGAGCTAGACCCTGGCGATATGCGGCCCTATACACAACTTCTCCAGGAAGCAAATGAAGAGTTGGGAAAGCTCAACCTCAGTTATGAGCAACTGGTCATCGAACTGAAAGAAGCCAAAGAGAAATCTGAACGATTAACCAAAGAACTGAGCGATGCAAACAGTCGCTTGAATGATCTTGTTTATACCGATTCTTTGACGGGTCTTTATAATCATCGTTATTTTCAGGAAAACTTATCAGCAGAATTAAACCGCGCACACCGTTACGATTTTTCCGTTTCATTGATCATATTTGATATTGATTATTTTAAAAAAGTGAATGATAACTATGGTCATCCTGCAGGAGACCAGGTCTTAAAAAACATTGCCAAAGCGATCAAGGAATCAATCAGACCCAGCGATATTGTCGCCCGCTATGGTGGTGAAGAGTTTGCAGTTATTTTACCGCAAACAGACATCTCTGGAGTTAAAATTTTTGCTGCACGAATCAGACGCTGTGTTGAGGGGGTCATCACGGAGTATGAGGACAAGAAAATCATGGTGACAATTAGTCTTGGAGGGACGACTTTCAGTCCTGACAAACCTGAAATCACGAAAGATATCTTGTTCGAAACAGCTGACCGAGCACTCTATTTTTCTAAGAATAATGGCCGTAACCAGGCAACGATTCTGGATAAATAAAGAAAGCCCTCGCACTAAACAGGTTATTTTATGAAATTAAATGAAAAGTATCGTCAAGTTTTAGATATCATCAATCAGAATGTTAATCTGCCGTCTCCACCCGCTATTGCAGTAAAAATCCTTAACACAGTAAAAAAGGATGATGCAGACCTCAGTGAGCTTGGCGATATTATTTCCTCTGATCCAGCGCTCACGGCAAAGATGTTGAAAGTTGCCAACTCAGGAATTTTTTCACGTAACGGCAATATCAGTAATATCAGCCGAGCTATGACTGTTCTTGGCACTAATCTCATAAAAAATATTGCTCTGTCGTTTATTATTGCTGAAAATTTCAGTAGTGGATGCCAGCAAGAGTTTGATATTGACACATTCTGGCAGCGGTCAGTGACAGCAGCAGTCGCGGCTGAGATGATTGCAAAACAGATTGGTTATACTGATGACGACATCTTTGTTGCAGCTATATTACAAGATATCGGCACATTGATTATCGCTTTAACCAAAAAAGATGAATACAGTAAGTTACTCTTGGAAGCAGATAATTCAGACACCAGTATTTGGGACATGGAGTCCGACAAGTTTGGCTTTAATCACCTGCAGGTCGGATATGCGTTATTGACAAGCTGGAACTTACCCGAATCAATTACAGAGCCGGTTTTATATCATCATCATCCTGATCAATGCGTTTCAGAACGCAGCAAATCAGCAAAAATTCTCAAGTATTCAAGCCAACTGGCTGATATCTACTGCCTCAGAGAAATTGCAGAGAAAGCGAGGCAATTACAGCATGACCTGGTTGAAGAGTTCGGATTCTCGATGGCTCAAGCCTGCGAACTCCTCGATGAAGCTGCCATTAACAGTAAAGAGATGTTGATCAATTTCGAATTGGAAGATGATCAAATTCGCCCCTATTCAGCCCTGCTACAAGAGGCGAATGAAGCCCTGGGACAACTTCACCTCAGCAACGAACAGATGCTGCTCGAAATGACAGACGCCAAACATAAAGCGGAACGGCTAGCGGCAGAACTGCAGGATGCAAATACACGACTCAAAGAGCTGGTCTATCGAGACGGGCTCACTGGACTTTACAATCACCGCTTTTTCCAGGAATCTCTGGAAAATGAATTATCCAGAGCAAAACGCTATCAAACCTCTGTATCTCTTATTCTGTTTGACGTTGATCACTTTAAAAATGTCAACGATTCGCATGGTCATCCTGCCGGAGATCTGGTTTTGATGAACATCGCCCGAGCCGTCAGTAGTGCAGTCCGACCAAGTGATATCGTCGCCCGCTATGGGGGTGAGGAATTTGCTGTTATTCTGCCAGAAACAAGTGCCGCTGGGGCCAAGGTCTTCGCCGCTCGACTGAGACGCTGCGTTGAAGGGATTGCCACTTTGGTTGAAGGTCAACTTATCTATGTCACGATCAGCGCCGGGACAACAACTTTTACAAATAGCTCGACCCAAATCTCTAAAAATATTCTGATCGAAACAGCTGATCGAGGTCTTTATACAGCTAAGCAGAGCGGCCGGAATCAGGTGATTGCGCTTGATCCAGAAGCGGTCACTGATCGTCAATAAAGAGAAGAATTCCTGCGACATCCGCTGGATTCATTAAGAATGTCATGATAGGTTTATGACACCCATGCGGAAGGATCAATTTTTCAATGACAGCGGACAGTTCTGGAACATACCTGCTGAGACAGATCGATAACGATTTGTGTCTACAGCTGTCAGGCCACTGGAAGCTTAAAGGCTCGCTTCCTGATCTGACTTCAGTCATCCGGGAAATCGACGCACCAAATCCTGAGACATTGTCTTTTGATTGTCAGCAGCTGTCCGCATGGGACACAGGTCTGATGACCTTCTTGATTGGGGTCATCAACCACTGTCACGAAAAGAATATCAGGACAGTCGAAGATGGTCTTCCAGAAGGGGCCAAGAAACTCCTCAAGCTCTCCTTTGCTATTCCAGAACGAAGAAGTCAACGCCGTGCAGTTCTCGGTCAACCGGTCCTCACAAAAATTGGAAACGTCACCATTGAAATGCATCGTAACTGGAATGATATGTTGTCATTCACTGGTGAAATTTTCGTGGCCCTTCTCAATTTTATCCGTGGCAGAGCGCAATTCAGAACGTCTGATCTCTTGTTCCAACTCGAAGCAGCAGGTCCATCTGCACTCTTTATTGTCACTCTGATAAGTATCCTGGTAGGGATGATTTTAGCCTTCGTCGGTGCCGTTCAATTACAATTATTTGGTGCAGAAATTTTCATCGCCAATCTGGTTGGGCTTGGGATGGCCCGTGAGATGGGTGCTATGATGACGGCAATTATCATGGCTGGTCGTACCGGAGCCGCCTATGCGGCACTCCTAGGGACCATGCAGGTCAACGAAGAGATCGATGCTCTCAAAACGATTGCCATTTCCCCCATTGAATTTCTGGTTCTCCCCCGCTTTATCGCTCTATTCCTCACCATGCCGCTACTCTGTATCTATGCTGATTTTATGGGCATCATCGGTGGTGCGATTGTCAGCGCGACAATGCTCGATATTTCCTTCTTCCAATACTTCCAGCAAATCCAAGGATTTGTCGAAGTAAGACATTTTATTATCGGTATCGGTAAAGCGGCAGTTTTCGGTATCTTAATCGCATCGGCAGGATGTTTTCGCGGACTTCAGTGCGGACGCAGCGCCTCTGCTGTCGGCTTTGCAGCAACCAGTGCTGTTGTGACATCGATTGTCCTGATTATTGTCGCTGATGCAATTATAACCGTCCTCTGTCAGGTCTTTGGAGTCTAGTCATGGCAAAAACTCCTCATCTTGAAATCAATAATTTGACTATGGCTTATGGCCAATCGGTTATTCAGAGGAAACTTAATTTTACGGTTCAAAAAGGAGAAATTTTCATCATTATGGGCGGCAGTGGGTGTGCAAAAGCACCTTACTCAGACACTTGATCGGTCTGATGGAACCTGCCAAAGGTGAAATCCTTGTTAATGGCACTGATCTGTGGAAAGCACCACTGAACGAACGCAATAAAATCATCAGCCGCAGTGGTGTCCTTTTTCAAGGTGGAGCGCTTTGGAGCTCCATGACACTGGGCGAAAATATCGAGTTGCTCCTCAATGAATATACAGACCTCAATCAAAATCAGATGCGTGAGGTTATCAGTTACAAGCTTTCGTTGGTCGGCCTCTCACGTTTTGCCGACTACTACCCTTCGGAAATCAGTGGTGGCATGAGAAAAAGAGCCGGTCTGGCCAGAGCCATGGCCCTTGACCCTGACATCCTCTTTTTCGATGAACCCTCTGCTGGCCTCGACCCGGTCAGTTCGCGCTTACTTGATGATCTGATCCTCGAACTCAGGGACAGCCTCGGAGCAACCATTGTTATCGTCAGCCATGAACTCGCCAGTATTTTCGCAGTGGGTGACAATTCTATTTTTCTGGATCCAACAGAAAAAACCATTATTGCAACAGGAAACCCGAATAAATTGATGGACACATCAGAAGACCCACGCGTCATCAATTTTTTGACGCGATCAAATTGACAACACCGATGGTGATCGTAAATCGATCTGGGAATAAGCATCAATCCAGCAAATTCACTCTGTTGTGCTATGATCAAACAGATCACCAAAAATCAACATCGTTGAAATAGATAACGAACAGAAGAACAACGAGACTTAACTTATGCAGAGAAGAAAACGAATCGATCCACGGGTTATCGGCAGCTTTGTCGTTGGTGCTGTCATTCTCAGTGTCGCCGGACTGTTATTTTTTGGTCCAGGAGGATTTCTTTCTGAGACCCGCAGTTATGTTATTTATTTCGATAGTTCCGTCAAGGGTTTGAATGTCGCTCACCGGTCCGCTTTCGCGGCGTCAAGATTGGTCAGATCAGAGAGATCAATGTCCGTGTTCGCCCCAGTGAATTTGAGTTCAACATTCCAGTTGTCATCGAAATAGAACCGACTCGAATCAAGGCTGAAGGGACAAAACAAGGGTTCCTTGATGCCCTTAAGACAACAGTTCAGGGCGATGATCCGATGACCTCTCTCGTCGAAAAAGGACTGAGAGCACGGCTTCAGCTCGACAGTCTGGTCACCGGCCAGCTCTATGTCAATTTTGACATGCACCCAGATGCCCCGCTGACACTCACTGGATACACCAGCGATTATCCGGAGCTGCCATCAATCAACTCAAGTCTTGAGGAATTAACCAAAACATTTGAAGACCTCCCCCTGAAAGAACTAGCGCGCAAACTGATCCATTCGGCCGAGGGATTCGAAAAAATCATGAACTCCCCCAGCCTCCACAGTGCTCTGAAAAAGTTCGACTTAACAGCAACCAAATTAAATAATTTTCTGGACAACCTTAACTATCAACTGGTGCCTCTGGTCAGCAACCTCAACACCACTATGAATCAGACCCAATCAACTCTGAGCAGACTGGAAAGTAAGATTGATCCATTGGCATCTGACTTGGAAGAGACACTACAACAGGCACGGACAACAATGCTGAAGATTGAAGGCAGGTAGATCCATTATCGGATGAGTTTGACCAGACACTGGTAAAGTTCCAAGAGACCGTTCAGCACGCAGATGACACCATCAAGCAATTTCAAAACCTGTCTGCGACAGATTCACAGTTACTCGAACAAGTCAGTACAACTTTGCGTGAAGTGAATCAAACAGCCCGTGAAGCGCGTTTTCTGGTCGATGAACTCGAGCGCGATCCACAGCTACTACTCCGTGGAAGAACAGCGGGAGGGAAAAAATGAAGAGAGGATTGACACTGCTGATCGCCCTGCTCTGTTGCTCCTGTATTCAACTGGGTGGGCCGCCCCAGGAGCTGGATTATTACCGCCTTAAAAGTGCAGCAAACATTTCGCCACTAAGCTCAGAATCAGCACTAACTATTGCCATTAAAATTATTGATTTTCCGGCTTTTTTAGACCGTTTGCAAATTGTCACACATGATCAAAACCACAAAGTTCAGATTTCACCAAAAGCCTTCTGGGCGGAACCGCTGGCTGATAGCGTAGTTGCTGTGTTGCGTCAAAATATGAAACAACGATTACCCCAGTCAAGGATAACGCTCTCCCCCTGGGAGACCGAGCCGACCGATGCAACTAAAGTAGAATTACTGATCAATGAGTTCTCAGGAACCCCAGGTGGTTCTGTCTGGGTTGATATGATTTGGACCATCAGAAAAAACAATAAAACGGCTACACAGGGTCATTTTACACAACAACAAAAGATCGGTGATTCCTTCGATGAGTTAAGCGCTGCACTGAGTCAATCACTTGCAGATCTAAGTCAATTATTAACCATGGAATTGATGGCCACGCAATAAAAAAAGGGCTCCTTAATAAATCAGGAGCCCTTTCTACTGAAGATTTGAGTTCAAAAATGTTCAGACAATCTATTAAACTAATTTATAGCCACCAAGTCACGAAGACACAAAGAGAATCAAAATATCTGGAGTCGTATTTCTTGGTGTCTTATATATTGCAACAGCAAAGAAAGCAAATCCCCTCTAACTCTCCTTTGTAAAAGGGAAGACAGAACATTCCTCCTTTTTAAAGGGGGATCGAGGAGATTTTACTTTGAGCCTTTCTTCGTGTATTTAGAGTCTTGGTGGCAAACAGCCTTACCATGATTATCGCACTCTTTACCCTCTATGCTTTACACTATCAATCGAGAATAAATGATTTCCCCAACTCCAGCAATTCTTCCATTCTCTGGTGGCTTTTCGCCTCTGCATAGAGTCTGACGACAGGTTCCGTCCCCGACTTGCGGAACAGCATCCACGAACCATCGTCGAGAAGATACTTGTTCCCATCCACCTTAATGACCTGAACAACCTTGCAATCACCAATCTGTTCTGGTGGATTATCAAATTTATCGGGAAGACCGGCTTCGACCTGTGGAGAAAGGCGAATATTGATACGGCGCGTATAGATCTCACCCACTCGGGAATAAAGGTCATCCAGTAACTCGCGTAAAGAGCGCCCTTCTACGGCCACCATCTCAGCAACCATCAGGCAGGCCAGAATGCCATCTTTCTCAGGAACGTGCCCCTGAATGCTTAATCCGGCACTTTCTTCACCACCGATTAAAATCTTATTTTCACTGATATATTCACCAATAAATTTGAACCCGACCGGAGTTTCAAGAACATTCACACCGTGATGTTCGGCAACGGCATCGATCAAGTGAGATGTCGCCACACTACGAGCCGCATCCCCCTTAAGCCCTTTGCGACGAATCATATAATCGAACAACAAAGCAAGGATGTAGTTTGGTTCGATGTAACGGCCATCACCATCAACAATCCCAAAACGATCAGCATCACCATCAGTTGCAATGCCGAGTGTTATGGCGGGGTCACCCTTGATCAGCTTAATAAAGTCCTGAATATGGGCTTCTGCAGGCTCCGGTGGTTCGCCACCAAAATAGGGATCGGTGTTATCATTGATTACAACAAGATTAACACCCGCCTCATTCAAAATACGATCAAGATAACCACGCCCTGAACCATACAAAGGATTGACCGCAATCTTAATTCCTGATTTTGCAATTGCGTCAAAATCGATCAGACCACGAAGGGTGGTGAAGTAATCTTCCCGTGGGTCAATTTCCTCAAAAAGCCCTTTTTCATCGGCCTCATCGAGTGGCATATCCTTGAAAACAATTTCGCCCAACATGGCATTCGCACGGTTTTCAATATCACCGGTCGTTTCAGGTAACGCCGGGCCACCCCAAGCGGGTGAAAATTTGATGCCATTATAATCGTAAGGATTATGGCTGGCGGTGAAGTTGATTGCCCCAGCGGCCTTACGGCGAATCAGTTCATGCGCGATCACCGGTGTCGGCGTATCTCTGTCACACAGGTAAGCCTTAATGCCTGCACCGGCCAGCACCCGGACAGTTTCCTTGGCAAAATCCTTGCCCATAAATCGAGCATCATATCCTACGACAACCCCCTGTCCCCCTATACCCTGATCACGCAAATGATCTGCAATCGCCTGAGTGACGACACGCACATTATCGAGGGTAAACTCTTCACACAAAATTCCCGCCAACCCGAGGTACCAAATTTAATCTGGGACATAAATCCCTCCTTCAGAATATTTTACAATTAATTATTTATTGTTTCGGTTCCATGACTTAAGTAATACCTTTTGCGACCATCAGTCAAAAATATTGTGGCCACGGACACACACCGACGGCATCATGACAAAACCTATTCCTTAGCGATACAATCGATGGATCAATTTTTATTAGATTAATCTCCACCCTCTTCTTCACGTAGCCGTTTCACATAGGGGCAATCTTCAGGCAAAATCCCAGCTCCAACCAACTCCGGTGTCAAACGCGCACAATCGGGGTGAATCGTTGATCTTTGCCGATAAATTTTACATCGATTTGTGTCAAGATCAAGGTAAGGACAAGGTTTTTTCGAATAATATATTTTTCCACGATAATCATATTTTTCATAGCAGCAACGACCGCAGCCATCACAGATCGCGTCCCACTCATCCGGGCTGAGATCAGCCAGTTTTTTATTTGTACTCATCAGGTAATTTTGCCTTTCTTCTATCCCCTTCTATTATGCTGAAGACTTTAAAGTCACACGCTTTTTGTCGCTGATAACATCTGATAAGTTCTGATGTTAGAGACGAAAACCTAAGAGTTTGAAGTCGCCTTTCTCTATCGTCCACTAAGGTCATGAAAAACACAGAGGAAAAACTTTTCTAAGCGGCAAAACAAAAAGTAAAAGATTTTAGGTTTTTATCCGCTTTTATCAGATTTTATCTGTGGCTAAATACAGATTCTCACAGTGCATCATCATTCAAAAATCGAGCGGGCTACGCACGCCCAGGCCCGGCTTGTTCAAAACGTGGGTATATATCATAGTGGTCGAAACATCTGCATGGCCAAGTAATTCCTGCACGGTACGGATATCGTAACCGGCCTCAAGCAGATGGGTCGCAAATGAATGACGCAAAGCATGACAATTAACCCGTTTAATAATCCTGGCTTTAGCTGCACAGCGCTTAACCATCTTCTGTAAACCATTTTCATGCAAATGATGACGGCGCCTCTCACCAGAGCGCGGATCAGTCGACAAACGAGAACTGGGAAAAACGTACTGCCAACCCCATTCATATTTTGCATTCGGATATTTACGCGACAACCCCTCTGGCAGATAAACACACCCTGCCCCTTGGGCCAAGTCATCTTTATGGATGGCCCAGACCCGCTTCAGATGATCCTTTAACTCAGAATCAAGAGACTCAGGCAAAGGAACAACTCGGTCCTTATTGCCTTTAGCGTTACGAACAAGAACCTGATTGTAATCGTAATCAACGTCCTGGACCCGTAACCGTACAACTTCCATCAACCTCATCCCCGTTCCATACATCAAACGAGCCATCAATCCAAAGGTTCCATCCATCTGATCGAGAAGACGCCCAACTTCAGCGCGTGAAAGGACAACAGGTAAACGTTTTGGTCGTTTCGCCCGGATAAAAGAACCCAAATCACCAAGAGGCTTTTCTAAGACTTTTTCAAACAAAAAAACCAATGCGTTTAATGCTTGATTCTGTGTACTACTGGCAACTTTCCGTCTTAAAGCGAGATATTCTAGAAAAGAAAAGACTTCTCCAGCACCAAGATCTTTAGGGTTTTGATGACTAAAATAAGCCCAAAAACGGATAATCCAAGACACATAACTTTGCTCCGTTCGATAAGCATACTGCCCCAAACGCAAGCTTCGAATCAATTCATCGACGAGCTCTTTATGCTGTCGCTTTACTTCATCAAGTAAACGTTGATCCGTATCACAATTGTCATGACCTTTATGACTGGTCTCTATTTGAAGATTATCTCGACCGACGGTCGCATGATCGGTTTCTAATTGCTGAGCGCCTGTTTTCCAATGCTCCCAATCAATATCAGCAGACCAATTTGACTTAATTAATTCACAAAACAAAATCTGTATAGCATGGACAGCTTGTTTGAATTGCCAGTCATTGAGTTCACTTTTTCTGCCTAACATCGTTAACCATGCTTCAACATCTTGTTGATCATGATCATACAAACGTTTCTCAGAATGAGCCTTGATATAGTCCTCAGTTCGTATGACATACCACCGATCAAAAGGATGATTTATCCCATACTTACGGACAATAGCAATATAGCGATCCCAAAATCGATCCACCATTTCCGCCTTAGTTATCGTTCTTTTATCTTGTTCCATAATAGTTTGATGTGTACTATAGGCAAGTGTGTCACGGAGGGGGTCCAGTCGACGCAACCAAACAGTACGTAAGCTCCCCCCGACCTAAACTCACATAATGTTTTAGCAGTAATAAGAATCAATGAATATTGAATCTGCCAATTGAATTGATTCAATTACCATGAACAGAAGAATAATATACTAGGCAGAATCCGTCAATATTGAGATAGACAGAAAAGATAATTCTAATTCTGTCTAATACACTGTTAAATGCGGAAACAAGCTCGCGTCATCTCTCAACATACTAAAACTATGAGCAATTTTAACGATTGCAACATAGATTGACGTAGTTTCTATTTCATGTTAAGTGACGAAGTTGTCACGTTCGCGCAGCATAACGTAGTTAATGCAGACGACGAATGAGTCAACTTCGTGGTGGCATGAAAAAAGAAAAACCATCAGAACCAGAAAAATCAAAAAAACAAAGCATATTAATCGGTTGGCTAATTGACCTGTAGTGGAAGCACTTAACAAGTCGATGAAGCAGACGAAAGATACTTATTTACTAAACAGGAAAATGGCGATAGGGCACGCAAGTTCACGACGTCGCTGCTTATCTCCATTCGTTGAGGCTG
>JDSF01000298.1_pt1 | contig 24230 bp, 17 predicted proteins | sample 199441 | NCBI WGS metagenome assembly JDSF01 (sample SAMN02592751, study PRJNA231836) | bioreactor metagenome | isolation source: continuous culture bioreactor denitrification-DNRA | place: Germany: Bremen
CTATACACACATTGGTATTGGTATCAAAAAAGGTGGACCATATGGTAGCATGTATACACAAATTTTCATGCGTAAATAACCCATGATTTCTATTCAGAACAATATGTTATCATAGCTATTTTATTATAGGATAGGAAAGTTTTGTCCTTGTAAACAAACTAACCTATCCTATTTAACTATAAGTATCATTATATATACTTAAGAATATCTTCATTTAGTTTCTCAAATTGTATGAATCTTGATTGTCGTATTATCTCTTTACCATCATAAAAAACTAAGATAGTGGGTACTGTAAACACAAGAAATTCACCTGAAACTTCTGGCATTGTATCTATTTTTTACTTTTATCCCCTCTTTTACTTCTACAAATTCTTGTATTAACTTATCAAGCTTTGCTTCAACTGATATGCAAACGCCACAATTATAAGAAGAGATAAGTAAAATAGATAATCTGTCATTTTTTTATTTGGTTTTTTTAATTCTATAAATTGGGTTATTTCCTTCATTCAAATCACCTCTAGCCGTTAACTGATAAACTAATGGGCAAATAATATTAACTGGGTTGCACCACTTAATCCATGTTGATCAAGATAATCTTCTATAATTTTTGCTTTTGCAGCTAGTTCATCATACTTTTCATTACTTTTTATATCTTTTAACCTGCTATCACATAAATCTTTTATTGCCTTAATTTCTTCTTCCATCTCTTCTTTTGTTCCTGTATCCATTTCCTCATATTCAAATACTTCCATAATATGAAACCCTTGACCTTTAACAATATCTATTATTTCTTGTTTTTTATACGTGGGATTATGAAATCTTGCTACACAACGATCTATCTCAGCCATAAAATGATGTAAATATACATGAGAGAATTGGGATTGGGATTGATTGTCACAGAACATTTCATTGAAAATAACCATACCATCTGGTTTCAGCACTCTTTTTATTTCACTAAAAACCTTGGCGTAATTCTCTAAGTGATGAATTGAATTAGATAAGCTCACTATATCAAATGAGCAATCTTCAAATTCTAGATCTTCTGCTCTCATCCATTGAAACCTAATTTTATCATTTTGAAAATTTTGTTCAGCTATTTTTAATGCTTTTTTACTTGTATCGACACCGATTATCTGATGAAAGTCTCTAAATCCATCTTTTAGTATTTTTATAAACTGTCCTGAACCTGTAGCAATATCTAGTACACGGTCCACTTCTAACTTCACAAGTTTTTTCTTGTAATATTTTCAAAGTAATCCCTCCCCTATTTTTTCCAATTATGACTATATGAAGACATAATAACATTGTCAAAAAGCAATGTCAAATGATACGACTTTGTAGCCATTATTGATTAAGGGAACTTTACCAAAAAATTGCTTATACTAGAATTATTTTATGATGTCGGGGGGCAAAAGCCCCATTAGAACAGATATCATGGCAGAGTTTAAATTCAATGAAAATGGAACCAAAAACTAACCGATTCTCTATGAAACATAATTTTATTTAACTTTAAGCACATCAAGCAGTTCCTCAAATTCTTTAGGATCTAACTGCTGCCGGCTATCGGATAGTGCCAGTTCTGGTTTGGGATGAACCTCTACCATTAAACCATCAGCCCCTACAGCTAAGGCTGCTTTTGCGATAGGTTGTATAATGTCTTTTCTTCCTAGTGAATGACTAATATCAACAATTATGGGAAGCTGTGTCTCTTTCTTAATGATTGGAATACTTGAAATATCCAGCGTATTTCTCGTTTTATTTTCAAAAGTTCTTATGCCCCGTTCACAAAGAATTATTTTTTTTATTTCCTTGAAGAGCTATATATTCTGCAGCAAATATGAATTCTTTAATGGTTGCACTCATACCTCTTTTCAGTAATATGGGTTTTCCGGAAGCACCTGCTCGTTTCAACAATTCAAAATTCTGCATATTTCTTGCCCCAATCTGTATCACATCAATATGTTTAGCTACAGACTCAACCTCACCACCATCAACAACTTCTGATACTGTAATAAGATTATGTTTTTTACCAACTTGAGACAGTATTTTTACACCTTCTTTACCTAAACCTTGAAAATCATATGGGGACGTTCGTGGCTTATATGCTCCCCCTCTTATAAATTTTATGTTATTACCTTTTAATATCTGAGCTATTTTCTCAACGTATTCTAAGTTTTCTATAGCACATGGTCCTGCAATAATATAGGGTCCTTCCTTTTCAAGATTAAACATTTCTTTTATGGTACAAAATTTCACTTTATTAATATCACTCACAAGAGGTAATTTTTTTTCATGGCTTATGCCCATAAATTCCAGATTCACTTTAAATATATGATTAAATATATCACCAATCATTTTACTGGATAATGGTCCATCGTTCTTTTCAACAATTTTCCTTAGCATTTCCTCCTCTCGCTGAGGGTCAAAATAGTCGCTGCTGACTTTATCTTTTAGCTCTCTAATTTGCTTTATTAATATAGCTCTAACATTTAATAGACATAATATTTTTTCATTAACTTCATCCACTTGATTTCGTAAAACTTGTATTTTTCCCACTATATCCTTCCTATTCTAACAAATTTTTATAAATACCTGTTATGTCAAATAATCATAGCCGCAATGAGCCTTGTGCCTGTTTTACTCTTTTATGCTTCATAAAATGGCTGTTAAACAATAAGTTCGTCTAGAAGCTGAATACTAACTCAAATTACGCTTCCCTAATCTTGTATAGATGATTAGTGCAATTAAAGTTATAGCTTCAGCAATGGGAATGGATATGAATACTGTTTCATCCATAAAAAAGTAATTAATCGTAAGAATAAAGGTTACAGGTAAAACTAATGATCTTAATACTGAAAATATGAAAGATTGGACAGGTTTTTGTATACTTGTAAAATAACCTGATAAAACGATGTTAATACCGCTTATGAAGAATGCAGACCATATGATACCTATGTAAATTGTAGCCAGTTCACTTATAAGTTCACTACTGGTTTTTAGGAAAAAATCTAACCAAAAATGTATCGAAAATAAGTAATGAAAAAGCTATAACGCTACCTAAACAAATATTAAAAATGACAGCTGTCTTTAGAAAGGCACGTGCACGCTTTAAATGACCTGCTCCAAAATTAATACTAACAGGACCATGAATGGAAGCAACGACGCTATACGCAATAAGACATCCACTATATAAAAAGTAATTAACAATAGTAAAAGCTGCTACCCCATCAACTCCAGATTGCTGAATTAATACATGATTAAAAAACAAAAGCAACAATTCCGCTTGAAGTCTCGTTTAAGAATTCAGATAAACCATTATACATAGAAAATAATATATCTTTGGAAATCTTTTTTGGAGTAATAAATCTTAAGTTGCTTTTATTTGAAAAGAAAGATGGTATGAGAATGAAAAAGGCCATAGATTGTGAAATACCCGTGGCTAATGCTGCCCCTCCCATTCCTAAATTCAAATAAACGACAAATACCCAATCAAGTGCAATATTCAAAATCGCACCAAATAGCAAGGCAAAAGACGCTAATCCTGGTTTACCATTAACTCTTGCAAAAAAAACTCATACCTATTCCCAAAAGCTGCAAAGGCAAGAAATATGAATATAGCGTTATATAGGTAACGGTATATTCTATAACATCATTATTAGCACCAAGCATTTTTGCTATATCATATGGGAATATAATTACTATAATAACTGCAATTACAGATATTACACCCATTATTTGTATTATTTTGGAGAATACATAAGAAGCCTCTTTCTCATTTTTCTCTCCAAGTAGTTTTCCACTTAGTACACATCCTCCCGCTCCAAGCATGGTGATGATTCCTAATAATATTGAAACGTAAGGTATGACTAGATTAATGACTGCCAGAGCATCTGCACCAATAAATCTTCCAACAAAAATACCATCCACAATGGATGCTAAAGATATTGCCCACATGCCTATCATGGTGGGTATGGTATATTTAAAAAATACGTTTACTACTTTGTCCTTTGTTACGTCTAAGCTCTTACTCAAAACTAATTCTCCCTTTCATCAGATAATGAAATTATTTTGTCTGTTTTGCAAAAATTGCCAAAGTTAAACGGTATATAAATGTATTATAACTAAATGAGACAAATATGAAAACACATAATAATAGAATATTCTCTCGATCCGCAAACCTCAAGAGATATCATCTCTATAGGCATTTGAAAATACAAGGGAATATTCTTAATGTACCGTTTATCAGACAACAATCATTAAATCTAATTAATCCATTGGTTAGCTCTACTTTTTATAGGCAATCACAGCATTAAATGGTCCATCTAAATCAATCATTTCATATCTTTTAAACCCAACTTCACTACACCAATTTTTTAAGTCTTTAGCTGTAAAGTCAAAACCTTGCTCAAATTCAATCAACATATTTAAGGATTGCAGGAACCCTGAACAATTTTTTTTCTGCGTTCATCATCAATCATAAGTTCAACAACTATAAAAGCACCGTTATCAGGTATGGCATTATACGCTAACTGAATGAGTTGCATTTTAGTTTTAAGGTTCCAATTATGCAAAATCATGCCCATAGATATTATATCAACCTTTGGAAATGCATCCATAAAAAAATCCCCACTAATGGTTTCAATCTGATTTTCCAACCCACTCTTCTTGATCCTCTTTTTTGCAATCTCCTCTACAACAGGTAAATCAAAGCTTTTACATTTTATGTGCTTGTGTTCTTTTGCTACACAAATGGATAACAGACCTGCTGATCCTCCGATATCACAGAGACTGTTGTAATTAGAAAAATCAAATCGACGCGATAGTAAGCTATAATTCTGAAAGGATGCTCCTGCCATAGCATTCACAAATTCTTCAGTGAGTTTTGGATCGGAGTATATAGCTTCATAATACGTTTTCCCCCCATAAAGGATTTCATTCTGGGGCTTACCTGTTTTTAAAGCAGATGGTAGATGTTCCCACATGTTGTATAATCTTGAATAAGCAAGTTCAAGTATCCCTCCTGCATACTCTTCACTGTTCTTATCTAAATACAATCTTGACTCTTCTGTATTACTGTACAAGGCATCTTTTCCATTGCCTTCCCGGTTTAAAAATCCCAGACATAATAAGCAATCTAAAAAATCCCATATACCTCTTGGATTTAGCTTCAACTTCTTTCTAATGGCTTCACCTGTCATATTTTTACCGCTTAGTAATGTAAATAAATCAAATTCTAATGCTGTCAACAATACTTTTGCTTGCTGAAAAGCAAATCCCGTATCCAATACATGCCTAATACCTTTACTAGCAATCATGATTACATCTCCTAGTATCCTATTGATGTAGTCCTTAGGACTACTGGTTAACAAGTTTCTCTCTATCCTTAGCAGCTTTACAAATACCTAAACTGTAACAAGATATGGCAGATGACTTCGTGATACAACTTTTTTACGAAGGCAATCAATGATAGGTCTTTCTCTCGTCTCATCTACAAAGTTAATCAGCTCTTGACCATATAAATCCGAAGCAGAACATGTATAATCAAACCATACTGCAAGATCATCATCTCATCTTTATTCGGAATAATCGTTAGGTCATATTCATCCAGATGTTTATAAATGTATGTATTTTTTACAAGAGTAAATCGATCATAAGCTACATAATGAATTTCATCTTTATGTTTTTCTATAAAGTGAATGGTTTCCATACCTTCTTCTCTTGTTTCTGAAGGAAATCCCAAAAAAAACATTAAGAAGGTTTTAATACCTGCATTCCTACAATTCTTTAATATCTGACACATCATATCTGGATCGGTATTTTTTTTCATATGGTTTAACACCCGGGTCACGATGGATTCAAAACCAAAACTCAGCATCAAGCACCCACCTTTATGCAAATCTCTAAGAAACGCTTCCGTAAGTGTACCCTCCAACCGGGAATCTCCAAACCAATGAAAGGGTAGATTTTGCCTAGATATCTCCAAGGCTAACCTTTTGGACACCGATGGTGAAAGAGCTTCATCCACAAAATAAAAATCGTTTGCCCCGTAAAGCTGGGATAATTTTTTTTAAATCATTTAAGATCCTGTCTGCCTTTTTCTCTTTGTAGCCATAACTGGAAATCATTGTAGAACTACAATAAACACATTTACCCCAATAGCATCCTAGATTTGTTTTATATGGTAATATTTTGTGAGGTGCTAAATAAAGGTCCAATGGAAAACCTGCAAAATCAGGCAAACACGAAGCAAAGGCAGTTTGGTGCTCCTCAATTTCATTACATACAACTTTATTATGGTCAAAATAAATAATACCAGGTACATCTGAGAGGCAACCACCATTCTCAAATGTATTGATGATGTCCAAAAATGGCTTCTCACCTTCATCTGGGATAATGGCATCTATCAACTGGCTAAAAGGCATAAACACGTCCCAATTGTTTCGATAAAGATAAAAGAATGTTCCCCCTACAACCACCGTCACATCTTTCATTTTTTGTTTTAATAGGTTGATTAATGTTAAAGCTGGAATCAACTGTTCAAAATAACATATGGAAATCCCAATTATCTGAGGATTCTTATTGACAATCTCAGGCAACATATCATGATAAAAATCAATGAATGGATTTTCGTTTTCATCTGTTATGGCCTGCAAAACTTCTTTTGTTTTAAAAGGTGAATATTTAAAGCGAAATTGTCCATCCACACTCCATGTTGAGGGATAAAATGCGGCAGAAACATAATGCATGGCTTCTTGTACAAAATTGCTCAACTCATAATACTTTTTCAAATTTCCATATATGCTCTTGTCTTTTAACATCGGTAATTGGGTGTCAATATTTTCTATTAAATGATCCGCATTATCAATGGCTCTTGATAAATAATTGTATGCTTTTTTTTCTTCCTCTTTATCCAAATCATGTCTATCTTTCAGTTTGTTATATTTTTTCCTTAATTCTTGGATAGATACGTGACATATAATCGTTGTTTAACAAGTAATAATGTGATAGTAGATTCAAATCCAGTTGTTCTACTTTTTTTTGACCAACTTCTTTCAAATATCCTGATATCGAAGCTATTCCCAGTGGTGGATGCATGGCATCAACCATTGGGGGAAAAATGAGTAATGTTTTCATATGTATATGCCTCCTCTTTATTGCGTCTTAACATTGTCTTTCAAAGCACCAAGATCTTTACTAAAGAGATCATAATTCTTTGAGTTAACATATTTTTTTTAAATCTACTTAAATGGCTTAGGTCCATTGCTTTCTTCACATATTCATCACAATAACCACATTCATGGCACATATTCTTGCAAAAGTTATCTTTGAACATAAAAGGATTAAGAAACCCATCCAGTTTTCTATTATCAATGTAAACAGATGGAATAAAGTGCTTATCGAACATCATAATGAGTTCCCACAGATTCCCATCAAATGATTCCTTAAAATAGTATTCAACTGCTCTAGCAGGATCGGCATTTTGTATTATGTCACGTCCTTGGAGTTTAAAATGATGAACACCTCGACTATCATAATGACAAATATCTTCAGGTCTTATCCAACTGTTTTTCATAAAGATGGATGGATCATTAAGCATGCGTTGGCTGCATCGGGTGATATAGTATTTATAATCCGATTGATAACGGACAGAGTCAAAAATATAGCTGTTATAGTGAAATGTTCGATAAATACAATTCTTATAGCAAACAACATTTGCAATGACTTCTACTTTACCATCAAAACATTTAATGATGTTTTCAAGCGTTCTAAAATCCCGATTTACAGTTTCTTCAATAACAATTTTATCAACACCCATTTTTTTTGTATGCTAGTGCTTTATTGGGTGTATTAACTGATGAAATAGCTGACACTTTTACCCGAATATCAGGATTGAGTGATTTAATTATCTCAATCAACGAAGGTAAACTGACAGTCATGGAGTCCACTTGAATATCCCACAACCTATTTAGGAATTCCTTAATTTTATGGAGTCCACTCTTCGTAATCTCCATATTTTTTCAATGATGGTGCATTGAGCGTATAATTGAATCCAATACCATGTTCTTTAGAATACTTCACATAATCTTTTAATTTATTAAAATCCAATTCCGGTAAAGCATCTATTGATCGTCCTGAGCTATATAAATTATCAATGGTAATATTACCGTATGTCTCTTCTACTTGTGATTCACTGTATTTATTATTTAAAGCACTATATTTATCAATTGTTTCATTATTAAAATCTGCAGGTAAGCTATAATATCTCATGAGCAACTCCTCAATCTTTCATTCCCGTATAAAAGAAATTATTCCAAAAGCACGCTAAGTTTCTTTTCACATATCCATTGGATCATACATTCTACCTCTTTTTTCTAACAATGAGTGAAAATACGTGTCCGAATACAGGGTAAAATTCAACTTTTAAGCCTTTAGCATAACGTTCTTTCAAGTTTAGGCATGTTACTTTTTTCATTTTCTTTTAATTTTGGCCATTCTAACGTAAGCCGATTAAAGCCATTAACAATCATTTTTTTGGGTATTATTATGTGATGGCTAGTCCATTTCCCACTAGCAGATATCTGACCAATTAATTGATTGTTTATTGCGATTTTCACCTTCTCATTTATATCAGTGTCCATATAGGATGGTAAACGACATGTAATTTCTGTCTCCAAATCCTTCTCTGCATCGGTAACCAATGTAAAATATGACCTAGGCCACCATGACTTATAGAAGGGAACCTTTCTACGTGAACTATTTTCGGAGTCCATGGCCATTCTTACATTAGAATTTATCCATTCGATGTATTTAGGTTCAGTTAAATCGACCCCTTTATCCAACCGTTTTATATAAGCTTGTTGATACGCCTTCAACATCTCTTGACCATCTCGACCATTTGCATCTAGCACCCTACAGATACTCTCAATTGTTAATGCATCTACACCCGGTGCTTCTTGAGCAATAGGAAAATCAAGAGGCGAATTCATTAATTCAAATAGTTTCTGACCTGACTTGCTCATAGCAAAACCTGCTCCAAACTGACAGCTCCTACCCTTCACATATAATTCCATGATATCTAATACAGAATCGGAATAATCGACTGATTTCTGGAATAAAGCAATGTATTTTTTTATGTTTATAGTATTTGTTATAGGTCTATTAAGGTGCGTATTATACAAAGCTGCACTAAAATATGATACAGCTAGAGAAGACTTATCAACCTTAGGCCATTCTGTTTTTTCTACTAAGTTCTTCCATGATTTTGTAGCCTCTTTTCTTGATGTTGTTTGCTTGTCTAGTATTTTACTGGCTATAGGTGCCATAGCTACTTGATATCCTTCTGGATTCAAGTGACAATAGTCTACAAAAAAGACTCTTACCCAGTATTTTTGTTTCTGCATACGACATAAACATGGCTTCCAAATCAATGATCTGTAGATTTGTATACATCTTATTGTTATACTTCCTCACGAAGGAAAGGACGCCAGGAAAGGATGTTATATGATCAAACAATAGTGCATTATCACACTCTGCAACACAATAATCATATGCTTCATCAAAACGCTCTAAAGCAATTAGGCAATTGGCAACTAGCTACTAGATGTGGCATTTGTTCCTCCATCCATGTCTATCATTTCTTTTCCTAATTTTAAACCTGTCTCGTAGTCTCCTCTTTCTATCAACTCTGTCGCAGACCGATATCGTTCATACCACTCTGATGTCTTATGGTTGTCCAACCAATGCAAAGGACATCTTCTTTGCCAATCAGCATAGTTTAGAGCTGGAATGACAAATATAAACTCCGCAGTACTCTTTTTTGCAATTCCATCAATACAATCCATTACGTATTGAGCTATTTTTTTTTGCGCTATCTTTATATGTATTAATCAGCCCTGACATCCCATTCTTATCAAGATTTTCAGCATAAATCCTACGTCTTGAAATAGGACCATCATGCTCAATCATTATATCAGAAAACCAGTTATTCCCTGCTAATAATACAACATAATCGGGTTCTAATTGTAAAGATGCTTGACATGTTTCAATAAGTGCACCAGCATTCATACAATTACGGGTTAGATCAATGACATCCCACATGGTTTCTGAATGACACGCTAAATAATTTGATAAAACTTTTGATGGACTAAGGTGAGGCGTAAAAAACATACCTGCGGCAGCTGATTCACCTATCAGGCAGACTCTTTTTTTTATGAGGTTCTTTTTTGAAGATCGAATTGAGAACACGTGCTTTCCCAAAACACTGAGTCAGGTTGTTCTTTTCTAATAAACTGAGTACGGCCATCTTGACACACAGGATGCCAAGTACCAATTGGTCTATATCCTGTTTCGTTTATATCTGATTTTGGAATATTACTCATGATTAAATCCGTTATGTCTTTTTCACAATCATTATTAAACAAGTACATTTGCAAAAGGCGTGTTAATTCAAGACCAGATTGATCTTCTGATAACAAAAATGTGTTTAGCTTATCTATATTTGTTTTTACATGCTTCATATTCGGCACCTCCTACTTTTTTTTATTATATGAAGGTATATATAGCTTCCAGCTGTCTACCATTAAACAGATCCATTGGTGGTTTAATAAAATCAAAATCATGCTTAGCCATCTTCTTAAATTTATCAGATAAAGCAGATCGATCAATAATAAAATCTCCCAATACAAGAACGTCAATTCCGGAATTACCAAAACACCTTAGAGCATCAAGCGGACTACATACAATGGGTTCTCCACGAACATTAAATGATGTATTCACTAAAATCGGACAACCCGTACGATGATAAAATGCCTTTAACAAAGCATGAAACGCTTTATTTGTATCAGCCGACACCGTCTGAGGGCGGCAAGAACCATCAACATGTGTTATTGCAGGAATATCAAGCTCAGAAGCTACTTGACAGGTCTCCAGCATAAAAGGTGATATACAATCCATGTCAAGGTGCTCTTTGTAATATTCCTCCAACAGTGCTGGTGCAAAGGGTCTAAATGCTTCACGCTTTTTCACCAGATCATTTAATCTATCCCGCATATTAGGATCACGAGGGTCAGCAAGGATACTTCTGGAACCCAATGCCCTAGGTCCAAACTCCATTTTACCTTGGAACCATCCAATTACTTTTCCTTTCAGAATTCTATCAACAACTTCCTGATTTAACTTATCTCTATCATGTCGATAATCCTGTGCATCTATTTCCATGGTACTTATCAAATGATGAATTTCTTCCTGTTCATATTCTGGTCCCAAATAAACATGCTTTATAGGGTCTATACCTTGTTTTTGATTTGTTAATTCTACATAAGCAAGAGCTGCTGCTCCTAAAGCAGACCCAGAATCACCAGCTGCAGGTTGAACAAATAAATTATCGAATATACCCGATTTTCGAATAGCATGGGTAGCAACACAATTCAAAGCAACGCCTCCAGACATACATAGATTCGGAGAGTCCACACGTTCACGTAAATCCCGCACTTGTTTCAGCATTATTTCTTCTAATACCACTTGCAAACTTTTTGCTAAATCCATGTGTTTTTGTTCCAGCTTTGATTCAGGAATCCTAGGGGGAATACCTAAGTAATCCACTAAAGCATCCGTATACATGCGGTCTATTTGACCAAAGTCAAAATATCTCATATCCAATTCAAATCGGAATTTATCCGGCATACTAAAAAGCTTACGAAGCTTATCAACATAAACCCTATTTCCATAGGGTGCTAGACCCATTACTTTATATTCTCCACTTAACACTTTAAACCCTAGATAATTGGTTAAAGTTCCATAGAACAAACCAACAGAGTGAGGATATTTAATCCTCTCGAATAACTCAAGATTAACACCATCTGCTTGTCCAAATGTAACAGCGTCCCATTCTCCAACACCGTCAGTTGTTAGTATTGCAGCATTTTTAAATCCAGAAAAGAAATAACTACCTGCTGCATGGGATACATGATGGTCATAATATTTAATCTCTCCTTCATACCCTAATACTTCTCTAATTTCTCGAAATGGCTTATGGCAATCTATCCAACCAAGCTCCTTATCTGCAGCTTGATTAAAGTTATATTCTAGCTGCCGAGATAGTTTTTTTTATACGGGTTTTCATAATATGCAACACAATCTATATCATTTATGCTTATGTTCCCAGCTTCTAAACAATATCTAAAAGCTCTGACAGGTAATCTAGAATCATTCTTAAAACGTGAAAATCGTTCTTCTGACACAGCACTTACTATTTTACCATCTCGTATTAACGCACATGACGAATCATGAAAATACGAAGAAATACCAATTACATTCATCTTAAACCTCCTCTTTTATAGCTTACATACAATTTTTTAAATATTTTTCTATTGGTTTAGCCACAAACTGAACATTTGGTTCAAAAAGCATGGACATATGAGCGCCTTTAACCCCCAAAGTGGTAACATGACCATTTGTAAAAGCTTGCCATCCAAGGCACTTATCCACTAAATCTTTCGGATCAGATAACATGCTCATTACATGTGATTCATCATCAGGACGTAGAAGTAAAATATCGCTATTTATTTTTCCACCCTGATAGGTATTGGCCAATCTAATATTGTTGGTACATATATTGACTAACTCCTGTAAAGCTTCTATTTCAGTATCTGGTGTAAATGCACCTGTTGATTTAAGCTGCTTTAGAACTATTTCATAAATCCCAGTAGAATCTTCTATATCCATGCTGCCAAAGTTAAGCTCTGCCTTAACACCAAATTGCTCTGCTGCTTCCTCAAGACATAATTTTAATATGGCATACATATCAAGATCCTTTTGCATTTTACCTGGTGACATACTATCAAACATGATTACCTTTTCAACGGAATATCCCATTTCTTCTAATTGGTTAGCCATTTCATAAGCAATAATTCCACCAAGTGACCATCCACCTAAAAGGTATGGACCTTTGGATTGAATTTTTAAAATGGATTGTATATAATATGAAGCAATATCCTGTATCGAGTTAATAGAAAGCAATGCCATCTCCTTATTACCATACTGCTGTATACCATAGAGTGGATAGTCTAAACAATGAGCTAGATGACTATAGCACATGGCACTGCCACTCAATGGATGTACTAGAAATAATGGTGATTTTTCTGTACCTCTAGTACGCATAAAAGGTATAAGGGATGTACTTGGACTTTTATTATCTGACTTGAGTTTTATTGCCAATGATTCAATGGTACCCTCATCAAAAAAAGAGTATCCAATGTTAGCTTTTTAGAAAACTCTTTATTTATTGCTGATAATAATTTAACAGCTTTTAAAGAATCGCCACCAGCTTCAAAGAAATTCACTTGCATTCCTGGTTCTTTAAAACCAATCACATCTTCCCATATCTTTCTCAATAGTACTTCTTCAGCATTTCTTGGAAATTTAACCTTCTCTGATTTTTCTTGTGATACGATATCTATTTTATTAAGCTCTATGCGGTCTATCTTTCCATTTTTATTATGTGGTAATGCATCAAGTATCATCATACCAGAGGGAACCATGTAGTATGGTAAACGCCCTTTAAGATAAGTTTTAAATGCATTAATTGTCAAATCTTTATGGGCTTTTTTCAATGAAAGAAAGGCTATAAGTTGTTTATTATCTACATGATCACCTTTCACTGTAACAATTGCTTCACGTACAGCTTCGTGCTCTCTTAAAGCATTTTCAATGTCTCCTATTTCAATACGAAACCCACGAACTTTTACTTGATGATCCATACGACCCATAAATTGTAAATTTCCATCTGGCAGATACCGAACAAAGTCACCTGAACGATATAACCTATTAAATTTACTATGGTGTTTGTATGGGTTTTCTATAAAATGTCTCTTTGTCAGTTCAGGTCTGTTATGGTAGCCATTAGACACACCAGCACCACCAATATATAGTTCTCCAACAACACCCACAGGAACCAATCTTTTCTTAGGGTTGAGTACATAAAATTGAGTATTGGATATGGGTCTTCCAATAGGCACTTTCGACGCTTCTTGAGGTAACTTATATACATCGTACCAAGCTGAAGTACAAGTTACTTCTGTTGGTCCATAAGCATTAACGAACGCTTTAGGTGGATTATTCTGTATAACATCTCTGGATCTGGTTGGGTCTAAAGGCTCTCCCCCCCCTACAACCAGAAGCTTCATATCTTTAAAAGCCTCAGGCACTTCTATACTAATTGCATGGAATAATGCTGTTGGTAAATAAGCCATCGTAATTCTGTACTCATATACAAAATTAGCAAATGCTTGTGGATTCAATTTTGTTTTTTCAGGTATACCTATCATGCTTGCTCCATAAATAAGGGGCGACCAAATTTCCCATGTAGAAATATCAAATGCAAAATTATTAATTTTAAGGAAAATGTCTTCTTCTGAAACTTGCATATGATTTGTATGGCATAAGAGTGCCGCCACATTATAATGCATGGTTCTTACACCTTTGGGCTTTCCTGTTGAACCAGATGTGAAAATCATGTATATTATATGCTCTGAATCCATAGGTATATTAAGGTTCGTGTTGTTCTCCTTATCAAACTTATCCCAGTCTGTATCCAAACATATTGTCTCTGCATATTCAGCAACATGGGCTACCAACTCAGACTGTGTAAGAATTATTTTAGATTGTATATCATCCACAATGAATTCTACACGTTGTCCAGGCAGATTAGGATCTAATGGAACATACGCACAACCTGCTTTTACAATGCCAAGAACCCCAATCATCATCTCAATAGAAGATTTAACACAGATACCTACAAAATCTCCTGTTTGTATATGGTGGTTACGCAGATAATGAGCTACTTTATTTGCTCGACTATTCAGTTCTGCATAGGTTAAGCTCTTATTTTCAAAAGTAATGGCTATTTTTTTCAGGGACACGACTAACCTGTTCTTCAAACATTTCGTGTAAACATATATCTCTAGGAAATGGTGTATACCAATCGTTCCAATTCTGACAAAGTAGCCTTTCTTCCTCTTCATCAACTAATTGCACATCATCGATACAAAGCTCTGATTGATGAACTAAAGTGGAAAGGATTTTCTGATAATATGTCATGATTCTTTTGATTGTAATGTCATCAAAAAGATCTGTTTTATATTCCACATATCCCTCAAGGGATTGATTAACTTCAAACATGGCTATACTTAAATCAAAACGTGCCTCCTGAGGCTCGACTTGGATAGCTTCTGATGTTAACCCTTCCAACTTCAACGCATTTCCATCGCCATTAAACAAGGATAAAAACACATTGAACAAAGGATTCTTGTTCCTATCGCGATTAGGTCTAAGTGTAGAGACTAGCTCTTCAAAAGAAACATCTGAGTTGTCGATTGCTTTTAATACTTTGTTTTTCACTTGTTCTAAAAGCATCTCAAACGTCAGCTCTTGTTCTAATTTAGCCCGCACAACCACTACATTAGCAAAGTTCCCCATGACATGTTTAATGGATGTATTTTTGCGGCCTGCAATTACAGTACCAATCGATATATCATCAGCTCTACTCAATATATGTGCTAATGAGACGAATGCAGTCATTAGAACATTATATGTACTCGTTTTATGCTCTAATGCATAGTTTGTTAATGCATGATACAAATCTTGAGGTATATTGAAATAACTGCGATGTCCATGATTACTACACTTTGAAATATCAGAGCTACGGCCTAAGGATAAATCCACCTCCGAGGGAGCCCCTTCTAGTTCTGTTTTCCAAAACGTCTTCTGTCTATTTATCTTATCTTGGGATAATGCTTGTTGCTGCATATAAAGATAATCAATAGGTTGAACGCTTATTTCTTGTAGAACAGGTTGTCGTTCTTCACACCTGGCTTTATATAACTCTGCTATCTCATTAGTAAAAACTAATGCGGAAGACCATCCATCAGCTATAATGTGATGAAAATTCCAGAATAAGACATACTCCTCATCATCTAGTTTAAATAGCTTTGCAGTGAATGGTGGTTCTTTATCTAATGCAAAGGGAGTTGCAGCCTCAGCACTTAATAATTCTTGTAACATCTTTTCCTTTTTATTGTTTAAAGTATTTGAAATATCTACAACGGGTAACCTAAAATCTCTTTTGTTTAAGACAACCTGCAAGGGAGTACCCTCATCATTTATAAATATCGTACGCATGACTTCGTGACGTTTGATTAATTCATTAATGGACCATTCCAGATAATTCATATTTAACATACCTTTAAATCGCATTGCTTCTGGACAGTTGTACGCTGGCGAATCGGGGTTCATTAAATACAGAAACCAATAATTTTTTCTGTGTACCAGCAAGTGGTATACGCTCGTCTCGAAGAACAGATACTTGTTGTTGCCCCCCCGTTTTTTCTCTTTGCTTTAGGGTTATTTTTTTTAGCTAGGCCTTGTAAGGTTGGGTCCTCATAGAATTCAATGGTATCAATTTGAACCGCAAAAAAAATTTCCCATATGCTTGTAAGCACTTGAATTGCAATCAATGAGTTTCCACCTGCTTCAAAAAAAATCAATATTATTATCATTAACTTTGCATTCAAGTAATGATTCCCAAATACTTCTGATTGCATTTGTTATAGGGTTAGCATCAGCTACTTCTTCTTGGCTTTCACCTTCTTCTATATCGTTTATTTGCAAAAGAGCTTTCATATCAATTTTCCCTGTGGAAGTAATAGGGAATTCATCCAATTGTACAAAGTTGGATGGCACCATTACCCTTGGTAAATGCTGTAAAGCAAAATCTCTTAACTCTTTTTTATCCAGTATATCCTTCTTTTTTGATAGGTAATATGCCACTAACTTAACCATATTTTTTGCTCTTGCGTGCCACAACTCTTATATGCTCAATGGTCGTATACCTCTTTAATACACTTTCAATTTCTCCTGGTTCAATTCTGACACCATTAATTTTAACTTGATCATCCATACGTCCTAAAAATTCAAGTGACCCAGAAGGTAAACAACGAACTCTATCACCACTCTTGTACATTTTTGCGCCAGGAACTTTCGAAAAAGAATCTGGTAAAAAACGCTGTTTTGTGAGCTCTGGTTCTCCTAAATAACCTTCAGCTAAAACTTCACCACCTATATAGAGTTCTCCAGGGGTACCTGTGTTAACATGTTCCCGATTTTCGTCAAGAATATAAACAGACTTATTGGATAAAGGTTTACCTATATGTCCTGAAGAATAATTTATATCTAACAGAGGTCGACAAAATGTGGTGTCAATGACAGCTTCTGCAGGACCATACATATGTACAAGATCTACATCTGGAATTTTCTGATAAAACTTTTCCTTCATATCTTCCGGAAGGACTTCGCCACCACAGATAATACATTTTAGTGGATAGTGTGACTGGACGTCCATGTTATCTAATAATAGTCCCAGTTGAGTTGGCGTTAACTGGATATAGGTTGCCTTAAATTGAACTATTAACTTAAGGATACTTCTAGGGTCCCATGTAAATGTATTATCGTTACTTAAAACAATAGATGCTCCGTATGTAAATGGACCCAACAATTCCCATATAGCAATATCAAAATTTGGTACCACCGTGTGTAAAATCCGATCATGACTATGGATTTTAACATGATTTTTTCGTTCTACTAACTGACTACAAATAGCTTTATGTGTTACTTTAACACCTTTAGGTATACCTGTGGAACCAGAGGTAAAAGCAATATAGGCAATTGATTGTGGTAAAGCCATACTCTCCAAATGATAGGTATCACTATCCTCTGCTGCTGCTAAAATAGAATCCACAGCTATGATATATTTATCGCTAGTAGGTAAGTATTCCATAAGCGCCTCTTCTGTTAATATCATTTTTACATCAGCTTTCTCAAGGATTAACTTATTGCGCTCTTGAGGTTCCTTTGCATTAAGAAACAAGACGGTAGCCCCTGTCTTTAATGCTGCCAATATACCCATTACAAATGAAGCTGTTTTTCCCATACAAAAAAGCAATTACATCCCCAAGTACTATATGATGATCGTGGCTTAACGTATAGGCTAGCTTATCCACTTCTTTAGCTAATTCTCTATATGTCAGTGATTTCAAAGGTGTGATCACTGCTTCCTTATCAGGGTATTTAGCTAAAGCTTCTTCAAATAAATCAATAACCGTTATATGACGTACGGTTTTGTATTCACCTTTATTTTTATCTTGGACAACCTTTTTTAACATGATATCCATGTGTTCCCTGGTAACTGGCATGGTATCATCGAATGTTCCTATGCTCTGTTCATAATCTCCTAAACATGTGTCTAAGAATGAATGGCTACTGGGTAAAATAGATGCGTCACCCTTTATTGCATCTAACGTTTCATTAAATCTATGTTTCACCCATTCCATGGTATTAAGAAGTTTTGATTCGGTGATTGATTCAGTATTAACATGGATTTGATATAGAAGTCCTGCTTCCAAAAGACTCCATACACCTAATCTACCAATGCTATAATACTTGAAAATTTTAACTTGGCTTTTGTTTAAGAAATTGGTTAGATCTTGTGTAAGATTATCTATCTCATTTATGGTATCCATTAGGCGCACAAGAGCCTTATCTGCTTTCATATCATCGCGAAGAAATCGCATAAGCTTTGATCTTTTTGAAGATAGTGTCGCACCTAGCTTGATTAGCAAAGGCTCTGTAGGTCCCTCTCCTATTCTAAAAAAACGTGTATCACGTAAAATTTGTGATGCAAAATTACGCTGATCTATACCACGGCCGCCAAGAAGTTGAACCGTTTTATCTGCGGATTCCCAAGCAAGTTCTGAGGACGACACTTTACAAGCTATTGCAATATCTTGCGCAATAGCCTCTCCTTCGTCAAATCTTTTAGCAATAACCTTACTTAAAGCGTTAATTGCACTTATAGCTGCATCTACCCACTTAATCTTTGATAGCGTTACTGAACTTTCTAGTAGTGAACCTGCTCCTACATTCCTGTTAGAAGCATAACGAATCATTATCTGGCTGCATCGCTTCATAATACCCGAACACATGGCAGCTGTATAAAAAACGTCCAAATAAGAGCCCACTTTCAGCTACGACCATCCCTCTACCCAATTGTCCAATAAGATTTTCCTCGCCAACTTCTACATCACTAAAGTCAACAGTACGAAGACCAACACCGGTTACACTCAATAAATCATCAGGTTCATGAATTGTAATACCTGCTGTTGTCCCCGGTACTGCAAAACAACTCATACCTTTATATGTATCCTTCGTGTGACGTCCGAACACTAGGAACATTCTAGCTGAAGCAGCACCTGTTATCCAACATTTGGTCCCATTAATACGCCATCTACCTATACCAGCAGGTTCAATGCTCGTACTAATTTTTTCTTGGGTCTGAACCTGCTCCCGGTTCACTGAGAGCAAAACAACCGACTATTTTTCCTTTTGCAATCTGGGGAAGATAGTAATTACAAAAATGAGGGTCTGCATGTGTTAATATAGGGTAACTAAATGTATGCTGTAAAACAAGATAAGTTGCTAAACTAATATCAATAGATGCCAGTTGCTCAATGACATTCATGGTATCTATGAGTGACATAGATAACCCTTCATATTCAGTAGGAATTCTCATGCCAAACAAACCTGCTTTGCCCGCTTCGTACAAGAAATCTTCTGGAATCTTCTTGTTCTGTAACATTTCCTCAATTTTAAAATTGGAATTGCAATACCTACGTAACCAACTTATCAATCTTTCACTATCATATTGACTCTTTTTTCTTATCATTTGAACCTATCACAACATCAACTCCTTGTGTTAATATACAAAATATTATATTTTATGCTTTTCTTCTACAAATTTATGATTTAAATAATTATTTCATAGAGAAAATTTTAAATATTATTATTTGTATACTATATAATAACTAATTAATATTTTTGGGTTATATGTTTTTTTTGCTACACTATAGTATTTTTTTAATGTTTTTAGATTATTTAATCTAAATTTTATTTTTTGTGTTTATTTTTTATTTAGCGTAATATATTTATATGTATTTTTTAAGTATTTATATATATTTTATTTCAAACAAATTCTTTTGTCAATATTTAAATTGTTTTATTACAATATTTTTTTTATAATTATCGAATTAATTATTTTATTTACAGACTATTTGTTTGTATTTTGGGTAAATACTCACATTTTAAAATATCAGTCTGCTAAACGTTTACAACCAACTAGCTAATATGACCTCTGCTACCTTCTGATGATAGCTTCTGAAAAAGCAAAAAATTAAGCGAAAATATGATTCATTGTTTAAATCTTTATATTTGGCAATGATGGATATAATTGCGAAACGGAAAGGAAAACCAAGAGAATGGTCAAAAAAAACCATGGAACAGTTCTTCATATACATTGAAGATAGAATATCAACAAAAGACCTATATTAAACCATAGGCTGCCAACATCTGTTGACAGCCTATTTATCATGTGTGAAAATAGATGCAGTTAGTACTTCAAAATTTAAGGGGTTTACTTAAATATGGTTTTGACCCCAACATCATTTTTTATTATAATTTACTTTCTATAACTTTTGTAATGACCTTTGCTACTCCATCGTCAATATTTGTAGCGGTCACATAATCAGCAACTTCAAGTAGCCTTGGATGGGCATTCATAACAGCTACGCCAACTCCCGCATTAATAATCATTTCCATATCATTCAAATTATCACCAACTGCAACAATTTCATCTAAAGCTATTCCCATATGTTCAGATAGCTTTATAAGTGCTTCACCTTTTGACGTATTACAGGGTAATACTTCAAGATATGTTGGTTCAGATCGTACAATATAGGGCATGGGCATATCTGATGATCTTAATCTCTTTTCATAATCATCTAATATTTCTCCTTCACCGATTAATAGAATCTTAGTGATCGGGTCAATACTTCTAATGGTCGCATGCTCTATGCATTGTATACCATCTTTCTTCATATAGTTATCTAATACATCATTTCGTCCCTTTATATAGGCTTTATTATTGGAATAGATAATAACATCTACTCTATAAGATGGCAGCATCTCAAACACGGTTTCTACCTGTTTACAGGTTAATGTCTCCTCATAAATACATTTACCATTTAATACATCAACGATTTTTGCTCCATTATATAATATACATGGTGTATTTATATTAAGTTGTTCACAGTATTTTTTTACAGAATCCTCTATTCTTCCACTTGCAATAGCAAATATGCCACCTTGATCCTGGTATTGATTAATCTTTGCTAATACATTTTCTGAAATATTCTGTTTTTCGTCAACCAATGTTCCATCAACATCAGACAGAATTAATTTATATTTCATAGCGTCACTTCCTTGTATTCTATATGATAATCTAAATATTGACTTTACAGTATCCATATATTTTAAATTGTATATATTGTGCTATGAATCTATAGACGCCATGGTTCTTAATAATTGATGACTCTATATTTTCAACTTATAGATTCTATCCTTAATCTTCTTCATCCGATAATACACGAATACATTCAAGATCAAAATTCACACCTATTGATTCCCCTACTTTATATACCTTTTGTACTTGTGGACGGTATAATTCCATGATTAATTTAACACCTTGAACTTTAATTATATATTCAATATTCGTTCCATAAAAAACTGATTTTTCTACTATGCCATCAAACATGCCAGCACCTTCATCAACTAAGGTAATGGCTTCTGGACGAACAACAATAACCGATTTATCTTTTATATTAACAATGGGTTCACCAGGACTAGGTATTGTTAACCGTTTACCAAGAACCTCTATTATTGCATTTTTTTTCTTTATTTTCTATGATGTCACAATCGACGAAATTAGATTTTCCAATAAAATTAGCGACAAATTTAGAATGAGGATTTTCATATAAATCCTTTGGTGATCCTAGCTGAGCAATCTTCCCTTTATTCATTAATACAACTTTATCAGAAATAGCCATAGCTTCTGATTGATCATGGGTCACATATACACTTGTTATACCCAATCTCTGTTGTAAACTTCGAAGTTCATCTCTCATATACTCTCTTAATTTAGCATCTAAATTTGAAAGAGGTTCATCAAATAGAAGCACTTTGGGTTCAATGACTACTGCACGTGCGAGAGCGACTCTCTGCTGTTGTCCCCCTGATACTTGTGCTGGTACTCTATCTTCCATACCTTTTATTTGCATTAATTCAATAACTTTTTCAGTTCTTCGTTTAATCTCATCTTTTGGTAATTTCCTAATTTTAAGTCCATATGCAATATTATTATAAATTGTCATATGTGGAAAAAAGTGCATAGCTTTGAAACATCATTGCCATATCTCTTTTATTTGGAGGCGTATTTTCGATGGCTTCACCTCCGAGAAGAATCTCACCAGATGTTGTATTCTCAAACCCTGCAATCATCCTTAGTGTTGTTGTCTTACCACATCCTGATGGTCCTAATAGGGTTGTCAGTTCTCCTTCATGGATATCAAGATTAATGCTATCAACAGCAGTTAATTCCCCTTTACCATCATGACTTGGAAACTTTTTTGTCACATTCACTAATTTTAAGTCACTACTTTTCATGATAATACCTCCCCTTCTCTACTTAGTCCTTTTTCTGTCTACTCTATATACAAGAGCATTAATTATGCCTATTGCAACCACGATTACCATAACCATCATCACAATATATGCTGCTGCATCACTGTATTTGGCAACTTCAAATAATGAGAAGATTCTCGTTGTTACAACATTCCATTTAGCTGATACCAAGAAAATTATTGCACTTACTGCTGTCATGGCTTTTACAAATGAATATACCAAGCCTGAGAAAAATGCTCCTTTTATGAGTGGTAATGTTATATTCTTAAAGGTTTCAAAACTATTCGCTCCAAGATCTGCAGATGCTTCTTCAATAGATGGATCAATCTGCATAAGTGCTGAAGTCCCTCCCTCAATTCCAACTGGCATGTTTCTAAAGACAAAAACACATACCAAAATGAATGCTGTTCCTGTTAATGAAAATGGCTTTTGATTAAAAGCTAATACATACCCAATACCTACAACTGTACCAGGTAATGCAAATGTTAATAAAGATGCTAAACTCATGTATTTTTTACCGATAAAACTTTTACGTACTAATAAGTAAGCTATTACCATGCCAAATACACCTGCGATTGGCGTTGCTATAATAGCTAGTAATACAGCATTTTTTAAGGGTTTTAATCCTGTAGAGATGACGTACTTGAAATGATCCAGTGAAAAGGATGAATCTACACCCCATACTTTTACAAAAGCACCCCAAAGTACTGTTCCATAAAATAGTATAATAACACTACAAAAAACCATGCATATACCCAATAAAGGATAAATGATATGTTTTTCACTGATCTTAGCTCGTACTTGTGATGGTTTTCCTGTAACCGTCACATAGGACTTCCCACTAACCCAATACTTTTGTAGTAAGAATGCTATTAAACTTGGCATTAATAACATAATAGCAAGTATAGCACCTGTTTTCAATTCATACATACCTGTAATAACCCGGTAAGCTTCTACGCCTAACGTTGGATAGCCACCTCCAATAACAGCAGGATTACTAAAGTCTTGTAAGGATTGAATAAATACTAATAGCAAACCACTTATGATACCCGGTAAAGATAATGGTAATGTAACTGTTCTAAAAATTTTCCAACGGGATGCTCCTAAATTTAAAGCCGCATCTTCTACGGAAGGATCAATTGCTTGCAATATACCCGATAGCGTTAAGTAAGCTACTGGAAAAAAAGAAAGGGCTTGAACCAAGATTAAACTATGTAAACCATAAACATTAAAATCTGTAATCCCTAATAATCCATTGGTAATTAATCCTTTTCTACCGAATAAAAAGATAATCGATAAGGAAAGTACAAATGGAGGTGAAATAATTGGAAGTGTAGCCATGAATTTCAAGAATTTTTTACATGGAACTTCCGTTCTTGTTATGGCATATGCGAAAATATAGCCGACAATGGTTGCAATGACAGCCGAGATAACGCCAAGCCTAATACTATTCATAAAGATTCTTCTATAACTTTCATTCTGTAATATCTTAGCTATAATGGATAAACTAAATTTTCCATTATCATCAACCAAACTAAAACTGATCATTTTAAATAAAGGATAGACCACAAAAATTGTTAGAGATGCTAAGATAATTATAATCAATG
>JDSF01000299.1_pt1 | contig 24210 bp, 22 predicted proteins | sample 199441 | NCBI WGS metagenome assembly JDSF01 (sample SAMN02592751, study PRJNA231836) | bioreactor metagenome | isolation source: continuous culture bioreactor denitrification-DNRA | place: Germany: Bremen
TAAAAAAAAGAAGCTCCTAAGAGCTTCTTATAATTTTTATTTATATGTTTAAAATTATTAGCATCTTATGATGATCTTTTCTTCATTCAATTTTTTTCAATGCAAAATAACCAGCGCTAAAAAAGAAAAAGCCCCAGCTAAAACAATAAAAATAAAATGAAGTTGTTGTGATATTATTCATTAAGTTCATCATATTCATCACTTCTCACAATACAGTTTTTTGTTGTATAGTTTACTACTATATAGAATATTATATGAAATGTCAAGTATTTTGTTCATGAAATCATTTGACTTTATATAAAGTTTTATGTATATTTATTAATTAATAACCAAAAAAAATATAATCCTGAAGATAGGAGCGAAAGACATGTCCGTTATAAAAGTTGGTTTCCAAGGCGTTAAGGGCGCTTATAGCGAAGAAGCACTTATTCAGTTTTTTTGGTGATGTTGTGGAACCTATCACCCACAAAACCTTTGAAGATATCTGCATAGCTTTAGAAGATGATGCCATTGTCTATGGGGTATTACCCATTGAAAATTCGTCAACAGGTGCTATCACTGACGTCTACGATCTGTTAAATAAATATAATTGCTATATTGTAGGCGAAACACGGGTCAAGGTAAATCATCATTTAATGGGTATCCCTGGTAGCACTCTAGAGGATATTCAGGATGTCTATTCTCATCCACAAGGCTTCGAACAAAGCAAAGATTACTTAAGTGCCTTTGATTGGAAGCTCATCCCCTATTATAACACCGCTAAAAGTGCAGAATATGTCATGGAACAAAATCGCAAACATATTGCTGCTATTGGTAGTAAAAAAGCTGCACAAATCTATGGTCTAGACATATTAGCTGACCATATTAATTCAAATCACCAAAACACAACCCGGTTTGTTATACTTGGAAAAAGTCTTAACTCAGACCCTACTTGTAATAAAATCAGTGTCGTACTATCAACACCTCACAAAGCCGGTGCTCTCTATCATGTACTAAAGCATTTTGCTGAAAATGAAATTAACATGCTAAAAATCGAATCACGTCCTGTAGGACATACCCCTTGGGAGTACAATTTCTATATCGATTTTGAAGGTAATGTAAATGATGCTACAATTAAAGTTGCTCTTGACCATATGTCTAAGGACTGCCATCATTTTAAATTATTAGGTAATTATGAAATGGCTAAGTAAAGAGAACAAAATAAGAGGCTGTCTCATGAAAGCATTTTTTAGTCCTTAACGTAAATGCTATCATGAAACAGCCTCTTCCCATGGTATTTATCTATAGAATACCTTTGATGAGCCAACCATTCTTGAACATTATCCAAATAATGGTACGACTGCTGCTGCTAAAGTACCTCCAACCATAACAACTATAATAGCTATAGCAACAAATTTAACAAATTTTCTTTTTTTATACATCTTCATCCCTCCACTTTTTGACTATCTATCTTACCAATAATAACAAATCCCTAGATCAAGTAAATCAAGTAAATCGTATACCTTATTGAGTTCATATTAATATTATATTATAATAGAGCTATCCGTCAAGATTTACTTGTTGGATTTTCTAGAAAAACATACTAAAGGCGGTGCCAAAATGCCCATACCTATTATTTTTATCTTGTTTATTATTTTTACTCTTGTTTTTTACCCTAAAAGTGCGTAAGGTAGATAAAGAAAAGGCCTCCCTTAAAAAAAAGCTTTTGGGAAAGAGAAGAAAAAAGCTCTTTTTTGTGCGAAAAAAAAAGCTTAGATGACCTTGATTATGTACATATCACCGAAGAAGATCTTCCTATTATGGATTATAACGCTCATCCCGATATAATGGAAATTCAAAAAAAAGTATCCGTTCTCTTGCCACAGAAAATGGTGAGTTTTGCTGGTAAAACCAATACCGATCTAAAGCTTTCATATGGCACAGCTAATTTTGATACTCTATCACTCTATGAAGAACGCTATACCCGTCTATTGCGTCTTCTCTACGAATGGGGTAAATTATTAAATGAAGCGGGTAAAATCCAAGAAGCTATCCAAGTATTAGAAGTTGGTGTCCACATTCATACCGACATAAGCAAACACTATATTCTTCTGGGTAGCCTCTATAAATCACAACATGATCAAGATCATTTCCAACGAATTTATGATTTCGTATTAGCTTCTGATTTTATGTTAAAAAATAAAATTATTGAAGCCATGGACCGCATGTAGTCCTTATTTTATTCTAATTATATTTTTGATATACTATTCATAGTCGCATAAAAGGATACTTGATTCAGAATTTATTATTCTATCCTCAAGGATCCTTTTTTAAGTTTTGTTAATCTTACCTAGAGTATCTACCTTTACTTATTTCGTTTTGCGTAATGTAACATAACTACCCCTTCTTCAAGGACATAGCTTTCAAGATGTAACTTAATCATAGAATTATTTTCTAGAAACAATTTTCGACCTTTTCCAAGGATTATTGGAATAATAGCAATCATATATTCATCAATTACATCGGCTTTAATGAATTGATCAATTAACTCTCCCCCGCCAAATAGATAAATGGCTCCTCCTTCTTTTTTTCTGTTCCTCTTGAATCAAGGTCACCACACCACCACTAATAAATTTAACATTATCAAAATCTTTTTTCCATTTTGGATGTTGCAATGAATATTTCTTTATCATTAAAAGGTTCAATGTCACAGTCATCATAGGATTTTCTTCCCATAACCATGGCGCTAATTGTATCTAAGAACGCCTGAAAATCAAACTTATTTTTCGTATCTAGACTAGAATCACCATCACCTTTAATCCAGTCATATTTACCATCTTCTGTAGCAATATATCCATCTAAACTCATTGCTAAATTAAGTATTATCTTACGTTTCATCATTTTCCTCCTAACATGTATTCGCGCTATTCATCATCTTAACCATATGGTATAATCATTATACATCATAAACATGACATCTAATGTCATGTTTATATAGAAAGAAGGTGAATGGATGCGAGCAGACCGTCTCATAAGTATTATACTACTATTACAAACCCATCAATCAATTACCGCCAAAACACTGTCTGAAAAACTGGAGGTCTCTGAACGAACCATCTACCGAGATATGGATGTCTTAAGCTCCTTAGGCATTCCCATCTATTCCGAAAGAGGAAGAAATGGTAGTTTCAAATTAAACGGTAAATTTCAGACAAGCCTTACAGGTCTAACACATAATGATATTTACTATTTTTCTCTACCTGTCCCTAAAAAACTAATTGACGATTTGAAAATTTCCACCCCAAATGACAGTAGTTATATGAAATTATTAAGTACAGCTCCAGAAGAAACAAAGTCATCCCTAACGGACATAAAAAATCTTCTCTATATTGATATAGACTCTTGGACGAAGGAAACCTATGAAACAGATAGACATGTATTGCTAGAATTACAGCATGCCGTATGGAAAAGCGTCGCCATTGACCTAACCTATGACAAAACAAATGAGATTAAGCATTATCATTTAAAGCCTTTAGCGTTAGTTCTTAAACGCTCTGTTTGGTATTTAGTCGCCATGGATGATGAGTGTATAAAAAATTTCCGTGTTGATCGTATGCTACAATTAGAAATCAAATCAGCAAATTTTACACGTCCAGCTGATTTTAATCTAGAAACCTACTGGCATACCACTGTGAATAAATTTAGAAAAGAACTACCCAAATATACTGTTGTCATTGATATCAGTGAAGAACTGGGTAAGCAATTAAAAAAAAGAAGAAAATCCATTCGCATTATAGAAGAGATCTTTAACTCAAGCACACACGTCTATCGCTTAAAAAAAATACTTTTTGATATTGAATTTGAAGCCATGCAATTTGTTTTTGAATATGGCAATAGGATTAAGATTATCGAGCCAAAATCATTGATTGACTCACTCAAATGTAAAGCAAAAGAAATTTTAAATAACTACAACTAAGGCAACTTGAATATTAAGTGTTTTTGCTAGGGCATGAATCGTAACAAAAAAACGTTATAATTGGAGTGTAATTGATTCACTCTCTCATTATAACGTATCCGGTCATTAAACATATAAGATTCGTAATAAATCATCACTTGTCTTGTTTAAAATCATTAATTACACGAGTTTCATAACTAACATCATGTAAAACAAGACCTTTTGCAGGTGCTTTTTCTCCTGCTTTACTTCTATCTTTAGTCTCTAGTGCTTCAATAATAGCTTCTTTTGTAAGGGTGCCTTTCCCTATTTCTAACAGCGTTCCTACCATAATGCGGACCATATTATAGAGAAAGCCATTTCCAGTTACAACAATTTTAAGTTCATTATCTTCACGTAAGATGTCAATATGTTGAATCCTTCTTACGGTGCTCTTTTTCACTTTTCTTGTACAAAAACCCTGGAAATCATGTTCTCCTATAAATAGAAGCGCGGCTTCTTTCATTTTACGAAGATTTAATTCTCCAGAAACGGCATGTACATACTTTCTCTCAAAGACTGGTGGATATTCGCTAATCCAAATTCTGTATACATACGTCTTCTTCTTTGCCCCAAAACGACTATGAAATCGTGAATCCACCTCTTCAACTTGACAAACAACAATATCTTCTGGTAGATATTTATTCATATAATCCATTATATTCTCTGTAGATTTTTGGCATAGGGTGTGAAAATTACAAACCTGCCATCTAGCATGGACACCGGCATCCGTACGACCCGAACCGATAACCTCTATCTTTTCATCTGTCATCTTAGACAAGACATTCTCAATCTTACCTTGTATGGTATGATCACTGTTTTTGAGGCGTTGCCACCCTTGATACTTCGTGCCATCATACATCACAACACATCTAATATTTCGGTTTACAGCCATTATACCCTACCTTTCTAACAAAACATGTATCCATCTCTATGAGACATTTTTTATCTGGCTTTTCCATGTAAATGAATGATGTTATCAATCGCACGGCTAGCCTCACTCTTGGTAAAGTCATCAATCTGTTTATCTAAAATCACTTGATGTTTCTTCACCAAGCAGCTAAGAATGCCTTTTGTTTAGAGGTAATTGCTGATATTTTTTTTGGTTTCCAATGTATCGGTTTTGCTAAAAATAATTCCATATGCTCTTCATAATAATCTTCTTTTAATCTTGTAAACAGTTCATATGTACAATAAGCATCGTTATAAGCACGATGTCCATTAAGATAATCAATAGCATAATGGCTACATAGATACGATAGTTTTCTACTAGGTAGATTACATAAGACCCTTCTAGCAATGGCTAAAGTATCAATAGCATCCTTCTCAAAAGCTAACTTATATCTTAAAGCATTGGCTTTAATAAAGCTAAAATCGAAGGATATGTTATGACCCATTATGACGAAATCACTACAAAAATCAATAAACTCTGGCAAAACCTCTTCAATGGTTGGCTCATGTCTTACCAGTTTATCTGTAATACCTGTTAAAGCAACAATATTACTGGGAATGTTCACTTCTGGGTTAATGAGTTGATTAAATTCTTCAACTACCTGATTATTGACAACTTTTACAGCACCGATTTCTGTAATACGATTCTCTATTGGACTGATGCCTGTGGTTTCTATATCAAAAAACTACAAAACTTTCCATAAATACACCTCTAGTCCATACAACCTAGTATATGATTAATATCACATAGTACTAATTGTATTTCTTCTTTTAAATCTGTAAACAATACACCTGGTATTTCCTTTTCATGGCGATAGGCATCTTCTAAACGTCTTGATATCTCTTCCAAATGCGTAGCACCAAGGCTGCCACAAACACCTTTTAAGCTATGTGACAATATACAGGCTTCTTCATACTTCTTTTCTTCATCCAATGCCGTCAATTCTTCATAAGCATCGGCATATTTACATCTAAAACCTACCAATATGATTCGGTATAATTTCGTTGAATCCCCCAACTTGTCAAGTGCACTTCTATAATCAACTTTCTTTGATTTAATATCATGAATACTCACTGCACTGATACCTCTCTTTTATTTGATAGTAAGTCAAGATTATACGTATCTATTCATTGAGTAGCGCTCTGATCTTATCAATTAACATGGAACATGCTACTTCATTGTGGCCACCCTCTGGAATAATAATATCTGCATGTTTCTTACTAGGCTCCACAAACTCTTCATGCATAATCTTCACTGTGTTAAGATACTGGCTAATAACAGAGTCTAAATCTCTTCCTCTCTCTTTCACATCCCGAAGGATCCTTCGAATGATACGTACATCTGCATCTGTATCCACATATACTTTTATATCTAAGAGATCTCTTAACTCTTTGTTCTCAAAAAATCAAAATACCTTCTATGATGATTACTTTCTTGGGATCTACTCTGACTGTCTCTTTCATTCTTGTATATTCTGCAAAGCTATAAATAGGTCGTTCAATGGATTTACCATCTTTTAGTGCTGTTAAGTCATTAATTAACATATCTGTGTCAAATAGATTGGGATGATCAAAATTCAATCGTTTTCTATCTTTTAGCTCAAGATGATCATAGGCTTTGTAATAATAATCATGGGTTAATGCAACCACTTCATCTCCTAGTACATCATTAAGCTTCTTAACAAGCGTGGTTTTTCCTGAACCCGTCCCTCCTGCAATCCCTATTATGATTGGCTTTTCCATCGTTATCCTCCTATTTCATCCATGTTCGTCTACCGTATAATCGATATAATACTACAATATTTTCATTGCTATATATAATCATTATTCTTGTATTCTATTATTCTAAACTATAAGCGCTCCAAGAAAGGTTAAACCGTATCGACTGCCTAACCTTTAACTATTATGATATCATTATTTGGAGTTTTTTTTACAATATCTACAGTCTTCCAATTTCCAAGAGTATTATTCGCTCAATTGTTTTAAATAAACATATTATTGCATTTTTATGACTCTTTCGAACATTTTCATGCCATTAGCATTGTATCTCTACTATCTTGGATGTACAATGACCATACACCAAAGCAATACATTAATCAATCAAAGGAGGAGTACTATGTTAAACAAGAAGATTCTCGCAACCCTAATGGCTGTAAGTCTACTATTACTACCACAACCTGTACAAGCTAACAAGTGGAAAGATGCAGTTGACACCATTACTAAGCAAAGAAAAATCTTAAAACATTGGCAAAACCAAAAGTCAGAAAAAAGCAGCTGGTTCTGTGGATTTTCAAGTCCATTGGGACACAGAAAAAGGCATCCCTGATTTCATCCAAGGTTTTACTTCAGAAGAAAAGGTCAATACGAGTCAAGAAGCCATTGACTTTGTAGAAACCAATGAAGCCCTTTTTAAAATTAATGGCGGCAACTTCAAACTTATCAATACATTGACGGATGATTATGGCATGACTCATTATCGCTTGGTCCAAGAGATTGATAACATACCCATCTATGGTAAAGAATTACTTGTACATACAGACAGTGCTAATCACATCTATGCTATTAATGGCGATGTGCAACCTGGTCAACACTCCGTTAAGTGGCGTTCTAACGTTCAACTCTCGGCTGATGACAGTATTGCCAAAGCAAAAACTTATTTAGCTATTGACACGATTGATGATCATCTTGTGACAACACCTGATGCTAAACTTTATCTCTACGAATATGAAAATGATTGGTATGTTGTACACTTGGTTACCTTACAGTTCAACGAACCCTACCCTGCTAACTATAAAATATTTGTAGACGCAGAAAACGGTCACATTGTTGATGCTTATAATGCCGTTGCAGATGGACATGTTGTTAGCTCAGGCATCGATAGCTTCGGTAATACTGTAAGTCTGAATGCTTATTATCAAGATGGTACCTATTATTTATACGATACAACCCATCCAGCAATTATAGAAACATATACCCTTAACAATGTATTATATGCCTCATTACCAGGTAGTCGTGTGACGAGCTCCATCAATAGTTTTAATCAAACGGATCATCGTGTAGCTGTTGATACCCATAGTAATCTAGGTAAAGTATATGAGTTCTTTAAAAATAATTATGGACGTAATGGCTTCGATAATAACAATAGTAATATTAAAGGTTCTGTTCACTATTATGATAGTCGTTCTGGCAAAAATAATGCCTTTTGGAACGGTTCTCAGATGCTTTTTGGCGATGGTGATGGACAGACATTTGGTTCTTTTGGTGCCGCTCTTGATGTGGTAGCTCATGAATTTACCCATGCTGTCACTCAGTATACAGCTAACCTTGAATACAAAAAAAATCAATCTGGAGCCATTAACGAATCTATATCCGATGTATTTGGCATCTTATGTGAAGGACAAGAAACCAACTGGTGGCTCATGGGCGAAGATTGTTATACACCTAATAAACCAGGTGATGCCCTTCGTAACGCTAAGGACCCTGGTAGCGTTGACCAACCTCAACCAGCACATATGGATGATTATCAAAACGTAAGTTATGATAATGGAGGCGTACATATTAACAGTGGCATCCCTAATCGTGCTTTCTACCTTATTGCAAATGCCATTGGTTTTGAGGATTCAGGTAAAATCTACTACAGAGCATTAACCACTTACTTGACGTCTCAATCCGATTTTATGGCTCTTAGGAATGCAGTTCTTCAATCTGCAAGCGATATCTTTGGATCTAGCAGCCAACAGTATAGCACTGTACAAAGCGCATTCAGTAGTGTTGGACTAGGTGCTCCAAGTAGTAGTGATACATATGAATCTAATGATACAGCCGCTACAGCTTACGGTCCACTAGAAAACGGTAAAAGTTACTCATCCTATATCAGTACACAAACGGATATTGATATATATAAATTCCAAACTCCTGCTAGCGGTAACATCACTGTAGCTCTCACAGACGTTGCTGCTGATTATGATCTATACCTCTATAATAGCGCTGGTACGCTCATAAAAAGTTCTGAGAATGCTAGTACCAATAATGAATCTATAAGCTATACAGGTAATGCAGGTCTCTATTATATAAAAGTAAATGGTTATAATGGTGCTTACAGTAGCTCTGTACCTTATACACTTCAAGTTAACTATTAATATTAGTGGACAATTTCATACAGATAGAACCCGCCTATTTGGTCATGGCGGGTTCTACCTTCAAAACGATACGCTATTATCATAACTCTTTGGAACATTTTATACCTGAGTAAATAGTTAACAAACCATAAGGAGGAATATCTATGTCTAATTCTAAATTAAGAAAAAAAACGTTATTGGCATTCGTCTTGTCAATATGCATCGGGGTACTACCCGTAACAGTTCAGGCACAGACAACTGCAACAGAAAATAGTATCAATGAGGGCATAGCTAGTCTTGACTATAATAAGTATGAAATCTTAGCTAGTCAAGGAGATACTATTGAAAATGTAGTGCCAAAAGAAGGTCTTCATGAAGATGGTAAATTTATTGTATTAGAACACGAAAAGAAATCATTAGGTTCTTCACCTATCGATATATCTATTGTTGATTCAATCATTGATCGTACATATCCAGGTGCCCTTTTATTAGCTAATAGCGATTTTGTAAAAAACAGACCAACTGCTCTCATGGCAGAGAGAAACCCTCTCAATATTAGTATTGATTTAAAAGGTTTAACCAACAATACAATAACCGTTGACAGTCCATCATATGGTAATGTGAGTGCGGCCATAACTCAACTCATTAACAATTGGAGTAACGAAAACTCACAAACCCATACCTTACCAGCAAGAACGCAATACAGTGAAACAATGGTCTACAGTAAGAATCAACTTAAAATGGGTCTCAATATTGATATTAATGTTGCAGACCAACTATTAGGAATTGATTTCAACGCCATCACAAAAGGTGAAGAAAAGTATATGGTAGCTGCATATAAACAGATTTTTTATACTGTAAGTGCTCAGCTCCCTAATAATCCATCGGATTTATTTAGCCCAACAGTCACATTTCAAGAATTAAGTAACAAAGGCGTCAGTCATGACTCACCTCCAGTTATGGTGTCAAATGTTGCTTATGGTAGAACCGTTTATGTGGTACTTAAAACAAGTTCAACAAGTAATATGGTTGAGGCAGCCTTCAGAGCGCTTATAAAAGGTCAAACCATTGAAGCCAACACTGAATTCCATAATATCATAGAAAATAGTTCCTTCTCTGTAGTTGTTTTAGGAGGCGATGCTGAACAACATAATCAACTCATCACCACAGATTTTGAGGAAATCAGAAGAATCATAAAAGAAAATGCACGATTCGGTATAGATAATCCAGGATATCCTATTTCATATACCAGCACTTTCTTAAAAGATAATTCTCTTGCAGCCGTTCATAACTCAACAGATTATATTGAAACAACAGCAACTGAATATAGAAAAGGCAAAATACTACTCGATCACAGTGGTGCATATGTGGCTCAATTTGCTGTTTCATGGGACGAAGTATCCTATGATCATGAGGGAAAAGAAATATTATCCCATAAGGTATGATGGTAGCTATAAGGATAGAACCGCTCACTACTCCACTATTATTAACCTCAAACCTAATACCAAGCATATTAAAGTATTAGCCAGAGAATGCACAGGTCTTGCTTGGGAATGGTGGAGAACTGTAGTGGATGAAGTCAACATGCCTCTATCTGATAACATAAAGATATCTATATGGGGAACAACTTTGTATCCCGCTATAAAAGTAGAATATTAATTTCAAAAGTTTTCATGTAAAATGTAAATGAATGAGGCTGTCTCATAAAAGCAATATTGTAGGCAGATGTTTTTATGAGACAGCCACTTTTTCTTATTTAACTTTGTTGTCTAGAGGTTTTAGCTAAACTACTCGTCGTATCCTCAAAGTTCTTAAAAGCAATTGATAGCATCAGCTTAATTCTATTGAGCTGGTTGACTTCGCTTGCTCCTGGATCATAGTCAACCACTAAAAGGTTAGAATCCGAATACTTTTCTTTTAATGCCCTTATCATGCCTTTTCCTGTTACATGATTGGGTAGACAAGCAAATGGCTGCATACAGACGATATTTTTCACGCCACTATCCAGAAGTTCTACCATTTCCGCCGTTAAAAAACCAGCCTTCTCCTGCATGATTTCCTAAGGAAAGAATGGTCTCTGCCCCTTCTGCAAGTTCCTGTATAGTTCTAGGATTTTCAAATCGCTGACTATTCTTAAGAGCTTCTCTTGAATACTTTCGAAAAGCTTCAACGTATCGAATACCCATGTTACATGCTAGAGCATTCCATTTGCTCTTACCTAGATATTTACTCTTGAAATTCGCATTAAATACACTGTAGAGAAAGAAATCAATAAGGCCAGGTACAACGGCTTCTCCCCCTTCATCTTCAATGACTTTAACAATCTGATTATTGGAATGAGGATTAAATTTAACAAATATTTCACCTGTTAAACCAATCCGAGGTTTTTCAATAGGATGAAGTGGCATGTTATCAAAATCCTTTACAATACCTTGAATAACCTCTGGTCTAATTAACCTTCCATCTGTAATATTGGCAATACAAGCCTTTTTCCATTTTTCATGGAGTTTTTCTGCCGAGCCTTTTACCTGCTCATAGGGTCTTGTTCGATAGATTAATTGCATAAAGAGATCACCATATAAGATGGCCATTATCATTCTATTGATCATGGTAAGGTTCAATTTAAACCCTGGATGCCGTTCTAAGCCAACAGCGTTAAGAGACAATACTGGAATATGTCCAAAACCAGCATCCTGTAGAGCTTTTCTTATAATAGCTATATAATTGGTTGCTCGGCATACGCTCCTGTCTGCGACATGATGACCGACGTGTTATTGGGGTCATAACCGCCATATTTTAACGCACATAGAATCTGTCCAGTAATTAGGATAGAAGGATAACACGTATCATTATTTACATATTTTAAGCCTTCTTTCATGACCCTTTCATCGATATCTGGAAGTATTTTAAGATTATAACCACAACTCTTAACGGCTTCCTCAAGCAATTCTAAATGAATAGGCGCAAACTGGGGTGCAAGTATGGTATGCTTTTTCTTCATCTCCTCAGTAAAAATTACTCTTTTAGGGAAATCCTTTATAAGCATCGGTATAATACGATTTTTCTCCCTTTCTTCAATTGCTGCCTTTAAAGAACGAAGTCGTATTCGTGCAGCTCCTAGATTATTTACTTCGTCAATTTTGATTAAGGTATATAGTTTATTATTATTTTCTAGTATTTCAGCCACCATATCTGTTGCAATAGCATCTAAACCACATCCAAAGGAGTTAAGCTGTACAACCTCAAGATAATCAGTAGTGCTTACAAAACTAGCTGCTTTATATGCTCTTGAATGATAGGTCCACTGGTCCACTACACGGAGGGGCTTATCTATCTTGCCTAGATGCGCTACAGAATCTTCGGTTAGCACAGCCATTCCGAGATGAGTGATTAATTCTGGAATACCGTGATGAATCTCTGGATCAATATGATAAGGTCTACCACATAACACAATCCCCTTCTTCCCACTTAATCTTAGATACTCAAGGGTTTCTTCGCCTTTTTTCCTTATATCTTCTTTAAAATTCTCATTTTCTTGCCATGCTTTAGAAAGTGCTCGATCCACTTGTTTTTTACTCACACCATAGCTCTTAAAGGTATCATACAGAACTTTTGATAAGGCATTTTTATTGTCCAAGGTAACAAATGGATTAATAAAATCAATGTTTTTCTCTTTTATGATGTCCATATTGTTTCTTATAACCTCTGGATATGAAATAACCACCGCACAGTTCAAATGATTATCACTGTGGCTAAACTCTTTCTTCTCATAGAAAATACATGGATAAAAAATCATATCCACTTCTTTTTCGATGAGACTCATTATATGACCATGGGTTAATTTTGCTGGGTAACAGGCTGATTCAGATGGTATGGTTTCCATGCCTTTTTCATAAATCCTTTTATTGCTTCTAGGCGATATCTGGACACTAAAGCCCAGTTCAGTAAGGAACGTAAACCACAATGGATAATTCTGATAAATATTCATTACCCTTGGTATACCTATGACTGCTTTCGCTTTTTCTTTCTCTAATGGCTTGTACTGAAATAACCGTTTATATTTATAGTCATATAAGTTAGGTATATCATTAGCCAAGGTCTCTTTGCCGCTACCCCTTTCACACCGATTGCCACTTACAAAACGAGAACCATCTTCAAAAGTATTAATGGTCAAAAAGCAATTATTCACACAAATGCCACAACGCTTATGATGAACATCCCAATTGTAGTCTTTAATCTTCTCCTTGGTCAATAAGCTGCTTTTTTCTCCTTCCAAGTATCTCTCTCTAGCGATTAATGCACATCCATATGCCCCCATCATGCCAGCAATTTCAGGTCTCACGACTTCTCTTCCTGAGATATGTTCAAAACTTCTCAATATGGCGTCATTATGGAATGTTCCTCCTTGGACAATAATTTTTTCCCCCATCTCTTCAGGATTTTTAATTTTAATAACCTTTTGTAAGGCATTATTGATCAATGAATAAGAGAGTCCCGCCGAGATATCACCAACCGTAGCCCCTTCTTTTTGGGCTTGTTTAACTCTTGAATTCATAAATACTGTACATCTTGAACCTAAGTCCACTGGTTCCTTTGCAAATAAAGCTTTCTCACTAAAGGTTTCCACTGATAGATTCAATGATTTTGCAAACGTTTCAATAAAAGAACCACATCCTGAAGAACAAGCTTCATTCAACATAATACTTTCAATGACACCGTTCTTCACTTTCAGGCATTTCATATCTTGTCCACCGATATCTAATATAAAATTGACACCTGGCAAGAATTTCTCAGCAGCTTTGTAATGGGCAACCGTTTCAATCTCGCCAATATCAATTTTCAAAGCACTTTTAATGAGTCCTTCGCCATAGCCTGTTACAGCTGATTTTACAATCTCTGCATTTTTTAGGAAGTTTGTTGTATATATCCTGTATAACATCTATAACAATCTTAAGGGGTCGTCCTTCATTACTACTATAGTGGGCATAGAGTATCTGTCCTTCATCACCCATTAAAACCACTTTTGTGGTTGTTGAACCGGCATCGATACCTAAAAAACACTTGCCCATATAATCCGAAAGCTTTTCTTTTTTTTAACACCAGCTACTCTATGCCTCTTTCTAAATTTCTGGAAATCTTCTTCATCTTTAAATAATGGTTTTAGTCGTTTAACCTGATAGTCATTACTCTTGTCTAATTCATCTAATCGCTCATACAGTTCTTTGAACTTAATTGGCTTATTTTCTTTCGAACTGATAGCGGCACCTATTGCAATAAAATAGTGGGAATTACGAGGAAATATAATTTGCTCATCACTTAAATGAAGGGTTTCAATAAATCGTTGCCTTAACTCGGACAGAAAATAAAGGGGACCTCCTAAAAAAGCAACATTTCCCTTAATCGGACGACCACATGCTAAACCACTAATGGTTTGAGTCACGATACTCTGAAAGATAGATACCGCAATATCTTCCTTAGCCGCACCTTCATTAAGAAGTGGCTGCACATCGCTTTTCGCAAAAAACGCCACATCTTGCCGCAATAGGATATATGTTTTTATAATCTTTAGCTAATTCATTAAGACCGTTAGGGTCTGTTTTAAGTAAGGATGCCATTTGATCAATAAATGCACCTGTACCACCAGCACAAGTACCATTCATCCTCTGTTCAACGCCATTACTAAAATAGATGATTTTAGCATCTTCTCCCCCTAGTTCAATGGCTACATCCGTGTCTTTTGCTAATTTTTCTGTGGCAAAACTACAGGCAATAACCTCTTGAATAAATGGAATCTCCAGTCGTTCAGCTACCGATAATCCACCAGAACCACTTACTTTAATGGTTATATAATTTTCACTAAATAGGGTATAAACCTCCTTAATGAGTTCCTTAACACTATTTTTTATATCTGAAAAATGCCTCTTGTACTGGCTATATCGTATTTTTTCCATTCTGATCAAGAACAACAATCTTAATTGTAGTAGAACCAACATCAAATCCAACATGTAACATTTCCTTCATACTATACTCGCACCTCTCTCTATAACTGCTGAAATACGTATACTTTCATATAGAGACTTGCCATATTTAGGATATTTTATAATATAAATAAGCATACTAATAGCCCATCAATTGATTATTATTATCAGATGATGGGCTCTATCTATCAGATTTGACCATTAAAGTCTCTTCTACTTATCTTCATTTGTTGGTCGAATAAAATACTAAAATTGCCTAATTATCCATATCAATGTGATCTCTTAATCGTTTCACGACATCATAGAGTATATCCGCAGTAATCCCCCATATGACTTCTTCTCCATATTCGTACACATAGATTTCATGAAGGCTCGTCCCCCATGTACCTGCATAGCGGTTTGGTAAACCCAATTCCTTTACTGGCAGCAATGTTTTATGTTTCCCTTCCTCGTCAATGATATATGACGCTTGCTCTACTTGAATATGATATACCTGAGGTTCATGGTCCATGAAGAACTGAAGTGGAATGCATACGAGTTTTTCCACTTCCCTCTGATCAGGTTCTAATTCCTCTACATGATCTACTGCCAGTTCACCAAGAAAGGGTTCAATAATAACACCGCTTCTCCCTATGTAGGTATCTAATTTCCCAAAAACCTGTATCTGATCACGCTTAACCCCAATCTCTTCTATGGTTTCACGTACTGCTGTTTCCAAAAAGGAGCTATCCTGTTCCTCATAGCCCCCCCCTCCTGGAAAACTGATTTCGCCACCTTGACGAATATCTTTTGCACGTTTTTGTAGTAGAATATGCCAGCCTTCTTTATGGTTTACGAAAGGGATTAAAACAGCAGCATTAAAATAACGATCTCTACGAAAAATACCGTGACTATCTGATGCATCATTATGGTTGATTATTTTCTTTAGTATCCGAGCATCCATGTTCATTCCTCTTCTCAATAATACATCTATGTTGCACTTCTATCATTCATCTTTTACAAAATCACTACTTACTGAGTACATCCATCCTGTCCATAAGCCCTGTTTTACAGTAAGGCAATAAGAAGCATCTTTCACATTTGGGGCTTCTAGCTGTACATATGGCTCGTCCATGGGCAATAACTTGGGTATTATAGCGTATCCAATGTTCTTTAGGCAAGATCTTAATTAAATCAAATTCGATTTTGACAGGATCATCGTAAGCTGTGAGCCCAAGTTTCTTAGAAATACGTTTTACATGGGTATCGACTACGATACTGGGTATATTATAGATATTTCCTCGAATGACATTGGCTGTCTTACGTCCAACCCCTGCAAGCTTCACCAATTCATCTATATCTTTAGGGACTTCTCCACCATGGTCAGCAAGTAAAGCTCTACAGCAGCCAATAATATTCTTTGCCTTATTACGATAGAAACCTGTTGATCGAATATCTTGTTCAAGTTCCTCTTGCTCCACTTCAGCAAAATCCTTAATGGATGTATATTTCCTAAATAAATCTTTTGTTACAATATTAACCCTATCATCTGTACATTGGGCACTTAATATGGTAGCAATAAGTAATTGCCAAGGATTTTCATGGTCTAAGTAGCACTTAATATCCTTTGGATAATGTTCATCTAATAAGGTAAGAATCCTTTTTAGCCTTTTGCTTTCTGACATATTCACACATCCTTCCAGTTAGGCACTAGAAAAAATAAATTAGCCTCTTTATTTTTTCTAGTGCTTTAATTGTTATTTCCTGGGAAATATTTACATTTCCTGGGAAATATTGTAAATTAATTCTACAGTCCTATATTTTGCATTGTTTCTAAAGATATCACGTGTATGATAATCGAATAGAACCGCATTCTTACGCCATTCTAGAGGCTTGGTAAAATCTTTCGACCATTTTATGATATCCAAAGGAAATATTTCCAAGTGGGTCATGCGGCTTATTTGTTTCGATGTATATTGCCCAAAATTTGGTAAATACTTCTTAATATTTTCTTCATCCTTATAGAAGTTGATGGTAACTCCCTTATATTGTTCTTGACGTTCTAGCCAATATGGGAATTTCTTAACCTTTTCCTGAAGATACATATCAAATTTTAGTAATTCCATAAGCACTTTTTCATCAACCGAAAGAATTTCCCTAAAAAATTCTAATAAAATAGTATATAATTTTACCTTATTATGATTTAATAAGTGAAGGTTATTTTCTAACCAGTAATCGCCTAAAGCTTCATAGAGTTCAAAAGGCGTCTTAAAATACTTCTCCATATATTTTATCGTAAAATAGAAGTTTCCGCTATTATAATATATTTCCACCATTTCCTCAATCATCTTTAACCGAATGATTTCATCATAAGATAAGGCAGTGGTTCCAAGAACTTCATAAGGTGCTTTTTCTTTGTAGATGATTCCAAATTTCTTAGCGTCTTTTTTCAATCCTGAACCATTAAGAATCTTCAAGAATCCCAGTTGAAGCTGATGTGGTTCTAGAGCATACACGTCATTAAAAGAATGCCCAAATGATGCATAACCTTCTTCGGGTAATCCTGCTATGAGGTCAAGATGTTGATGTATGTTATGACCTTCATTAATGCTCTTAACAACATCTGCTAGTTTGAGGAAATTCGTCTTTCGCTTAATATGATGAATAGTACTTTCATTGGTTGATTGAACACCTATTTCTAACTGGAATAAACCAGGTCGCACTACCTTTAGAAATTGGATGGTTTCCTCATCTAACAAATCAGCGGATATTTCAAAGTGAAAATTGGTATAGCCGTTATCGTGTTCATGGAGATATTGCCAGATACCAAGTGCATGCTTTTTATGACAGTTAAAGGTTCTATCCACGAATTTCACTTGCATCACACGAGCATCTAAGAACTGCTGAAGCTCCTTCAACACAATTGGTAAACTCTTAATACGAACACCTTTTTCAATGGAAGATAAGCAGTATTGACAATTAAAGGGGCATCCTCTTGATGATTCGTAGTAGATAATTCGATGATCGAAACCTTCAAACCCATCTTCATATACATAAGGCAGATCATCCATCTGTAGAGGTTGGCGTGCTTTATTTCTATAAATTTTGTCTAACTGGCGATAAACAATCCCATCAATATCTTCTAGATTACCTTTTTTTTATCTATATAATGCATCATTAACTCATGAAATGTTTCTTCTCCTTCTCCTACAATAATCACATCAACCTCTTTATAAGTTTGCATCATTGTTTCTGCATCATAGGAAACTTCTGGTCCACCTAAAATAATGGTTGTATCTGGTGCAATTTTTTTATAATCTTTTATGATAGCTTTAACCATCTCAATATTCCATATATAACAAGAAAGTGTAAGAATATCTGGTCCCATACGATAGATTTCCTGTAAGACATGGTCATAATGATTATTGATGGTGTATTCCACAATCTGTATGTTATCTGCATACGCCTTACAGTACTTTTGTAGATAACGAATAGCCAGATTCGAATGTATATATTTTGCATTAATCCCTGTTAAGAGAACTTTCTTCATGATTATATGTCGTCCTTTCATTTTGTCCAGGAAACGTTGAAATATGGCTTCTTATACTGAAAGCTGCCTCTATCATATCATCTGATTTAACAGTTTGATACAATCATCAAGGCAGCTTTCTTATAGAATCATGTTTATTGATCTAGAGGCATGATCTTGGTTTTATATTTTTCTCCATCATGGATGGATAGATGTAATTCATGGCCTTGTAATGTGAAATAATCGACTCTGCCTGAATATATTTTTCTTTCATTACCAGTATTAAGGTTATATGCATTAAGCCCATGACTATTATAGTATAAGCAATCATCAACAATGACGATATCACGCCACCCAAGTTGACCCACAACAACTTGCTCTCCTTTAGTATCGAGATCCTTTTTAATTAAGATACCTTTTTGATTCGTTTCTTCTGTCACAAATAGATAATATAAATATTTTTCATTTGCATAGATAAATCGCCTCTTTGTACTGGTTAGAACCTCCGTGGCGGTACCATCCGTCTTAACACGTAATACTCTACTGTTTTCAAGATCATCTTCGTAATATATCCATCCATCAACAATTGCTCCAAATCGTCTACAATCGCTTGATAAGACTATGACGTTATCTGTTTCCATGTCCCTTTTAAATAAATAATTTTCCGTACCACCATAACAATAATATATGTCTTTGCCATCAATTGTAAAACTAAAATTAAGGACATTGTCTTCGAGAACTTCCACTACATTTTGGGTAGTATGGTCGTTCATATTATATCTACTAATATAAGCTCTATAGTTACCCATCCTATCAAAGCTTGAATAATAAATCCACTCATCTACAATCTGGAAATCTTTAATCCCCTTATCAATCACTAATTCTATGCTATTATTATTCTTATTATATCGGTACAGGTATCCGACTAATTCATCTACTGGGTACACAAAATATTTCCAACTATTAGAGAACTGCTTCTCTATATCATAGGAAACCTTATACGATAATTCATCTACATACTTTTCTATCGTATAGTAACTTCCTCCTTCAGAAGCAATATGCATATATAGTATACCATCAATGATGGTGATGTCCACTAAATCCATACTGACAATATCTAGAAATTTACTCTCCTTAGCATCATTATTAATACTATATAGTAGATTTGCTCCATTCTTTACAACGTAATACACTTGTCCTTTATTGGCATACTTATCATTTTCATAGGTAAATACATCCTCTTGGTTAGCATAGATATCGACTACAGGGTAGTCTGTTAAACGTTCTTTGCCCGTTCCATCATCATGGATACGATACAGTTTGCCTAAGTCATCTTCATTTTTGTAATAGATTGTATCACCTATTACATCATATTTAGTTGTAAATAAATCAATGTATCTTGGCATACTGTTACTGACATCAAGGATACCCATACGTTTCCCATTATCTAAGAAATAGATACGATCTTTGGTTCGCTTAATATTTGTAACAGGTATATTAGTAATATTCATATGCTGACCGATTTTTCGGTCGTAAGCATATAGTCGAAAACCCTCTTGAATATCTGTATAATAAACCATGTCTTTATAGCTAATAAAGGAGCCAATCATTTTATCAAGAACTAATTCTTTATTATTTGAATTAATATCCAGTTCATACAGTTTCTTATCATTAGCATCTGTATACAGTATCTTGCCATATTTACTTTCAAACAGTTGAATGGCAACATCCGATATTTTGTTGCTTTTTTCCATCATTCATTAATTCAAATAGTTTATAAGACATCTGATGACCGGTATTCTCTTCCGAATCCACATTCTTGGTAATTATCTTATTATCCACTTCAATAAACATTTTTTTTGATAAATGTTCTTCTCCCGTTCCTAGGAATATTTCTTTATCTGCTAAATCGAGCTGACGCGCCAGATACGGTTATGTCCATAGAAATAGAGTTTACCTGCTTTCTCAAAATAATGTTTAAGATATGATTCTACATAGACCTTATGAGACCCTTCTTTATCTACATCTACAAGGTAGAGAGCGTCCCCTTCATTATAATAAATTTTATCTTGCCATAAAAAAGCACCATCTATACGCTTCTCTAAAACTACCTTTTCATCAATACCTTTTAAAGATATACTATATATTTTATCATCAAAATAATAGATCTTATTATCCTTAACATCGAAGACTGGAAACTCCCCTTCTGTTATAAGGTATTGATTCACACCGTCTTCGGTTATGCTAAACAGACCTTGGCTCGTGCTATAGTAGATGACGTGATCGAAGTACTCCATATAGCAAATCTTTTCATTACTTGATACAACTTTCATATTAGCTGAACCATCAAAATTTATACGATATATATTCTTCTCAAAAGCATAAAAAATGTACTCATCACTGACTTGAAACATCTCTACATTCTCTTCCACTAGAACTTCTTTTTCTGATCCATCCCACTTCATCCTAGCCAGTTTAGCTGGTGTATAGGGTTCAGTTGTATCCAAATAATAGATCCACTCTTCTAAATCATGGAAACCTTCCATGCGTGCATCCACAATCTTGGTCAGACCTGAACCGTCTGTTTTAATACGGTATATTCTGTAGCGATCATCAGGATTACCAAAATATATCCACTGATCAAAGTTAATGGTCGCCTGAGGTGCTATACCATCCTTATCCTCATTAGATTCATTGGCACTTGTTACGATATGATTCAATAATTTATCATTTGAATTTATTTTATTAGCATCCTTTTTACCCTTACAGCCTACAGATAGAATACTTATCAAAACCGTTGCTGTAAAAAGAAAAAGATATCTTTTGTACATTACCTGTTCCCTCCTTCTAAGAAGGTCTAAATACCTTTTTTTTATGGTAGTTTTATCTTATTGTATCATATAGTTTTTACAATTGTATTAAGTTTATATAAAGTTGCGTCAAATAATTTAACTATATCCGTTGAATTATAGATTTTTATTTGTTTTATCCATTTAGTATTATCCATTTGACGTATATATACATTAATATTTTTTCCAGATTATAACAAGTTAATCATCTATGTCAATCATGAATAATCACAGTGGTGCCATCAGGTACATTATCATAGAACCATTTTGCGTCGTCTTCACTCAAACGAATACAACCGTGGCTTGCAGGTCCCCCTAGTTTGTCTAACTCTTCTTGTATGATTTCCCAATCTTTATTTCTTGGAATACCATGAAAGAGGTATTGTTCTGTAATACGTACCCAGTAGGTAGCCCCTTCTTTGAATCGCTCTGAATAGAACCATGATCCTCTATTTTCCAAATTAAAAGTTCCAAGAAGTGTTGGTTCATCAGGGGTTCCACCGGAACAAATCATTTCCCGAATCACTTCTTTATCTTCTCTTACAATTACTTTATGTTCTTCATTGGTTAGGCTAACTTCTACCCATAAACCTTCTGGAATATCTTCTACAACTTCATCATTAATGACAAAACGTGCATCCACATCTTTTACTTGATTTCCATTGCAACTAAATATCAAACCTATAATTATTAACATGATCAATATGAATAGGCCTAAACACTTTTTCATGTATACAACCTCTATATATTTTGTTATCTAATTATATTCATAGAACGATTTTATAGAAGAAAGAACTGTAAGCTATATATCGACACATGGCTACTCATTCTATAGCTTTTTTTTGCTCTGGTTAAACCACAAAAAGTAGTTTAGTATGACTTATATCTATACACGATAAGGTGCTTTAATAATCTTTTCGACTCGATTATTCACAACACCCCAGTTAATATTTTCAAAGAAGATGTCAATATATTTCTTACGATTAATACCAAAATCAATCATATAAGCATGCTCATAAACATCTAATACCAATAAAGGCTTTCCGTTATATACCGTACCGTCATCATGTGAGTCTTGACCAATAATTCGTAATTTACCATTGATATCACTTTGGATTAGAACTACCCAACCACGCATGGATAACCCTGTGCTTTTAAACATTTCTTTAAAGATCTCATAAGATCCAAAATCGCGATTAATCATATGTAGTATTTCCCCGGATATACTGGACTTTCTACCTGTTATATTAGCAAAATACAATTGATGAAGAATAATACCATTTAACGAAAAAGATTCACCTTTTTTAAGACTGCGCAACGTGCTATAAGTGGCATTTGGATCTTTATAGCTACTTTTTTTGTTTGAGTAGTTGACTGATTTCTTGAAATTTATTAATATACCCCACATATAGCGTATAATGTTCATCAAGCTGTTTTTTTTAGTCATGCCTTTTACTGTACTAAAATTATAATGTTGTGGTTTATACATATAATCACCTCTTTACATATTCTTTTACCATTATATGCCTAAGGTAATTAATGTATTATTTCTTATGACATCATTAAGTGACAACCCAAAAAAAAGAGGCTACGCCTCGTTCCGCAAAGCGGATTTGTCACGTCTTCCCAAAGGGAAGTTTAAAGTGCGGAAGGAAAGTTTCATCAACGCATATGGAATTGTTTCTATTCCATATGCTTAAAAGTAGAACTTTCGTGTAGCATAAAAAAAAGATACTTCCGTATCTTTTCAAACTGGGTAGGCAGGATTCGAACCTACGCATACTAGAGTCAAAGTCTAGTGCCTTACCGCTTGGCGACTACCCATCATTATAAAATTAGACCACAAAAGCGCGAGACGGGATTCGAACCCGCGACCCTCGCCTTGGCAAGGCGATGCTCTACCACTGAGCCACTCACGCATAAGAGCGGGTGATGGGAATCGAACCCACGTATCCAGCTTGGAAGGCTGGTGTTCTACCATTGTACCACACCCGCATATTTAATTGGTGCCCAGAGGCGGAATCGAACCACCGACACGAGGATTTTCAGTCCTCTGCTCTACCGACTGAGCTATCTGGGCGAAAAATAAGCTTTTCAATTATACCAGATATTTCATTTACTGTCAATCAATTTTTGGCTTACAATACAAAGTATTGTAAACAATAAATCTTCCTTACTTGGCTTACAATACAAAGTATTGTAAACAATAAATCTTCCTTACTTGGCTTACAATACAAAGTATTATAAACAATAAATTTCCTTATCATGCTTACAACGTACTATGTTGTAAACAATAATATTTTAATTTAATTATATTTTTTATAATGCCGGAGACCGGAATCGAACCGGTACGATCGGTAAGGATCGCAGGATTTTAAGTCCTGTGCGTCTGCCAGTTCCGCCACTCCGGCATATAAAACATACAACTATAAGAAATTGTTTTGCTGGCGCAAAGCCAATAAAAAACATCATAATGTTAGAAATTTTTTTTGCTACGCAAAGCCAATTCTTAAATGGAGGGAGAAGGATTCGAACCTTCGAAGGCGGTGCCAACAGATTTACAGTCTGCCCCCTTTGGCCACTCGGGAACCCCTCCATAGAACATGATATATAATATCATATTTTATAAAATTGTCAATAGTTTTTTAAAAAACTTAAGAATCAATTTGAAAGAAATCGTTTTACATACGTAAAGCCGATTCTTAAATGATTTCTTAACAATTTTGTCGCAGTTAAATGAAGAAGTATATTAAACGCCAAATAGTTTTTAACCGTAAGATTAATAAACTTCCTAGTAGGTCATTTATTTTAACCGTAAGGTTAATAAACTCCA
>JDSF01000300.1_pt1 | contig 24158 bp, 22 predicted proteins | sample 199441 | NCBI WGS metagenome assembly JDSF01 (sample SAMN02592751, study PRJNA231836) | bioreactor metagenome | isolation source: continuous culture bioreactor denitrification-DNRA | place: Germany: Bremen
CCCCGATTAATCCCTTAGAAGGTACCCCTTAATAAAACGGATCGAATCTTAAAGTCGTACCCTTGGTGAATGGGAGTTAGAGGATTATTTACTCAATACTTCAATAGTTCGAACTATAGAGGTTAATCAAATGCTTACTAAAAGAATTATTCCCTGTCTCGATGTTAAGGATGGCCGGGTTGTCAAAGGGGTCAACTTTGTTGGCCTGCGCGATGCCGGTGATCCGGTTGAAGCCGCCGAAGCTTACTGTGCCCAAGGAGCCGATGAGCTGACCTTCCTGGATATCACTGCCAGCAGTGACAATCGCGGTATTATCCTCGATGTTGTCTCCAAAACCGCCGAACGTGTTTTCATGCCCTTGACTGTCGGGGGCGGGGTGCGCGAGATCGCTGATATCCGCAACCTGCTCAATGCCGGGGCCGACAAGGTATCGATCAATACTGCAGCGGTTTTCAATCCCGAGTTTGTCCGTGATGCCGCCAAGCGTTTTGGTAGCCAGTGTATCGTTGTTGCCATCGACGCCCGCCGGGTTGAAGGTTCCAACCCACAAGCCTGGGAGATCTACACCCACGGTGGTCGCAAGCCGACCGGTATCGACGTGATCGAATGGTCAAAGAAGATGGCTGACTACGGCTGTGGTGAGATTCTCCTCACCTCCATGGATTGCGATGGCACCAAGGATGGCTATGATATCGAACTGACCCGCGCTGTCAGTGATGCGGTCGAGATTCCGGTTATTGCCTCCGGTGGTGTCGGTAACCTTGAGCATATCCGAGAAGGTTTGGTTGAAGGTGGAGCCAGCGCAGCATTAGCAGCGTCGATCTTCCACTTTAAGGAATACACCATCGCCGAATGTAAGGAATACCTGAAGGAAAAGGGTGTCCCGGCCAGAATCTAATTGGTTTCCAAATCAGAAACTGCTGCTGTCCCATTTGGAGTTTCCGGATGGGAACTCAATAGACGACAGGAATAAATCGATGTCTGAAGAAAAAACAAATAAAGAGCAGGATATCCTCGAAGCGGTCTACCAGATCGTGCTTGAACGCAAGAATATGGTTGATGGGGAGAAGTCCTACGTCAAGTCGCTGTTCGACAAGGGGTTGGACAAAATCCTCAGCAAGATCGGTGAAGAAGCGACCGAAACCGCCATTGCCGGTAAGGGTGGTGACAAGGACGAAGTTGTTTATGAGATCGCCGATCTCTATTTCCACACTCTGGTGTTGATGGGCTATTACGAGATTGAGCCCCAAAAGATCTATGATGAGCTGGGCAGACGTTTTGGTATGTCGGGGATAGAAGAGAAGAACAGCCGGACGAAGTAGTCTGGATGTTTGATTGTGATATGAAAAGGCCGCTCAGTTGAGCGGCCTTTTTTGTTGGTTGTGTTGCAATAATGTAAGTGTTGGAAATGCTTGATTGACCGTTTGAATTTGATCAGTTAGGATTTGTCAGATTGTACGGCTTTTCAAGGGGAGAAGAATTGAGCCGATTCAGATGATAACGTTCCCGCCTTCGTTTAAGCAATGGGGTCAGGTCTTGAAATGTTACTTTGTTACTTTTCAAGACCTGACCCCATTGCTCCAATTTGACCAAGATTCATCGATTTGGAGAGGTTTAATGGGGGAATTTATGAGATTTAAAGGTCTGACTGTGTTTCTGATTTTGTTGGCCGGCACGATACCCGGCCTTTAGGAACAGGCCGCTCTATGAAGGAGGGATTCATTCTCTTCACAGGTATCAAATAACCATCGTTTCCCAGAAGCCGTGAACATTCACGTCGCCTGGCTTTAGATTATCAGGAGTCCACAATGAAATACCTAGCGCTGTTTTGTTTGTTGGTTGTGCTTGCACTCAGTGGCTGTGCTTTAAACCCCTCTGATATAGCTTTATCGACCCAATTATCGTACGAAGCCAAAATGGAACGCCTTGATGAGCTGATCAAGGTTGAAGGTTTGGATTATGTCATCAATCAACAGCACATGACTTTGGATTATTGTTCCAATGCTCTTAGCTGTGCTGTTAAGAGTCGTAATTTAAAGCTGATGAAATATTTACTAGAGCTTGGTGCAGATCCAAATAGAATAGATGAGTATGAAGATTACCCGTATGGTAAGTACCCCATCCACCCCCTTCAACAGATTCTTAGGACTTCTCGAATCTACCCGAAATACGGTACGCCCGAAATTAAGCGTGAGTATGAAAAGGTTAGTCGTGAAATGGTTGACCTGCTTATAAAATATGGGGCTAAGACCAACGTGTGTACTTTTAAGTATGAGACACCTTTAAACATGGCGATTGACAAAAGAAGGGTCTCATTGGTGGCTCATCTACTAAAAATCGGCGCATATGGGGGGACAATAGAAAAGTGTAGTGAACAGAAGAATGATGAGGGTGAGTATTCTTATTCGCTGGGAAGTCTTGCTCGTGCGATAGCAGATATTGAGTACGATGATGAAGGTTTTACAGAGATAGTTAAGATGTTACTAGATGCGGGCTATGATCCTTTAATATGGGTGACCCCTCATTTCTGGAAGGGAAAATGTACGATTTCGAAGCTTATTCGCTCAATCATTCTGACGCTTTTAATTACTTAGACTCTCATTACATGTCTGATGAAGCAAAAGAGCTTTTTGATTACTATGTAGATCTGCATCAGCTCTCAAAAGAACAAATCGCCGATATCAAGTTGATAATTGCTGACAGTAAGAATATGCACTCAAAAAGTGTCGAGTCGGCATTAGAATTCGAGAGAATGATGTGGGACCCAAAAGCAAAGAGAGAGGCAATGGCCTGGGAAAGAGAAGCCAAGGAAAGACTGGATCGTGAATATGATGCCAACTATGGTGATGTCCCATCTCTATCTATGGATGATTTTCAGAGTGTCTCAGAGCAATTGGGTACCGATAAGATAAGGCAAGACTTTCAGGTTCTCGTGGCAGAAGCAAGGCAACGGGAAGCTGAAAGACGGAGTCAATTAGCTCAGCAAAAAGCAAAGCTCGCAACCAATACTACCAGCACCCTTCGGGCAAGCAATAGCGCAAAGAAGAAAGCTCAACAGGTCGCGTCAACGTCTAGGTCTAAAACTGGCAAGGCAGGGTCGCAATCATCCAGTTCACGCACAAAAGAAACAAGCAACAGTTGTTGGAACGCTCCCCAAAATTGTGTCGCAACCTCTTCGTCCTGGAGTGGATCGAATAAATTGATATCCAAGTTTACCAATAACTGTTCGGCTCGAATCTATATTCACTATTGCAATGATCGTGATAATGGTAATCATGACTGTGGCGAATCAGGGCTTGCGCCTGGCAATACCAAGAAGTGGGTGACATCTAATGCTAATGGGAAATACCGATGGGAATATGTCGGTTCGACTAAAGCGAGTGAAGATTGGACCTGTGCCAACAAAGTTGACAATTGGGGAAAAAACTTTCGCTCGCAAAGTGTTAAATAAAAGAGATAGATTTTATTAATCCAGATGTTTGGGGGGAGCATGCTGGAAGCTATTGGGCCTGTAATCGGGGGACATAATACCAATTAAATAGGCATCAAAGCCGGACAGGTCCAGGTATGTTAAGTGACGCTGTACCGGAGAATGAATAAAACCGACGGGTCTCGTCCCGTTGACATTTGATCCGGTAAGGTCGGGGGACATCCTGTTTGGATGATTGTTTCTGCGATGGGGCGCCAAGGCTCGAAACAAGTTTCTCACATAGGCGGAGACATCCTCTCTTCTTGAGGATTGATTATCGGGGTTTCTTTTCCCGTGTGACGCCGCCGGAGTGTAACGAGAAATGGGGGGCAGGTCTTGAAAATAACAAAACAACATTTCAAGACCTGCCCCCACTGCTATTACTTTTCAATGGGAATCAAAAGTAAAGGCTTTGTTCGCGAATTGAACTGATTTCCCTACAAACGACGACGAGAAAGAGAAAAAACAATGAAAAGAATGCTCCAGATTAGCCTTATCTTCATTCTGTCTTTTATGCTTCAGGCTTGCGGTGGGGGCATGGACCGCGTGAAATTAATCAGAGCTTTAAATGCCAACGATATCGATCAATTTAAAGCTGAGGTCACCAGAATTAAGACCGACCCCAGTCATAGTCCAGACGGCCGAGCTGAACGGCTGTATTTTGCTCTCATGTTTGCAGCTAAGAAAAGTACGGAAACAACAAACTACGTCCTTGACCAAGGTGTCCCGGTCGATTATCCGGCTGGTCAACCTAACCACAATCGGCGGGGAATGGCGTTGAGATGTGCGGTCGAGGCGAATCAACCGGAGATCGTCAGCTTGCTCCTTGAGCGTGGTGCTGATCCGAACATTAAATTATGGTCCCCAGGGCCAGATGACAACATTCTTTACGTTTCGACCTTTAACAGTGACCTGATCATTTCAAGAATACTGCTTGAGGCCGGGGCCAACCCGAACCTATGGCGCAACCCGTTCTATCCGAGCGTGATAGCGTTCTACGGCGACAGACGTCCGGATATCCAAAGCCTTTTCGAAGAGTATGGTGGAGTAAAAGACCCGACCCCGGAACAACGCGCTGGATTGGTCAAGGGGCAGTCTGCCTCAAAGGTCGCTGCCATGCCTGTGAAGGCAAAACAAGACGCCACGGGAAAAACAGTTGAGGAACGCCTACAGACCATCATCGGACTTAAAGAACAGGGCGTCATCAGTGAAGAAGAATATTCCGAGGCGAGAAGTGCGATATTGGGCGATCTTTAGTAAAGGGCCGTGTTCATAATCTTTTTCTGACCGTTTTAAGACCTGTTTGATTTGCGAGCACAGTCAAAGTTAAAGCTCAAAGGCATAGGCAATACAACCGAAACAACAGTGGGGTCAGGTCTTGAAATATAACTTTCTTAGGTCTCAAGACCAGCCCCCACTGCTACTTTGACTCACTCAAGATAGCGCCAGATACATTCTTGTGCTAAATCAACAAATTTGAATTCGAGGGCCAGCGGAAATTTTATCAAGGGTCGCGATATTCTCCTTACAAGCTTCCTTGAAGTCCGCTGAAATGAGACTGTCATCCAGAATGGCTTCCCAATAGGACTTTGCGCTTTCAAGAGCTTCCTGATCTATGCTGGTTTGAATGGTTTTTGCTCTTGGTTGTATCGGCCCGGTTTGCATTTGTCCCCCATCCTTGGGACGATAAAACATAGGAGTCATGTCATAAACAGGAGCCAGGTGGAATATCTCCCCATCGGGGCCTGGGATAAACGAAATGTTCCCCAGATGTCTGTCCGTGTTACCGATACATTCACCGAAAACATTCAACCATTGAACTGCTTGAACATCTGATGTGAGAACACGATTTTCAGTATGAAGCCCCTCAACGGCAGAAACCCACCCTTCAAGTTCTCCAACATACTCAGCATCCAGAGTCGCCAGAGATACAAGAGGTAGTCGCCCCCAGAGACCATTACGATCAAACCGGATCGACTCAAGAAAAGTCCAACCCTCTTCCTGGATGATTCTGGTTTCCGCTGTAATATAGCCTGCGTCCCGCATAATGTGATTAGCGATATGTTCGGCGACTAACAAATCGGACCAACGCCGCCCCTCATCGGTCACCGTTTTGGTGAACTTGACAATAACTTGTTCGGGCCCATTCTCCCCAGCTATGATTGCCGTAAATTTGGGCTGCTCTCCTCCTGCAGACGAGCCTGTTGGTTCTCCTGCAAGCGCTTGTTCGGCAAGTTGAATATAGGCTGCAGTAACAGTTTCTGCAGACAGTATCTCTGTTTCCAGATCCGCAGAGCTGGCCCGGTCCAAATATCTTTCAATAGCAATATCTCCAAGAATGAGATTCCCTGGAACGTCTTCTCCAATCTGGCTTAGGGCATACAACATATGTTGCTCTGTCCAGATCTGGAGCTTACCGGGAAGGCCCAACGCTTCAGCGTGCTTGTGAGCTAATGCTCTGCCCATGAACCCTTCGGGACGCATGTTTTGTATCCAATGTGGCAGCGACTCCAGAAGTGTTGCCCCAGAGTCGGGATGACTCCATCCATACTGATTTGATGCTAAACAATGAAGAAATCCTTTCCGGTGGATATGGCCGACATTGTCTATCTGATAAACAGGAATACTGGGCTGATCGTCCTTTAATGGCGACAAAAGAGCATATTGCGTGGATCTTGCCGCACCAAGAGTGAGGATCTCTCCTCTCTTTTTCAGGGTCCCAATGATACGAGATAAGCTTGATTGGCTTATTCCCATCAATCTCTGCAGCTCCTTACTCGTTTTTACGCCAGTAGCAAGGAATTCACGTAGTCTTGTTTCGCTCATGATGAAATGTCTTTCTGTTTTTAATGTGGGTAGATAATGTAATAGATAATATCATCTAAGAGAATGTAAATAAAGTAGTATAGGGGACTACTTGGTAGATTTTGGTTAGATATTAGGGTGGATATATGTAGGGGGCAGGTCTTGAAATGTTCTGTCGATCTGGGGTTGGACCAAGCTAACTAATATCATGTAGAAAACGGTCGAATAATGGTCAGATAAGAGGGCGGAAGTAGCGCATAAGTGTGGTGGGGAACATGCTGAGAGCCAAGCGTTGTTTTTCCAAGCTATGTTTGGCACATCTCTTATCGTTGCATTCGGTTGGTCTGATCCAATTCCGCTATCTGCGACTTGTCGTATTTTTGTGTGTATGTCAATTTTCTGTGGAAAACTCGTTGATACTGTTGGTAAACCGTGGTTTATGCGATCTTTCTCAGCTTTGACTCTTTTTTGAGCTTGTGGGTGTTCGATTTATGAGGAATCTGGGAGGATCAATCTAACTATCTGAAATATGATAATAATACCTTAATAGCGACAAAAGCTGGATTCCATGCCGAATTCCGAGGCTAAAATAGTGTCGTTGGTGTGAGGGACATGCTGAGAAGTCATCGCAGTGTTTCCCCAGCCATATCTGGAAAATCACGCATCGCTGCAAAAAAAATCTGCACAAAATCATGACGATAGGGCATATTCAAGTCGAACATATCCATTCTCATTTTTAATGATCATGACCCCGGGTAGAGAGAGAAATAATAATGGTTAGGCCAGAACTCAAGTCGGCAATTACAGCAGTTGTTCAAACTCAAATCGATTCAAACGATCCTCCAGAGACAAAGCAAGCTTTTGATCGCCTCATTTCTGAGGGGCATTCAGTCGCAGAAGCCATAGATCTGTTGGGATGTGTCGTGGTTGCTGAAGTGTTTGAAGTGCTGAGCAAAGGGGAGGTGTTCGATCTCGAGCGATATGTCGAGGCTCTAAATCGGCTGCCTGAGATTCCTGGATAAGATTGTTGGGTAATGGGGGTAAATAGGCACCAAAGCTGGACAGGTCTAGGTAGCCTAAGTGACGCTGTTTCTGGGATGGAAACCGACGGGTCGCGTCCCGTCAGACGCCTTCCTTTTTGCAGCGTTAAAAAAGGAAGCAAAAAAACTTTTGAAATTCATTCGCTAGAAGTCAGGCTTCGTTGAGACGTTTGCGGTTTAGATCAGTCCTGTGCATTGGCGACCTGTTGTTATTTGTTCCGGGAAGGTCAGGGGACATCCCGTTCGGTTGATTGTTTCTGCGATGGGGCGCCAAGGCTCGAAACAAGTTTCTCACATAGGCGGAGCCATCAACTGTGGCATGACCACAGTTAATGCCTGTTCCTCTCTGTTTGTTGTTTGAATGGGCTGATTATCGCAACCCCACGACCTACCTTGATCCTTCACAAAGAGCTAATTCAATCAATCTCAAAACAGCACCAAATACGGCTTATAAGCCGATTTCCGAAGGATAATGGTTTCACAGGCTTAGAGGGTGAACAGGTCAAGGACAGTCCTTTGTTAATTGCCAAGACATATTTGTCTTTAGATGTATATGGGATAGCCAGTTCAATGTCGGTTGTCTCTATCTGGTGCGAACCCGATTCCGGGGGATCGTGTTGAATGATCGTGGTTAAGTCGTAATCAGATAGAAAATAAAGACAAATTTAAAATTGATATAGAAAAACAACACAAAAGTTGACTTGCCTTAAGGGTTGCTGTTATACGTTCTACCGCAAATTATTGACCATCGCGATAAACAATAGAGTCCATAAGATAAACATCAAATTCAGGTAAGAGAGATGAGTACTCAGAAAAATTTATTGGGAAAAATGATGTCTGGAAGTCTTGTTAAGCAGATTATTGTAGGCATTGCTGTAGGCGTCGCCCTTGCCATCGCTGCACCTCAGGTTGCAATCGCTGCTGGTTTGCTTGGTAAAATTTTTGTCACTGGTTTAAAAGCTGTTGCACCTATTCTGGTGTTTGTCATTGTTATGTCTTCGATTGCAAGACAGAGGCATGGTGCTCAGAGTAATATGCGCTCGATCATCTCCATGTATTTTGCCGGGACTTTCATGGCTTCACTTACGGCCGTTGTCTTAAGCTTTGCCATGCCGACAACCTTAACTCTGGTATCGACCGATGTCAGTGTCGCTCCACCGGAAGGGATTGGTCAGGTCTTACATACTCTGGTATTCAAGATTATTGACAACCCTATCAATGCCCTTGCAACCGGTAACTTTGTCGGAATTTTGGCATGGTCCATAGCGCTGGGTATCTTTTTCCGGAAAAGCTCTGATAACGTAAAAGAATTTCTCTACAGTGCCTCTGAAGCGGTGACCGGAATTGTTAAAATCGTCATCCGTTTTGCGCCACTTGGAATTTTTGGTCTTGTCTCGGAAACAATTGCGACAACAGGGTTTGCAGCTCTTTCTGGTTATTCTCATCTGTTGCAGGTTCTCCTTGGTGCTATGTTGTTTATTGCACTGGTCGTTAATCCTGCGATTGTGTTTTTCATGACCCGTCGTAATCCTTACCCTCTGGTTTTGAAATGCCTGAGAGAGAGTGGGGTTACTGCCTTTTTTACCCGAAGTTCAGCTGCAAATATTCCTGTGAATATGGATCTCTGTAAACGTCTGCAACTCAATGAAGATACCTATTCGGTCTCTATTCCATTGGGAGCAACCATCAACATGGCCGGAGCTGCGATTACGATCACGGTTCTTTCCCTTGCGGCAGTTCATACCTTAGGCATGCAGGTGGATCTGGCAACGGCTTTACTGCTCAGCCTTGTTGCGTCGGTTTCCGCCTGTGGTGCCTCCGGAGTGGCTGGTGGCTCGCTACTGCTTATTCCTCTTGCATGTAGTCTGTTTGGAATCCCAAATGAGATTTCGATGGAAGTCGTTGCAGCAGGATTTATCATCGGGGTGATACAGGATTCAGCAGAAACGGCGCTCAACAGTTCTACCGATGTTATTTTCACCGCAGCAGCCGATACGGCTGCAGTTCGTGGTAGCACAGCTGTAGGGACTCAAACCGCAAAGGTGCAGGCCGGCTGATAACTGTCTTGATACAATCTCTAGGTTCATGATGGAAAAGGGAAGCATATGCATATATGCTTCCCTTTTTTGATATTAATTCGACAGATGTGAAGCATCTTTTTGAATTATTTCAATAACTGAGGAGTGTGATTACCAAAACACTCAAAGCTATAGCAGAGTTTATGTGTTTTTAAATGCACCTTTGAATCATCATACGTCAGTGAATGATGAAAAAAAGCCCCATGCTGATTATTGTCGTGAGTAATGTGTGCCGAGTGAGATAGGCGAGAGCGACGGCGACGCAAGCACAGATCATGTATGTATTTTCTGTGCTCAATGCAAGTTGGTGATCGTGGACAAAAACAACGGGGCCTGAAATCGCGGTTAGCACAGCCGCTGCTGAATAACGAAAAAACTGTAAAGCACGATCACTTAACCGCAGTGGTAGTCTGGGTTCTAGAAAAATGTATCTGCTAAAGACAACGACGATCGCCAATAACAGGATCACCAACCAGTTCATGCTGATTCACCGAAGACTTTTGCGCTAAATACTCCCGCTGACATACCAGTCAAAGAAGCGATGAGGAGGCCCGATTCGAGGTTTAAAAGGGCACAGAACACCGAAGTAAGCAAAGATGTTATCACGCAAATCAAAGTTGACCTGGTTTTGATCGTCGGTACGACCAGGGCAATGAAAGTGGCCGCGATTGCAAAGTCCAGCCTAATGAGTGAAGGTTTGGAATGTTATGTCCGGCAATGATTCCGACGCAGGTCGATATGTTCCAGCCGATATAAAAGCTGAGACCTCCTCCCAGAGCATACCAGGGGCTGAATGGATGTTTTTGCTCGGGGTTAGAAATGGCGAAAAGCTCGTCAGTTAGTAAAAAGCCTAGAGACAGGCGCCACTTCAAAGGCAGGGGGCTGACTTGCGAGCGCATGCTGAGGCCATATAGAAAGTGTCTGGATGTTACCAGTAATGCTGTTAAAAGAATGGTACTTAATCCTATGCCTGATTTGATCATACCGACTGCAACAAGTTGTGCCGCACCGGCAAAGACAATAGCTGACATGGCCTGACTTTCCCAAGCGCTAAGCCCAGCTTCTAAAGCATAAGATCCTGCAAGAATCCCCCAGGGAATGACAGCGAGGATCAGTGGGAAAACAGCGTAGCTGCCCTTGATGAATAATGTTTTTCGATTGTAAGATTTGTACTGTTCAGACGTCACAAAGATCTCCTTTGAAAGATTGTAACGACCTTAGCAGTTTGGACCTTATCCTTCTTGGATGTTCTTGCGGCCAATTTCTTTAGAATATTGTCCTGGAGTGGCACCAAAGGCTTTTTTAAAGTGGCGGTGGAAGTGACTCTGATCGTTAAATCCACAATCCTGAGCGACATCGATGAGTGCTTTGCCTCTTTGGATCAGCTGTTTTGCTTGTCTGAGTCTGGTTTGAATTTGATAGGCATGGGGTGGAAGACCATACTGATTATGGAACTGACGTACCAGGTGGAAAGGACTCAGTTCTGCCAGTTGTGCCAGGGCTTCCAGAGAAATATTGACATTCGGCTGATCGTCTAAAAAACTTTTTACCCGACTGAGTTGATGTCTGGATTTCAGCTGCGGCGCTAATGATTGGTGACTTTTCCCATGGCGCAGCATCAGTTGGACGAGGGTGGTGTAAACGAGAGTTTCTTTCAGCAGGAGGTTGTTTGAATTGTCCAGAGTTTGGAAGGTAAGTCTCAGTAAATCGGCGAACTTTTTGTCCTGAACAACGGGAGATGGGAAGTAGGGGGCTCCTTTTTCCGAGCAGCCAAACTCTTCACTGAGGCGGGCAAATTGAGTCGGGAGCGGGTACAGAGCCTTATAGGACCATCCATTTTCAGTTGCAGAACTACCGTCGTGAACCTCTTCTGCATTGACTAGAATAATGCTGTTTTCAGGCGCAACATGATCTCCTCCCGTACGAAAAAAACGCTGAGCTCCCGCTTCTATGACGCCTACAGTGTAGCCTTCGTGGATGTGGCGAGAAAAATTCTGCCTGCGATAGCTGGCATCAAGCGTTTCAATGCCGCCTAATATATCCACAAATCGATAATCAGCGCGCTCTTTGGATCGTCCCAACAGTTCACTCCTTTTTACATCATCGTAACAGAAAGTGGGTTGGGAGTTTTGTATGAAATTGCTCTTGTGTTATTTTATGAGTGATAAAAACCAACTGGTGTTGCCTCATTGTCATTCCGGACACATAGATAAACTTCCGCTTTCTGTGTTTTCTCTCTGTCTTGCCGTATGGGGACTTTAACTGAATGAGGCAATGTCCCAGTGGGAAAAGGAAGGATGTTTTGGGGTTGATACACAACATTAAAGCGACTAAAGGTCCGCAATAGATAATTTAGACGAGAATGATAAAGGCCGCCCCCGTTAAGAAGCAGCCTTTATTTCTCGTTACTGAAATGTGCTTACATCTTATGCTTTGCGCGCATTTCCTTGGCTAGGTGTTTAATCTCACCTAAGTCCTCGGTCATCATGTTCCAACCATACCAGTAGGCGTAGTCAGGATTGACGTGGAAGAAAGCCTGGTAGGCGCGCATGCGGTGTTTCATGAACATGCGCAAAAGAACTTGATCGACATAGGAAAAACCATCAAGGTTTTCATCCCATCTCGCGCCATTTGTATGCATAAACATCAGCAGGAATGGATAGTTGAATGGGTAACCTTCCGGCTTCTTGATGATGCCGTCTTTGTAGAGCGCTGCAACGGTTTCGATCCCCTCGGCCATCAGGCGGTCAGCCTTGGTCAGGATCGAATCGCCCATGTCGAGCTGCTCTTTCGCATATTTATAAGAGTGGCACTGGCTACAGGTGTCGAGCATTTTGTTACGCTCTTTTTCCCATGAGGCCTGATCGAGACGCGCCATGTCGACAGCTTTGACAGCGTCAAGAATTGCGGTCGGCTCACCGGTTTCCGGATTAAGAACACCAAGGGCCTTAAGGATCGTCACACGGTCAGCTGCAGCTTGTGGATCTTCAGGCAGTGGCAGGCGGACACCCAGGAATCCCCATGCCGTATGGTTTTCGTGAGTTCCGTCAGGCAGGTGACAGGTCTGACAGGTTGGAGCGGCAGCACCTTCTGGCAGGTCGCCATCTTTTTTTGCAAAGTAGCGGGTGCCATGTTTCGAACTGGACCACATTTCCCACTGAGGGTGATCGTAACCCATGTGACATTGCTGACAGGCCTTGGGGTTTCTTGCTTCTTTGACTGAGAAGGCATGACGGGTATGACACTCGTCACAGGAGTTGGTTTGATAACGGTACCCCTTGGCCAGTTGATCCGCTTTCTGTTGTTCCGTTTTGATGCCCATGTTATGGCAACCACCACATCCACGGCCACCTTCGATCAGCTCGTCAGGGGCCATGTGGGTCGCGGGAATGGCATTGAGAGAGGTCCAGCCAAAGTTGTGTTTACCGTGGGAAAATGAAGTGAACTGCTCTTCATGGCATTCTGAGCAGAGTTTTTCATCTGGCATAACAGCATTTTTATAGTCAGCTGCATTTGTGTGAGCATCGCCGTGGCAGGAATCACAGGATACACCCATCTCTGAGTGTTTGCTTGCTTGCCAGTCTTTAACCTGGCCGGGTGAAATGTTGCTGTGACAGTCAATACAAAGATCTTCCGCCAGAGCTGTTCCATTCAAGACCAGTACTGAAAGCGCACAGATCAGAATGAACAAAAGTCCTCTCTTCATTTTTACCTCCCAATGTAAACGTACATGAAGAATTGCCGGCCATACGGGATGTATGGGAGCAGTCTTCGCTAAAAAGCATTAAATGTAGAATCATAACAATAATTGAATAGATAAAAATTGACCTAAGTCAAAAAGTGCAAAGTTATTGATTTGCCTGCATTTAAAAAAGGAGTGTTCATGAAATAATATTGTATGTCTTGGTCGGATAGACCCTTCGTTATTAGAATAGCATTTATCAACTTGAGAGCAACCGACCCGATAGGGATACTCGACTCATTTGATTTCGGATCTATAACCAAAACAAAGGCTGTTTGCCACCAAGAGACAAAAAGCGCCAAGAAATCTAATCGATAAATGTTCGACCTTTGTTCGTGACCATGGGGCCATCGCCCCTTTGTACTGTGTTTTTGTGTTGTTCCCTGGTTTATTGAAATGTATGATAGGTATGTACGTCATGGAGGGGGGCCAGGCGACGTACCTTCCATAGCCTCCTTCCAAATTCACAATGATTAATTTATTAATTTGATATCAAAGTCAGTTAAGTAGACTTGTCCAATTTCAATGTTTAACCTCTCTGAGATAAAAAAATCGCGTGATCAATTGTTTTCGTGACCTGTTTAACCGATTTTTTCAAATCTAAATAGGGGCATGTCGTCATGATATTGGTGTCTTCGATTACGTGATATAACGCAAGCCGAGATAGTCCCAATATCTATGTGTGCTTCGTCATCTCTTCTGTTTTCTGTTGTCAAAGGGCTGAACAGCTTCAGTTTTTGAGAGGAGATTCAGGCAAATATCTGATTTGATGATAAACTATTCTAATTATGCGTATATCTACGAAAGTGGGGAGCATATCCTGGAAACGTTTCTGTTTTTAATTGAACACTAATGTTAGATCACGCAAGTTCATGTAGCCACCGATGATCAAACCGGTAGGTATCTTAATATGTCAATCAAAGCGAGGAGATACATGAATATGAGAATATCGATGAAATTGATTTTTATGCCACTTCTGCTAAGTCTCATATTTATGAATGATTCAAAGGTTTTTGCTGCTCATAATAAGATAACTCTTGGGAGTACCAGAACTCAAGACAGCCCTGCCGGAAAAGCTTTGAACTTGATTTACACGGAGGCATTTAAGCGATTGGGGATGGTTTTCGTTTTTAAAACATATCCCGCAAAAAGAAGCTCCTATATGTCCGATTCAGGAAAATTAGATGGCGAGTTATCCAGAATTTACAGTTACAATGAAGTCCATACGAATATGATCAGGGTTGAGGAGCCTCACTGGACTTCTGAGTTTGTTGCTATTGCTATTGATCCGACGATTCAGTTGGATGGCTGGAACAGTTTGAAAGGTAAAGATTACACCGTTAATTACAGACGGGGAATCAAAGGCACTGAAATCAATCTTCCCAAAGTTGTCAGCCCGGAAAGGCTTGTGAAAGTTAATGGAGTTTATGGCGGATTGAAGAGGGTTCTTAGCGGTCGGGCAGACATATTTGTAGAGACTAAAGTGAATGTGGTTAATGTGCTGCAATCTGATGAATTCAAGTGTTCTGGTTTGCGGATCGTCGGTGTCATGGAAAAATTTACAGGTCATGCCTTTCTACACAAAAAACACAGAGAACTTGTGCCGAAACTGTCGGATGTTCTGGTCGATATGAAGAAAGAAGGACTGTTTGAAGAATATCGCAATATTTCAAAGATTGATGCCGACAAAAATTGATAACGATAAATTTTATTGATACAAATCGATGCAGGACGGTATCGATTATTTCAAAATGAAAAGAAGGAAAAATAATGGATGGTAGAAATCGTTCAGATATTAAACCAGGGGTAGAGGTTAAAATTGTTCTTAAAAAAGACCAACGGTCTGGTACCCTTACAGAAGGAATTGTCAAAGATCTATTGACTAAATCCACATTTCATCCACATGGAATCAAGGTTCGCCTGGAAAGTGGAGAGGTCGGCAGAGTTAAAGAAGTATTCGATTAACAGGAACACGAGAAGAGCATGTGCGAATATATAAGTGCGTTTATCGATGCAATGGTGTGGACAAACGATCATAGCGATCGGCGGTTGAATTACCCTTTACTGATTGATCCGTCTAAAAAAATAAATATGGATGTTATTACAGAATGTATCGCTGAAGAATTTTCTGAATTGATACCTCATAGTGACGTTCTTCCTGGTCGATGCTTCAGAGTTGCCAGAAGGCTCTCTTACCTTCTTTTTAAGCTCCAGATAAAGCACACAGTCACCGTTGGTGATATTAAATTAGAGAGCGGGATGTATGTTTCAACGAGTCGGGAACAGATAGAAAAAGAACTCAAAGCAGGATATCAATTTAGCTTGAATGCTGACGGGGTACCGATTGGTCGACCGATTGATGCGCATGCCTGGATTACGCTGGAAAATGGACAGATATTGGATGCAACAATCCTCCCCTTACATCATCGAGAAAACAAACCCACTGCAACGCCACTCTCCTTCAAGGAATCAATATATTTTCATGGTAAAGAAGACACTCCAGCAATAAAGCATATCCCAATGATGACAGGTTTTGGCTACCACGCAGTGGTCCTTATGCACCCCAAAGATGGGCATTACAGAGATAACGTGCAATGGGTTAAGGATTATTTCAACGTCATCGATACAATGCCCTCCTGATTCTGACACGTTCTCTCGTCACGACAAGAAAGCCGATAAAATATCTTTATCGACTGAGATCCTATCGCTTGCTTGAGACAGCCCAGGTGAGTGCGAATTCATTCCATCGGCCAACCTCCGATATTTATTTCGGAATTTTATTGAAGGATCAACATATTGGACTTGGATTTACCCCCTCGCATCAGGTACCTTTGGATCTTCAATCGATCCGTTTCATATTTGGAGCCTGCGACTTGTATCCAGATAGAGACTCTTGAGACCTAAACATCGAAGGAACAGGAAGGGTCTGTACCTGTGAATCGCAAATATCGTTTCATGTCTGTTTTGGCAACTTTGCTTGTGACTGGATTTTTGTTTACCAGTGTCATCAGTTACTTCGTGGCTCATAAATCCCTTTCTGAACAGATTGCCGGTAGCACCTTACCTTTGACCAGCGACAATATTTATTCTGAAATACAGCAGGATCTATTGCGTCCGATTTTTATCTCATCATTGATGGCTCATGATACCTTCGTTCGTGATTGGGTCCTCGGGGGAGAAGTTGATCCTGACAAAATGACCCGCTTTCTGAGAGAAATTCAGAAACGCTACGGGACGGTCACCAGCTTCTTCGTTTCAGAAAACAGTCGTCAGTATTATCATTCCAGTGGTGTTCTCAAAACCGTTTCTGAGAAGGATCCTCAGGATCAATGGTATTTCAATATGGCCAATGTCCTGCAGGACTATTTGGTGAATATCGATCGTGATACTGCCGATTTGACCAGTATGACTGTTTTTATTAATCACAAAGTCTACGATTACATCGGCAGCTATATGGGGACTATTGGCGTGGGGCTTGATGTCCGGTCGGTCAAAGAGCTTATTGAAACCTATCAGCAACGTTACGGTCGCACCATATTTTTTACTGACCGTTTAGGTAATGCGACTTTGGTCGGAAGTGAGTTCGACGGTCCACCTAATTTGAGAGATATCCCTGGTCTTGACGCTTATGCGACTCAGGTTTTGACTTCACCGAGCACTTCGTTGAGTTTTGAACAGAATAATCGCACCGTTTATTTCAATAGCCGTCTGGTTGAAGATTTTGATTGGTATCTGGTGGTTCTTGAAGACGAAATTGTTGGAGAGGCAAGGATACAAAAGACCATGCTGATCAACATCGCTATCAGTTTGGGGATTACCATCCTTGTTCTGATCATAGCTGGGATCACCATTGGTAATGATCAGAAAAAGCTTGAGGCCATGGCGATGACCGATAAGTTGACTGGTGTGGCCAATCGGCAAATGTTCGATTTTCTGTTTAACCAGGCTTTTAAGTCAAATCAAAGACGGAAGACAGCTCTTTCTGTTCTGATCATTGATATCGACCATTTCAAAAATATCAATGATACTTATGGTCATCCCGCGGGAGATCAAGTCCTGCAGGGTCTCACAAAGGGGCTTGGTGACGTGCTCAGGGGGGATGATGTCCTGTTTCGCTGGGGTGGGGAAGAATTCCTGGTATTATCCTCAGACTGTGATGAACATCAGGCCGCTCGATTGGCAGAACGGATCCGTACGCAGATCGAATCTCTTGCCGTATATCGTGGAGAAGCGACAATTCAAGTCACTGTCAGCATTGGTGCTGCACAGTTGCAGTCTGGCGAAGATGCTGATTCTCTGATATCGCGGGCAGATCGAGCGCTTTATCAGGCAAAAAATAATGGGCGTAACAGGGTCGAATTGGCTGGTTAATAATGATCAAACGTCAAATTTTTAATGATGATGTTCGATAGAGACTCCACATTTGGTTACTGGATTGCGCGTTGGGAATGCCAGTGACTAGTGATATCAATAAAGAAATGGAAACTATGGCAAAAGAAGATGAATCGTCAGTTGATCTTGAGGTGAACTGTGATAATTGCGAGGCTTGCTGTTGCCGTCAAGAAGCAATGCTATTTGGCGATACTGACGTCCCCGACACGTTGATAGAAGAAAATGAACAGGGGGGGATGAGCATGGCGCGGCTGGATGATGGTTGGTGTGCAGCTCTGGATAGAACAACTATGAAATGTACGATCTATGAGAAACGGCCGTGGATTTGTCGCGAATTTGAGATGGGGGACGACGAGTGCCTCTCCGCGCGGGCCGGTATCGATGAATCATAGTTTGTTCTGGTTTTAGTCAGCGTTGTTGGCTTATCTGACCTCCTACGCCTGAAGTAGGTGACCTTTTTAAACTCAACAGCAAGAATGTTTCAGATAGTAACAAACGCTTACCGATTGACCCGCCAAACCACTCCCCTTACAAAACATAACGCATGAAATCAGGTTTGTTTCCGCTTTTTATCTGCTGTTAAATGAAGTCCGCAAGAAAAACAGCGTCTTACCGGGCGGAAAAGGTATCCGCTCATATGAAAGCAGTTTCCACATTGAGGGCAGCGAACCAATGCCATCAGGGCGACGGCAACGATCAGGAGTAACACCCAGACCACAAAGGCTGCAACAATGGCTTGAGCTGATTGTTCTGCCCGCATGGCGAGCATCATCAGTGGCAAATAAGAGATGATGAGAAACCAGAGAAACCAGCGCCGTAGACGGATTTTTTTGAGTCCTGTACGGAGCTCAGCGGTCGTGATTTCGTTGCTTGGTTCCATAATCTCCTCCTAAAGTGATCATTTGTGGCGTTAATTACTCCCGTAAAGAAGGTACTTCAAGCAGGTTGGGAGCGCAACGTATTAATTTTTCAGGACTTCTTTTTTGTGATGCGGGTTTCAGGAGACTCTGCTTCTGGAGCACGTTTGTCGGCGTTAACATGAAGGGCGCAGTGCAAGCAGCGTCGAAAGGGGAGGAATGTTGGTCCGTGAGTATGGAAACATTCACCACAGCGCGGGCAACGGACGACACAGGCAAAGGCAACGGCTGTAACCAGCAGAACAATCCAGGTTACAAAAACAATTGTGACCCAGGTTTTATAGTCGGGAGAATCGAGTGCGAACTTCATTGAGGGCAGATAAACGAGAATAATCAGCCATAGGAACCAGCGCCGTTTGCGGACTTTGTTAAGTCCCGGCCTGTATGCTGATGGATCTGTCGGTCTGTTCTCATCCATGGTTTTAGCCTCGTAATCGGATCGTTGAGGTTGGAATAGTACTGTTTTTTGCAGTGATTATCAACGTGATAGGGCAAATGGCTAACGACGTAAAAAAGGGACAGCAGCATGACTGTCCCTTTTGTTCGGATATTTTTCTGTGAAGTGCTTAAGGATCAATCGCTGTCTTTGGGGATTTGAACTGTTGTGCCAGTTCATTGTCAATCAGGTAGATACAGACCTCTTTCGCTCCGAGCTTTGAATATCCAAATTTCTCACAGAGATTGTTCATCAAAAAACTGACATCATTACGGATGCGGTTATCGAACGTTTTAAACTCATCCCGGCCAAAATCCTTGATGGCCTGGCGAAAGTTGTCATTGCTGAGAAACGGTTCAAGAACGCTTTCTTTCAGATGGTGAACGTAACGTTCGTAGAGGTTTTGGTAGAGTGTGGTCTCTGTAAGTTCCTTTTGCTCCAGTTGTATCTCCTGGGTCAGTGTTCGAGCCGTATATTCCTTCTGGATATCTTTTCTGAATGACAGTACGTGACTTCGATCATCTGCCGAATCGATCAGACGCTTTTCAATCGGTTTGAAAAAATCTTCGCTGACATGGATCCGATCTCCAGAATATGGACAGTCAATGGTGCGCCCGGTTTCAAAATTGATGGCGAAGATATAATTTTGCAGATCGCGAACAATCTGTTCTTCATTGTAATAATAGAGTGATTCCTTGATTTCTTGCATGATCGTATAATTGTACATATGTAGCAGGGCATCCAAAAAACCTTCTGGAATCAAACTCATCCAGCCGTCATGTTTTCTGAAAAAACTAACGAGGGTCGCCATGTCGATCATCGATCCCTCTTTTGCATGAGCAGAATAGAGCTCGTTGAAAATCCGGATGGAATCTCGTCCAGAAAACCCCTGAACGCCCTCATTTTCTGATTCATTAATGATTTTTCGTCTGAGATGAGACGTCAGTTCTTTGCGGTCATTTTCTCCCAGCCACTTAGGAATATTCCCAGTGTAAAGTTCCATTTTTAGCAGCTGCAGGTTTTTATCACAGTAACTGCTGTAGCGTGATGGCTGCTTAATCCATTCAAGCATGGAGGGGGAGTCTTTCTTCATCCGCGTCGCAATGATGATTCTGGCGAAGTTGTGCAGAACGCGCGGTAAGAAGCGGTTGTCTATGTGACGACCAAAGGTGTTGCGGTAGATTTCGACTTCGGTACAAAGATCCAGAACGTAGGGGATCTTTATTGTTTCGATTCGATCAGACAGCGATGGCAGATCTTTGATGCTTTCTTCATCTTCCGGGTTCATCAGAGCCAAGAACAAAGAATTAACCTTTTCTTCAATGTATTCGACTTTGTGGACGCCTTCACTGATGATGTTATGCAGTTCCAGCAAACGTTCAACATTGTGCCCTTTGATATCCATCAGGCGTAGATGCCGTTATTGGTTTTTGCGAAGTTTGAGAACATGTACTGCACCAGATTACTGTCGTGTAGCAGGGCATTGATCCGTTTCTGTAGCATTTCATTGCCGAGCACGTTCTGCTTAACAATTTTGTCGCCGGGGTTGTAGACGCTGATCCCTTCTCCCAGCCTGCGGTTAAATTGATAGTGGCGGGCGTAAAGCATTTTCAGGACGAGCGTGGGATCATGTAAACGGCTGAGAAGTGCCTGATAGATTGATTCGCAAATCGTGCAAGGGCTGTCTTTAAATAGCCATTCGTATTGTTTTTCTGTAAACAATTTCCACTTTGTTTCATCGTTCTTGAACAAATCGTCAAAAAAATCACGCCGGTATTCGCGCGGAATCATCAGAATCGGACTGTCGTGACTCGGGCAGGGGATTTCGATGTAAGCAGAGTCCCCATGATTGAGTTCACTGCTTGCTTGCATCACATCGTTTTGCCGAACTTCATGTTCATCCAGTAACGTACTAAGCTTATTCAGGAAAAGATCTGTTTCATTCTTTCCGAACTGGCCTAAAATTTGTCTGTCCAATCTCCATACAGCTTCATATGTACTGCCTTCAGGGCTATTGGTAAATTGTTCAAACTTGCGTAGAAGGTTGTCGAGGAAAGTGCTCTTGCCGCAACCATGGGGGCCTTTAAAAATATAAATTTTGTTTTGCCGTGAACCATGACGGAAGTTTTCAGCTAAATTTACCAGACGATTGCTGAAGAGACGATCAGCAAAAAAAGGATTGTCTGCGCCTTCAACAAAAAGGCGATTGGTGTCATAGAGGGCGTAATTAATCGATTCTGGATCATCCTGGTATTCATCAACGCCTGTTTCGACGTATGTTTCGATCATATCGTGAAAGACTTGAAAAATATTCCGAATGGCTTGATCAGGGCTGTCTGTAACCTGCTTCAGGTAAAGATCAAGCGGGATCAATTTCGTGCTTTGGCCGCTTTGATGAATACTGTTAAAGTGCTCCATCGCTTTATCAATGTTTGTTTTTTTATCAATATTGTCGACCATGGACTACAATGCCTCCATGCTCAGTTGACGGTTCTTCATACTGTAGAGAACTCTTCTCCAGCTGACCGTGTAGGATTGATCTGTTTCATCATTTCCTGATGCTGTACTGATATTGGCTTCACTTGTCTCCAGTTTGATCCCTTCGCCCCAAAGGTATTCTATCCCGAGCATGGTGTTAGCGATGTATTCGTTCACCAGAGGTTTTCCCTCGTTTATATGGTTGAGATAGAGGTTACCATCTGTTGATTTTTCAGCGACGATATCAATCTGTGGTGGATGATAAAGGGATCCAAAAAGCATTTTGCGGTAATCTTCGGCTTTGCGACTTTGAATGTAATATTCCCATGTCATGCGTTCTTTATTCATGCGTCTGTTGGCTACAAAGAGGTCATTTTTGTCGATGAAATCCTGATCGACAAAACGATTGATAAAAGTGAAATCACAGTTGTTCTCACGGACTTCAAAAATAGAGTCACGGCCGCTTGAGGTATGCTTATTATAGTTGCGGCGCTCTTCCTTGGATTGCATGAGCTTGTAGTCCATCGAATAGCAACCTCGCTCAGCCTGCTCCTCTATCCAGTAAAAAAGACGCATACCAAGAGCGTAGGGATTAAGGCCAACGCGCGGCATGGAGGTGACTGCTGAGTTAACGCGAGCAAAATCGACTTCATGCCCTTTTATCCGGTCATCCTGCAGGAAGAGAGTCTCATGCCAATAGCTTGCCCAACCTTCGTTCAAAATTTTTGTGCGGATCTGAGGTTGGAAATAAAGTGACGTTGTGCGTACAATTTCTAGAATTGATTTCATCCATTTATTATCATCGCGATTTAAAAATGGAGAGTGATCGATCAAAAATTGAAGTAAATCTGGACTCTTCTGTGTGTGGTCAGCCTGATGCTTTTCATAGGCTGAATCAAACTCCGGATATTTTTTCTGAACCTCAGTAAAGAAGACCTTTTCGCCCAGATCACCATGTTCTTCATTGTGTTGATTAAAGATTTCTATCTGCTTGATATAGTCCGAGACGCTGATCTGCTTGTCCGTTTGCAGGAACTTATCGAAATAAAAATCGAGCCGACTTGAACATTGACTGTCAGGGCGATAATGGTCGGCTAATTCCTGATGGATCCCGACCAGATTATCAATCCCACGTGCAAATTCAATGACGTAGTCAACCCATCGGCCATGCTCAGAGCGAAGTCGGGCGATCAGGCGCTTGTCTGCGAGTGCTTTGCCGGTCAGATCATAGTCCCAGGTGTGACGGAAATAGAGGTTGTTCTGGAAAAAATCAATATGGCCGATGACATGGTAGAAGATCATGACATTCAACCAATCCGGGTTGTTATCATTGTAGAATGAGATTGCCGGGCGGGTATTAATCACCGTTTCGTAGGGATTACTTGGATATAGATCATATTTACCCTGTTCATGCATAATTTCAACATCATGCACCCAATAATCATACAGGGTTGGGATCATATTTTTGGGAGCCAGTTCCAACATGTTGCGGTTGCTGACGATGTATTCCAGGGTTTCATTTTCAAAGGTCAACCCGGCATCACGCGCCCGTTCCTTGCAACCCTCCATAATTCTTTTTGTTTTCTGGTCTATTAGCTGCATAGACGTCCCTTTATTCAGAAACCAGATTGCGGATACTTTCGATGATCCGTTCTTCAGTCACATCATTTTTCATACTGTCGAGGCGGATCAGTTCTTTCGCTTGTTCCAGCAATCCTGATTGCTTCAGGTAAGTTTCCATCTGGGTGTTACCGCTTGAGGTATAGGGGTGCTCCGCAATGGTAATACCGATGCGGTTGGTGTATTCGAGCAATTTTTTCAGTTCGGCAATGGTATTTTTTCCTTCGCGATCCCAGTCATCACCATCCGTTCCATGGAAAACATAGATGTTATAATCTGTTGCCAGACTTTCCTCAGTGACGATTTTATTGATCAGATTGAAGCCTGCGGCGACCTGGGTTCCGCCAGCGACACGCGAATTGTAGTAGGTATAGAAGTCTTCAACTTCTGTCGCCTCGGTGTCGTGCAGAATAAAGCGGGTTTCAACCTGCCCGGCATACTGGTAGAGCAGCCAGCTGTAAATAAGTATGTGCTGACTGACGATTAATTCAGTTGTTTTCCCGTGCATTGAGCCGGAATAATCACGGATAAAGAAGATCATAGCTTGTGATTCGTAGTCTTTCTCGCGCGAAAGAATACGGTATATCCGGTCTCTGGGAGCTATGAGAAGTCGGGTTGGGTCAATGTTGTCAGGATCGGGAATATTGTTCAATCCAATGTTGGTGATCAGAACCTGACGCAATGTTGCTTTTTATTCGAGCACCTGTCCAAAGGCCCGGTTTTTATCAGTCAGATCATAAGTGTAACGGGTCAGAGAGCGTTTTTTTCCCTTGTCTTTCAGATTGGGAAGTTGAAACTTCTCTGTCAGAATACGTCCTAGATCATAAGCGTTGGCATCAATCTCGTGAGACCCTCCCTGACCTTGCCCCGCTCCAGTTCCTTCTCCTTGTTCCGAATGGACAGGTTGCTCACCGATGACTTCTCCCTCTTCGCCAGCGCCTTGTCCACTTCCTGAGCCCTGTTCTGAAGGGTCAGAAAAACGATTGTCATGAATAAGCTTTTCTTCAACGGTTGTCGGAACGACGACGACTTTGTCTTCACTTCCCCGCACTGGTTTGACGAGTTTTCCAACTTTAATTTTCCGCGGAAAGCCATCCTGCTCACGAATGCGATCGCGCTCGAGCAGATCATCGAGACTGCGAATGCTTGATTGCACCGGCTCTTTCTCCGGTGGCATCTCC
>JDSF01000301.1_pt1 | contig 24136 bp, 31 predicted proteins | sample 199441 | NCBI WGS metagenome assembly JDSF01 (sample SAMN02592751, study PRJNA231836) | bioreactor metagenome | isolation source: continuous culture bioreactor denitrification-DNRA | place: Germany: Bremen
CTGGAGAATGCATTCAACCATGGATTCCGGGAGGGCGAGCCCCTTCATATCACCATCAGTGCAACGCTGGTGGAAGACAGGATGCAGATTGTAGTTTCCAACGACGGGAAGTGCATGAGCCAGGAGGAGGTTGATGCAATCAACCAGAGCAAGGCAGATGTACTGAAGAAAAAAAAGTTCCCTTGGGCTTCTGAACATCAATAAGCGTCTGATGCTCTTCACCCAAGGGAAATCCCCGATTGTCATTGCCAGTAAGGAGGATGCCGGGGTTACGGTTACCCTGTATCTCCCACTCAGAAGAGAGATGATCAGGTCTTCATTCCAGTGGTAGCAATTCCCTCAACAAAGTACTTCTGTGCAGCGAAGAAGAGAATCACTGGAGGGAGGATGGAGATTAGGCTCATCGCCATAATCTGGTTCCAATCAAACTCAGTTGAGATGTCCATCGTCATTCGCAGCCCCAACGCCACAGGATACTTGGCCACACTACTGATATAGATCAATACATTGAAAAAGTCATTCCACGTCCAGACAAACTGAAATACGATGACTGAGAAAATGGCTGACTTGCAGAGCGGCAACAGCAAATCCTTGAGAATGACAAAGCTGTTGCATCCGTCCAATTTGCCTGACTCATCAATCTCTATGGGCAAGCCTCTGAAGAACTGGACCATCATGAAATTGAAGAAAGGAAAGCTTCCGAGCATTGCAGGTACAATGAACGGGAGATAGGTATCGAGCCAGCCAAGCTTCTTGAAGAAGATATAGCGAGGGATAATGATAACCGTCGCCGGTAGCATCAGGGTGGCAATCATGATGAAGAACAAGAGCTTCTTCAACGGAAAGTTGAACCTGGCAAACCCATAACCAACCAAGGTTGCACTGATAACGGTGAAAATAACCGTAGGAATTACCATCAAGAAGGTATTATACAGGAATGTTGAGAACCCATACTGACCCGTGCCTGTCCATCCATCTGCAAATGCACCGAAGACAGGGTTCTTGGGAAGCAATCCAATGGTTCCAAACATCTCCTCATTGGTCTTGAACGCTGCCCCGATCATCCAGAGCAACGGGTAGATCATGATATAGGCAAGGACGATCAAGAAGATATAGGAGATAATTTTTTGCGGTAGGCGTTGTTTTCTTGATCATATTGAATCTCCGTAGTGTACCCAGCTTTCAGAACTGCGGAACGTCAAACTGGTAAAGAATAGGATAATGGCGAACAATATCCAGGAGAGTGCGGATGCATAGCCCATCTTGAAGAACTTGAAGCCTGATCGTAGAGCATCAATCCATAGAGGTAGGTAGACTTCAGTGGTCCACCCTGTGTGATGACAAATGCACCGGTAAAGTCCTGGAATGCATTGATCATCTGCATGATAAGGTTGAACAATATGATGGGTGAAAGAGAGGGCAAGGTGATCTGGAAGAAAATGCGTGGCCTTCCTGCCCCGTCAATTTTTGCAGCCTCATAGAGGCTGAAAGGAATCTGCTTCAGTCCAGCCAGGAAGAGCAGCATGGAAGAGCCGAACTGCCAGACTGTGACCAAGCTGATGGTCCCTAGGGCAAGTTCAGGACTTCCGAGCCAATCGATGGCAGGAATTCCCAGTACACCGATGAGGTTGTTCACGACTCCCTGGTTCATGAACAGGTACTTCCACAGTACACTGATGGCCACACTTCCACCCAAGATGGAAGGAATATAGTACAGGGTACGAAACAAGTTGATACCCTTGATTTTCTGGTTCAATATGATTGCGATCAAGAGGGCGAACCCAATCTTGAGAGGGACGGCAATCATGACATAGTAAAACGTCACCTTCAAGGATTGTAGGAAGGTTGCGTCGGAGGTGAAGATTTTCTTGTAGTTGGCAAGACCTAGGAACTTTGGATCACCAAGCAACTGGAACTGTGTGAATGAGTACCAGAGAGAGTTGATCAAGGGAACAAGCTGAAGAAGCAGAAACCCAATGATCCAAGGCAGGATATAGAGATATCCTATATATGTGTAGTTCTTATATGAGCGTCTTAGCATCTCATTACCCTTTAAAACCTACCACCCGCCAAATGGCGGATGGTAGTATTGTAAGATTTACAGGGAAGCAAGTGTTGCTTCAAGATTCTTGATTAGCTTGGCAGAAGCTTCTTCAGGAGTAAGCCGTCCGAATCCAAACTCATCGATGACATCCTGCATCACCTGCATGACTTCGCTGTTCATCTGGTAGACACTCTGTGGGGCTCCAGCCTGAGCGATGCCTTCATTGGTTGCCTTCTCTACCATTTCGGAGATCATGCCTTTTTTTTCAGCCAGAACACTTCTTCCGATTGCTGCAGAGGGAATACCACGTGCAAGTCCCAACTTCTCGATGGCTTCAGCATCGGTGAACAAGTAGTCAAGAAGCTTGATTGCCTCATCCTTGTTCTTGGAGTTGTTGTTGACCACAAAGATCTGGGAAGGGCGCATCAGAATACCGGTGTTTACAGCGCCATCCATGACGGGGAACTGACGGGTTTCGAAGTTCTCTCTAGCCCCAATGTCCTTGTCCATGGAACTTACCCAAGTCCAGGCACTTGCCATCTTGCCGTTGATCCAATCCGGATTTTCCTGGAACTTCTGATAGAAAAGGGAGGTCTGGCTGAACGGAGCAATGATGTCTTCATCAATCCAGCGCTGGAAGTAGCGGAATGCCTCAGCTCCCTGTTCCTGGGTAAATGCAACCTGCTTGTTGCTGTCTACAACACTTCCTGCAAGCTGTGCAATGTAGATCTCAAACCAGTAGCGAAGAATGTCAGGTGTAGCACCACTGAAATAGAGGGTAGAATCCTGATCGTTGATCTTCTTGCCTTCACTGATGATGTTTTCCCAGGTCCACTTGGTATTTGGATCAATTCCAAAATCAGAGAGCATTTTGGTGTCTACTACGAAAGTATTGACGTTGGTTCCGGTAGGAAGACCCATCAACTTACCATCATAGGAGCAGTAGTTCTCAAGGAACGCTGCATCAAACTCAGAGAGGTCAACCATGGAATCATCGATAACAGTAAATACGTCACCCTTCGAGGAGAGCTCAGCAAGCCAAGGTTGGTCAATCTGGATAATGTCAGCGGCAGTGCCACCAGCAATCTGGGTCACTATCTTCTGATAGTAGCCATCCCAGCCACCGTACTCGCCTTCCAACTTGACGTTGGGATTCTTTGCCATATAGGCATCCATTGCTGCAAGGGTCGGAGTATGACGAGAGTCACCACCCCACCAGGAGAGACGCAGTGTCACAGGACCGTCTTCTTTTGCAGCTTCTTTTGAACCGGCTGCAAATACTGTTCCCACAGCCAATACGGCAATGAGCAGTAAAACAAGCATTCTTTTCATACATAAGCCTCCGTTTGTGTTTTAGGTAGCTCTAGTCTGCAGGGCTTTTCTCACGGTTGCCAGCAAGAGAGTTTTGACAATGTTGTATCATCTTTTGACATCCAGGGAAAAGTATTTCCACGTTGACGGGTGAGTCAAACCAAAGTAGGGTACAGGAAACAAGGAGAAATCACCATGCCCATCATTGATTCCCATGCACATATATTTACCGAGCTCTGCGGTTTTGGAGCCGACGGAGAACTCCGATCAATTGGCGGAGGAAAGGCTCGTTGGGCCACAGGGGAGGTGATCGATCTCATACCCAAAGCTATGGGGATACCACCTTCAGTGCTGAGCGATTTCTCACCTTGATGGATCAGAACAATGTTGAAAAGGCCGTTCTATTACAAGGAGGCTTCCTTGGTTTTGCCAATGACTATCTTTCTCAGGTGGTATCTACATACCCTACTCGCTTCGCTGCTTCGGCAACCTTCGATCCATTCTGCCGCAATGCACAGAAAATTCTGGATAATCTAATCCAGACGTATCGAATCTTCAAATTCGAGATGTCCACAGGGTGTGGCATCATGGGAAGCCACCCCGATTTTCCCCTCGATAATCCAAGTATGATGCAGTTTTATGAGCAGATAGCATCAAAGAAAGGCGTCCTGGTGTTTGACTTGGGAAGTCCTGGAGATGGGAGCAACCAACCACATGCTATCAGGAATATTGCTGAAGCATTTCCGCATATGCCCATTGTCATCTGCCACCTCATGAGTCCTAGGCGCAATCATAGAAGGGAGCTGGAAGAAGGCCTAAAAAAAACAATGAACCGAGAGAATATTTACTTTGACCTTGCCGCCCTTCACCATAAGGTACGACCTGAATCCTATCCGTTTCCAACCGCACAGGAATTCATATCGCTCGCGAAAAACTTGGTTGGGCCAGACCACCTGATGTGGGGCACCGATGTCCCTTCCACCTTGGTACAATACAGTTACAGGCAGCTACTGGACTACCAGTGGGAGTTGTTTACAGAGGAAGAGCGTAAGATGGTCTTTCACGATACAGCTGAAAGGATCTATTTCTCCAAGTAGCAAAAACAACCAACCTTTCATTTCTTGCTTCCATCTGTCTTTACGAATCCCTATACCCGCAGGTATACTTATTGCCTACTATTTTACTAGGTATAAGGAGATATTCATGCATATATTTCAATCTTATCTTGAAGAAATTGCAGATGAGCACCACCGCAAGAAGATGGATACGTTGCTTACTTGGGTACATGAGACATTTCCAACACTCGGAATGAGAATTGCCTGGAACCAACCAATGTTCACCGACCATGAGACCTTCATCATCGGCTTCAGCAGGGCAAAAGCACACATCAGTGTTGCACCTGAAAGCAAAACGATCGAGAAATTCTCAGATGATCTTTCTGAGGCAAAACTAACAGCCACAAAAGAACTGTTCAGGATCACTTGGGAGCAGGAAATTCCCTACTCCATTCTACAGAGAATCATCCTCTTTAATATTGAGGATAAGAAGGAGTGTTCAAGTTTTTTTTGGAGGAAGTAGCTCCAGTGATTTGCTTTTCTGTACATGATTGTGGAGCTAGTTGCATTGTTATATCCTCTCTCTCATACAGATACCCACAGGTAACGGAAGTAATGGGAGCAACCAAAACTAGTGCGATACAGCCCACCATGGTATGGAGAATTTCTGCTGCAACGCTTGGAGAATTGAGAATACTCATAACCGGGGTGCCCTGTGCCATGTACACCATCATGATGGTAAGATAACTTCCAATATACGCGAGCAAAAGGGTTGTTGTTTGGCTCCCTACCACGGATCTCCCGATATTCAATCCGCTCTGTATAAGCGCCGTGCGAGTAATGGCTGGGTGGTGCCTCTGCACCTCCTCCAGTGCGGAGCTGATATCGATCGCCAAATCCAGCACTGCCCCTAAACAAGAGAGATAAATTGCCGCTTGGAAGACTTTGGTAAGGTGCATACTCTCGTACCCTGCAAACAACAAAGACTCCGACCATGGCATCACAGCACCATGCAATTTCAAATACCATGTCCCCCACATCGAGAACAGTACCGTAAAGATAGAGCAAATAATGGTCCCGATAATTGCTGCATAGGCTTTCTTTGTCAGTCCGGCTACCAGCAGCAAGCAAGCCACGGCAAGAAAGGAGCCAACCAATAGGGAAACCAGCATGGGCTCATAGCCCTTGAGTGTAAGAGGAATAAGTACTTTCCAAATGAGTAAAAAAAAGGCCAAGGCAAATGAGATGATCGTCCTAACTCCCGTCTTCCCTGAGAAGAGAATAAGTCCAAAGGCAAAAAAAAGTGCAAGAAGAAGCAACTCTTTCGAGAAACGGTAATGGCTGACCATATTGGTGAATACGATCTCCCCTTCCCTGTCCTGCTCTACCAATACCCAGGCAATATCACCTTCTTCATATACAGTATCAAATTCGAGCTTTCCATTGAGAAGATTTATAGCCTCGGTCTGCTTGCCTGTATGGGGTCCTGAGAGCATCTCTATTGTGCAAATCTGTTCACCCATACGAACAACCCCAGTCTGGTACATATTGGAATTATCCAAAGCGATTACCCTTGCCCTACTTCCTATTGCATTTATATATATCTCTCGCTCAAAACCGGTTGGGATCATTATCAGGAGGAGTACCACACCTAGCAGGACAGCCAACAATGACCACTCTCGATAGCTACGTTCCGCTTTCTTCATACCACTATTCCTTTTCAGACAGCTTCCCCCTCATGGAGAGGGGGGGGAAGGTTTGATCTGATTATCTGTTATACAACTTCTACAAGTGATTTCAACTTGGCGAATATATCAGTGTTATCATAGGATCCAGCAAACATCTCTGAGCCAACCCCATAGGCGAACACTCCTACAGGGGTTCCTGTATGGGAGTAACTCGTCCAACCTATACCTGCCTTGTTGTTCAGGATATGTGTCAGGGTGATGGAGAATGGATTGTAGCTTCCATAGAGTTGATAACTCAATTGGTCATTCGCACGACTGCCCTTTGGCAGCATTGCCTGGCGGAATGCCTCCTCCAGTCTTGAGTATTCAAGACTGGTCAATGTCAGCACCTCCGAGGAAGCTTTTCTTCCGGGAGGGACCAAGCCGAAATACTCTTCCACCAATACCAGTACTTCCTGAAAACTCAGATCTGGATTATTTGCAATGGCCTCCTGCATAATTCCATCGAATGCTACGTAGGAGACACTCTGGTTCTCAAGGATGTTGAATGCTGTATTGTACCCAGTAGATGCAAATCCGATGGTCATACCACCGGTTTCATGGTCACCGGTTACTACGATCAACGTCTCATCAGGATGAGCTTCAGCAAATGTGACTGCTTCCTGAATTGCCTCATCGAAGGCAAGCAAGTCCCTGATTTCCGAGGCAGCATCATTGGCATGACAGGCCCAGTCAATCTTCCCAGACTCGACCATCATAAAGAAACCCTTCTCATTATCAAGCACCTCAATTCCCTTCTTGACGAACTGAGCCAGCGTGATATCATCTGCATCCATATCGATTGCGTAGGGCATCGCCCCACCATCCTGTAGTCGTGGGCTTTGAGCATAGACCTTTCCGCTCTTGCTTGAGAGTGAGAGTATTTCGCTCTTGTCATCTGTGACCAGATACCCTTCATCTTCCAACATGGTATAGATACTCTTCTTTCCCCCATCTTCTGCCTTGTTGATCGAACCACCAGCAAAGTAGTCATAACCACTATTTGCCATCTGTATACCGATGTCATAGTAGTTATTCCTGGAAGGAACATGGGCGTAGTAGGCTCCAGGAGTAGCATGGTTGATGGTTACCGTCGAGACGATTCCCACTTTCCAGTCCTTCTGCTCCTTGAGCCGTTCAGCAATGTTCTTTCCCACATACTGTTTGTCTATTCCCAAACCGAGAACACCACTATGGGTTTTATACCCTGAGGACAAGCTGGTTGCTGTGGAAGCTGAATCAGGACAGAAGGAGGTTGCATCATAGGTTGTCTGTAACCCAGAGACCGGGAACTCTGTGAATGTGAGTTTCTCCAAGGAGACAGAACCCTTGGTGTTGTTTCCTTTCAATACCTGGGCAGCATTGATCTGTACGTGACTCATACCGTCACCGATGAACATAAAAATATACTTGGGTGCTTTTGCAGTCTGTTGCTCTGTGACTTCCCAAGTAGGTGCACTCTCTCCTGCAGGCTGAGCTGCAAGACCCAAAGTTACTGCTGCCAACAGCAATAATACCAGAATCAGTCTTTTCTTCATGACTTCCCCCATAAGGAATATTGAGATGGCTCAACTATGGGGAATGCTTGTAAGCAAACAATGCAGAAACCATGAAAAAAGACTTAAGAAAAGTATTACTACCAAGACAAAGGAGGCGATGTGCTCAACAAGCATGGACTAAGAAATAGAAATACTCATTTCCCGATCAAGAGCATCAACAAATCCTTGACACCATCGACCACAGCAGAACCGGCGGTTTCCTTGAAAGAAGCATTTCTTGCCTTCCAATCGAGGCTTCGTATCTGGTCAGCCAAGACAACACCAGAGGTAAAGCCATCACTACTGGATAGAGATATTTCGAAAGGATACCCTTTTTTTGCTTACTAGTAATTGGACAAATTAACGCTAATCCTATCCTGTTGTATTTCTTGGGGCTTACCACCAATCCAGGTCTTCTTCCGGCTTGCTCATGACCGGATTGAGGAGTGAAGTCCAACCACACAATATCGCCCTCCTCAGGGATATAGACATTACTTACCATGCTTCACCCCCTACCTCGTCTCCAAAAAAGTTCAGTGCCATGCATATTTTCTGGACTTATTCTTTCCAGCAGGAGATCTAATGTTTCTTCACGTGTTGGTCTTCTGGGATACATCATTATTCCGTCCCCAACCTCTCGAGTTCCACCTCAGTGCCATTATCCAGATGCAATTCCTGCAACAAGGGTTTCGGAAGGCGAATACCTGAACTGTTTCCCCATTTCTGGATGGTTGTCTTCATATACTTCTCCATGTAAAAAATGTCCCATTGATATTGCTGATTCAATGCCAAGTCCTCCTGTACAAGTATATACTCATGTATATACATCGTCAATGTAATTGGAACATAAAGAAATAGTTCAACAACATGGACTCAATATATACACCAATGCTCTCTAAGATTGGTTGCATGGCATTTCACTTCAGTGGAGGTATCAAGAAAGGCTAAGCGTTTACAGGATTTTCTTTAGCTCCTGCTGTACACGAGGAAGGAGATCAGGATTAAGATCAGCCAAACGCTCTAGCTGCCAGGAAAGCTCCTTCTCTGCATCCCTATTAAGCAGAACAAGCATCTTCCTTCCATACCATATCGGACCAAGTGCATGGTCTGCCATATGGGCGGTAGCGACTGCCTGGCCGACTGCCCGGCAGTAGAACTGAGAAGGCTTGTCTTCTACAGTACGAGCAAAAGCATGTACTGCTCTGCTGGCATTCATCGCCTCCCCAGTCATTGCTTTCCCCTCACTCCACCTATAGCCTATTTCCAATGCTGAGATGATTACTTCTTCCTGTGGTAATCCATGGTACTCCCCAAGATGCTCCGTGCAGAGAAGTGCCCACTTCATGAGGGAGCGATGATCCTCTGGGGACAGCAAGCCTCCCCTGTGCTCAGCTACAAACAGCCTATTTCTCAATTGGTTTACCTCCAGTGAATGCGGTAGCGAGCACTGACAGAACACTGTTTGTAAAAGAGGTCTTCTCCCATATCTCCAGGTGATGCATAAACCAGTGTTCTTGTATCTTGGTCACCTCTTTCCAGGGTACTGTCTCATCATGATAAGGAAGAGGAATACTAAGCACCAAGGGTGCCACTGATCTGCCTTTGAGATAGCGACTAGGAATCCAGAAATAAGCGAAGGTCGATTGTCCAATGAGAGAAATCTGGCTCTTACTGATCTTCAGCCGTATAGCCCCCAAGTATGAGATCTTATACATAATCTCCTCAAAGAGGTTCTTGGCTTGAGGATATCCGCTAAAGAAATCATCTGCTTCCATGGTCCCAGCATACACCTTCAGGGGGGACACTTGTCGATTTTTGTTTCCCGACCTTGGAGCCGATGCTACAATGAAAACAAGAGAGGCCAACAATGGAACACACCCCAATTATCCTGACTGAGAAGATTCCCATCGGAATAAGCTTGTGTGCGATGGGAGGTCCTGTACGCTATAACGGCAAGGGAATCGATGTACTCACTCCCCTTGGGAGAGAAAAGAACGACTTCGTATTCACTCCCGTCTGTCCTGAGTGTCAGGCAGGCCTTGGTATTACCCGTGACCCTGTACACCTCTCTGGGGGGGAACAGGGGAGCAGGTCTGGAAAGGAGAAGCTGAGGTAAAGAACCGCTCCGGGAAGCTGGTTACTGCTGAGATGAAGCAGGGCTCCTTGGAGTCTCTTGAGGTCTTGAGGCGTAGTGGTGCCACTGCATACATATACATGGATGGAAGCCCTTCCTGTGGAGTCTATCGCACTACCCTGAAGAATACCCGGCGTGGCAATCCCCCTGGTGTCTTTGGCTCTCTTTTGCTGGATGAAGGCTTTTTTTTCTTATCCCTTCCAGTGACCTCCAAAGCCCACTTAAGTGGTGGGACTGGAGAAGAAGACTCCTCGCATTCCACTGGTTCAGCACCTATGAGCTCTCGTCAATGCAAGAACTCTATGATGTGTGGTACCGTCTCAAGTTCATCTGCCAGGAGTTGGACAACACTTGGGCTCGGGAGATGGGAAGAACGCTCGCAGGACTGAAAAAGTCTGACTTTGCTGCATTTGAACCACGGTTCAGAAAGGAAGTTCTCGACCTCTTGAGGAAACCTTCAACGACGGCGAAGATGACCAACAGCCTCTGGAAGCATTACTCTCACTACAGAAAGAGCCGAGGAAAAACGGTCCAAGAGATAAACAGCCCGACCTTCCGAAGAAACGTCACCACCATAGCCAAGGAACTGGTAAAGATGGAACGCACTGCAGTTGAGGACTCCTTCCTCTTTGGTGCAAGTCCGGTCATCTACCGTGACATGCACCGCCTCAGGGCATTGGAAGAGAAACGTGCTAGCGAGGAAGAATCACAAGAGTAAAGATTGGGGCTGGAATTTCTCCAGCCCGTCTACCGTTAAGCTCTTGCCCCGTAGGGATCATCCATATCAATTTCCTTGATCGAGATACCCATTGCCTTAGCAACGCCCTCCCCATAGGCAGGATCAGCAAGATAGCAATGCCTGATATGCCGCTTTTTTACCAGGATGGTGGTTCCTTGCATGTTACGGGCGGTATTCTCAAACAACCGTTGTTTCTCGTCATCCTTCATGATGGAGAACAACTTTCCAACTTGCTCATAATAGTTATCATCATCTTCCCTGAAGTCATAATGATCGACAGGACCATCTCCGTCGTAAGGAGGTTCTGTGAGTTCATTCTGGTCCTTCCACATACCATATGAGTTGGGGTTGTAGTGAACACTGCCACCAAAGTTGCCATCACTACGCATGAATCCATCACGGTGGAAGTGGTTGGTTTCAACCTTGCTCCTGTTTACCGGAATTTGATAATAATTCACCCCAAGGCGATACCGCTGGGCATCCCCGTAGCTGAACAGTCTGCCTTGCAGCATTCTATCTGGGGAGTAACCAATACCAGGGACCTTGTTTGCTGGGTTGAATGCAGCCTGTTCAACATCCTGGAAGTAGTTGTCCGGGTTGCGATTCAGCTCAACCACTCCAACCTCATGCAAAGGATACTCATCATGGAACCAGACCTTGGTAAGATCAAAGGGATTATCTGGATGCTTCCTTGCCTGTTCCTCAGTCATGATCTGTACATACATCGTCCATTTGGGGAAGTCTCCCTTCTCGATTGACTCAAACAAGTCTTTCTGGTGACTCTCTCGGTCGTTTGCTACAATTTCTGCTGCTTCTTGGTCGGTGAGGTTCTCAATTCCTTGCTGAGTCTTCAGCGTGAACTTGACCCACACTCTCTCATTCTCTGCATTGATAAATGAGTAGGTATGGGAACCATAACCGTTCATATGGCGGTAGCTCTTCGGAATTCCCCTGTCTCCCATCGTAATCGTTACCTGATGAAGAGCCTCCGGAAGTGAAGCCCAGAAATCCCAGTTGTTCTGTGCTGAACGCATATTGGTTCTTGGGTCACGCTTCACCGCATGATTGAGATCGGGGAACAACATGGGGTCACGGAAGAAGAACACCGGTGTGTTATTGCCTACCAAATCCCAGTTTCCCTCATCAGTGTAGAACTTCATGGCAAATCCACGGATGTCACGTTCTGCATCCGCAGCGCCTCGTTCTCCTGCAACAGTGGAGAAGCGAATGAACATTTCGGTTTTCTTCCCTACCTCTGAGAAAATGCTTGCCTTGGTCCATTTGGTAATGTCCTTGGTGACCGTGAACGTACCAAAAGCACCACTTCCTTTTGCATGCATTCGGCGCTCTGGGATAACTTCCCTGTCAAAATGGGCCATTTTCTCCAGATACCAAGTATCTTGCAATGTAACCGGACCACGTTTTCCTGCAGTCTGAATGTTTTCATTCTGAGCTATCGGCCTTCCATTGATCGAAGTCAAAGGTTTTTTGGGAGTATTGTCCCTTCCATCTCGGTCTGCCATTGTTGGCCTCCTTTTTAAAAAAAAGTCTACTCACTATCAGTATAGGGGCTGGTTAAGTTACATGCAAGTAAACAATTATATGCTCGATTTGTCTAAAAAACAGCGAGATTCCGTAGCATACATAACATAAAAAAACAAATGCAATAAGCGATAATTCTCTACATCTTTTCACCTCCTCATGTGGTACAATTAGGGTAAGGAGCAATGCAGTGACAACACGGTATGAGCGGGCATTGGGATCCCTGCTTGGAAGTTTTATAGGGGATGCCCTGGGTGCACAGACAGAGTTCAAGCGTGAAAAAAAACAGTTCGCCAATCTTTTCCTGACGGTATCAGGGATATGGGTGTGAGTTCCCGATATGTTGGCCTTGCAGGACAGATTACCGACGATAGCGAAATGGCAATCATGATGATCCAGAGCATCTTGGAACATGGTCGCTACCAGAAGGAAGCAGTGAGAAAAGCATACATCCGTTGGCGGGATGCAGGCCCCTTGGATATTGGGGTTACCATCTATGGCGCTTTGGATGGCTCTTTCAATCCTCAGAGCCAGGCAAATGGAGCCCTAATGCGTATCACACCCATAGGGATTCTGGGAAGCAATTATTCAACATCAGCCCTCATGCATCTTGCGGATGATGACTGCTCCATCACCCATACCCATACAGTCTGTAGGGATTGTAATCGCATCTACGCATTCGCTCTCTCGCTTGCCATCAGCAAGGGGTGGGATGCCCAGGAAATTTATACATATCTCTTGAAGTCAGCCCCTTCAATGACGAAGGAACCATCGGTACTGGAAGCACTCTCTAAGGCTGCACATGAACCACCCCAGGGTATCGATGGACCGTATAAGGGTTGGGTATTGGTTGCTTTCCAGCTTGCCTTCTATACCCTGCTGCACCAGGATTCATTCGAGCAAGGAATGGTAGACCTCATTATGCGTGCTGGTGATGCTGACACCAATGCTGTTATCTATGGAGCCTTGGCTGGAGCTATTGCCACCAGGGAACATATGCCTGAGCGTTGGATTTCTGCGCTGAAGATATCGAATTGCCTGCAAGGCTTGATCGACTATCCTCATAAAAGACTGGAACGGCTTGCAGAGGAGTGGGTTGAGGAATTAATCAACCTTCCAGTGGTGCAGAAACTTTCTTGAGTATGGCATTGATCCAATGCTCCTCAGCCCTTCCCGGGCGGAGGTCCCGGGTCTCGACCAGCTCGTCTAGGTAGAACCATGCAGCTCATCAACAAACTGCCTAAATGCATCTGTAGTAAAACAGGTGAAGTGTCTTCCTTCTCTCTGAAAGTCTTCTGCTTGCAACTTAAAAGAACAGTAGAGTACACCCTGTTCTTTCAGTGCAACGGCCATTCTTTCAAAGACAAGAGGCAGTTCTTCCATTGGTACATGCAGCAGTGAAGCGCAGGCCCAAATCCCATCGAATGCGTTCTTGTAATCCATTTGCTGGAAAGAGAGTTGCCGTACTGGCAGCCCTGTGAGTTCACAGGCAGCCTTTACCATTGACTCGCTCAGATCAAAGGCCTCCACCTGGTTTCCACAGTCAAGGAAGTATCGTGAATCACGCCCACTACCACACCCTGCATCAAGGATACGACCACCAGAAGGGATAGACGGGAGGAACAAGGCATAGTGGGAGGTCATATCGACATCTCGGGTTGTAGATAGATACTGCTTGGCATGCAGGTCATAGTATTTTGATGAATCAATCATGAGCCAATCCTCCCATATCCTGATAGTACTCCTCTAGATGGGAGTACAGCAGTTCTACGATATCGTGTAATTCCTGTTCAGACAACTGGGTAAACAAGAGCGGATTGACGCCTATGGGAGAAACTTTGATCAAGAATCCCAAATGAATTCGCATGATGGGTACTTCGAAGAGTATAAAACTCGGCATTCATAGGTTTATAAAAAATCAGCTAAGTGTAGCCGATGCAATACGATTACTACCGTTCTTGTTACTCTGTATACCAACTGGGTTCTTATAAAAACCTGATTCAGTAGAGTTTGGGCATAAGGAACAGGCGACGAATCCGCTACAGTACCACTATGGCTATTTCCTTCAAATCATTCCATACTGTGCACCCGTATTGACTTAGGCACGAAGGTGGATGGAAGATGTTATTATCTAGGTTTATATCTTTGATGATGGGTACAGAGTAGAATTCAAAAAAGGGCTACCTGTTTTAACGAATAATACGGGAAAAGCATCATATCATTCTGAGGAGAAGTACTATATGGATTTAGAACAGTATCGATTGATTGTCGAATCTTCACCAAACATGATATGGAGATCAAATCTCAGCACTGAATGTGACTATTTCAATAGAACGTGGCTCGAATTCACTGGGCATACTATGGAAGAAGAATATGGCTTTGGATGGGCATCAGGGGTTCACCCTGATGATTTTGATAGATGCGTAAAGATCTATCTTGATAATTTCAAACTGCAGAAACCATTTGAGATGGACTACCGCCTCAAGCGATACGACGGTCAGTATAGATGGATTAATGACCGCGGGGTTCCTTTCTATAATGAGGATAATGTCTTTATTGGCTTCATAGGAAGCTGCATGGATGTTACAGAAAAAAAATTGAAGGCCAGCGACTGAAGGAAATGGCACAAAACGATGCGTTATGCCAGACCTATAACCGACAGTATTCACACCAATTATTGTTGGAGGTTTTCAATCAAGCGGGTAAAGAAGGTCTGCCTCTAAGCATTTTGATGATGGATATTGATAGCTTCAAGACTGTTAATGATAGATATGGTCACGGGGCTGGAGATATCGTACTGACAAACGTTGCAGCTGCAGCAAAGAAGGAACTACGTAAAGACGATATTTTAGGACGTTACGGTGGTGATGAGTTTTTTTTAATCGGCCTAAAATGTACAAGTCATGAGTCGGCGCTTGTGATTGCTAAGCATATCAGGACTGCCATTGAAAAGACCGAGATTAAGGTATCCGCAACAACAACACTCAAGGTTTCTGTGAGCATCGGAGTGAAATGCTTACAAGGTGAATCTACACTTGATGAACTCATTAATAATGCTGATAAGAAATTGTATGAGGCAAAATCAGAGGGAAAGAACAGAGTAACAGGTTGATGCACGGCAGAGCAACTATACTGCCACGATAGGACTTTTTTCTGCAGGAAAGAACGAATCTATAAGGGAAGAATATACTTTACGTCCAACAACCAAGCGAGAGAACAGCAAACTTGGCAACCTATTGTAAGGCTAGCAATACGCTCTGGGACAACACTGCCCGCCTCCTCTCAGGAAGCGGGCAGTATAATTGTTATGCTTTTATAATAGCTTAGAGCAGTTCCTTGGCAGCCTCGTAGACTGCTTCAGTAGTGATGCCGAAGAGCTTGTACAGCTCACCAGCAGGTGCTGATTCACCAAAGGAACGCATGCCGATGATCTTTCCGTTCAGTCCAACGTACTTGTACCAGTAGTCAGCCCAAGCGGCTTCAACAGCGACTCTAGCGGTAACTGCAGAGGGAAGTACAGCTTCCTTGTATGCAGCATCCTGCTTGTCGAATACCTCTGGAGAAGGCATCGAAACTACACGGACGGCGACCTTTTCCTCAGCAAGCTTCTTCGCAGCACTGGCAGCAAGCTCAACCTCACTGCCGGTACCGATCAGGATAACTTCTGGCTTATCCCCTGATTCATAGAGTACGTAAGCACCCTGTGCAATCTGGGAGAGCTGCTCGTCACTGCGATCCTGTGGAGCAAGGTTCTGACGGCTCAACAGAAGAGCAGAAGGACCATCAGTTCTCTTGATTGCACTCTTCCAAGCAACACCAGTCTCCACTGCATCACAAGGTCTCCAAGTAACCATATTGGGAGTCATGCGAAGGTTTGCAATCTGCTCAACAGGCTGGTGGGTAGGTCCATCTTCACCAAGACCAATGGAGTCATGGGTAAATACATAGACGTTTCTGACACCCATCAAGGCTGCCATGCGTAGAGCATTACGAGCATACTCCATGAACATAAGGAATGTAGCACCGAAGGAGAGGAATCCACCATGAAGTGCAACACCGTTGAGGATTGCAGCCATACCGAACTCACGAACTCCAAAGTGGAGGTAATTGCCCTTTCCTGTCTTGGGATCGAAGGCTTCAGAGCCCTTCCACTCAGTCAAGTTGGAAGGAGCAAGGTCTGCTGATCCACCAAGGAGTTCAGGGAACAAGGAACCCAATACATCAAGGGCCATCTGGCTTGCCTTTCTGCTTGCTACCTTGACCTTGTCATTCTGCCAGCTCTTGATTGCTTTGTCGAACTCAGCTTCCCAGTCAGTGGGGAACTGGCCTGAGAGTCTTCTCTCGAGCTCAGCTGCCTCAGCAGGGTATTCCTTCTTGTAGGAGGCAAAGAGGTCATTCCACTTACCTTCAAGCTTGGCACCCCGTTCGCTTTGATCCCATGCATCGTAGATCTCCTGAGGTACAAAGAACTTTTCATCATACTCCCAGCCTAACTTCTTGCGGGAGAGTTCAACCTCGGCTTCCCCAAGGGCTGCACCATGACAGGACTCAGTACCTTCCTTGTTGGGAGACCCATAGCCAATAGTCGTCTTGCACATGATCAAAGAAGGCTTGGAAGATTCATATCTTGCAGCTGAAAGAGCCTTCTGAATTGCATCAGAATCGTGGCCGTCAACATTTCTGAATACCTGCCACCCATATGACTCGAAGCGCTTGGCAGTATCATCAGTAAACCAACCACCCACTTCACCATCGATGGAGATGCCGTTATCGTCGTAGAAGGCAATAAGCTTGCCCAATTTCCAGGTTCCAGCCAAGGAAGCTACTTCGTGGCTGATTCCTTCCATCATACAACCGTCGCCAAGGAACGTGTAGGTGTAGTGGTCAACGACGGGGAACCCATCCTTGTTGAATTTGGTAGCAAGGTTCTTTTCTGCAAGAGCCATACCTACCGCATTCGCGATACCCTGTCCAAGCGGTCCAGTGGTAGTCTCTACTCCAGGGGTAAGTTTATATTCTGGGTGGCCAGCTGTTCGGGAGTGGAGCTGTCTAAACTGCTTCAGATCCTCAATTCCCAAGTCATAGCCACTGAGGTGCAACAGTGAGTAAATCAACATTGAAGCATGACCGTTGGAAAGCACAAAGCGGTCACGGTTGACCCATTGTGGATTCTTGGGATTATGTGCCATGGTCTTGCGCCACAAGACCTCAGCAATATCTGCCATGCCCATTGGGGCACCTGGGTGACCAGAGTTGGCCTTCTGCACGCCATCCATGCTCAATATGCGGATTGCATCAGCAAGTTTATTCGTTTTCATCCATCCCTCCAAAAAATCTCTAACACTAATGTATGAAACACCCCGGATCTGAAAGAAGCCGGGGATGTGATCCTAACACTAAAGATACAGTGTTCTTGACAAATAGTCAAAACCGTCAACGTTATCTACAAAGCATAGGTAAGAATTAGCGCTATCCTCTTGAATGCTGCATCACCTTTGGTAATAACACGGTTGTCATCCTTGGAGTAGTTGGTGAACTGGATTGCAGTCAAGAGAGAAAGGTCTTCAGTAAATTGGGTGTTGGCAATAACACTCAAGTCCCCGACCATATCTGATGCCTCATCAAACAAATTGAAGGTGTAGGTTTCCAACTGCAAGCCAACCAAGTTAACCATCAGGGGCATCTGGTAGCCAAGGATGTACTCACCTTTATAGTTGAACCCATTGACCATGGCTCCTCCATTCTCATACTCCCAAGCTTGGTCGGAAGAAGCATTGCTATACCCCTTGTAGTTCAACTCATGGTAGGTACGAATGACTACGCTCATCCAATCCCCAGAGAAGATGGCACCAGTGTCAAACTGGAAGGCAGCTCCTGCCTTACCCAGGTAATAGAGGCCATTTAAACTGTCAGAAGCGAGAGGAGCTCCTACGGTTGTACCGAGTTTCAGACCATTGAGGTCCATCAGATCAAAATCCCAACCGGTTCCCAGGCCTCCGCCCAAGCTTATCTCAGCTACGGCAATCGGGGTAAGAACTGCATCGAGGGTCACCGTCCAGCAATGGGAGAAAGACCGAGGTTTGCCTTTACTTTGACATTGTTTCCACTGAACAGAGGGCCTTCCCCTGCCAATACAGGAATCTTTGCCTGGTAGGCTGCATCGAGTTTTGCCTCAATGCCAGTTCCATATGCACCGGTAAGCTTCAGCGTACCACTGGTGGTGGTCTGGGCAAACAAGAGACCTGCTGCCATGAGTATAACCAAGAGTGCGAGTAATCGTTTATTCTGTTTCACAGTAATTCCTCCAAACATAACGTAGGTACAGCATATCATAGGCGGTGGCGTAACCAAATACTTTATTATGGTGAATAAGAGGGATACTTATTAGTTATGCACCTACTCTGATTACGGAGCAAGATGAAACTAGTTGTCCTTAAAGGGAATCGTTTTCCCCTAACAAAGAATCAGTATTTACTAATTGTAACGAACTCCTCCCTTGTTTGTCTTATTGATTACCAAGGGGGATACACATGGTCAGAAAAGGATATTTATTTGCTGCAATCCTACTTACACTGTTCCTATGTTTCATGGCCTTGAATACCGGGTTCTAAAGGACATGCTTCCTCCTGTTTCAAGCTCATGGATTCTCTTCCAGTGAAACAACCTCTGTATTTTCCTAGGAATCCCTTACATCCTACGGTACAATTGGAACAACCAACGCTGTACGATTAAGGATGTATGTGTGAGCCTATACTCCCTCTTTCACCCGGAAATCTTTCAAGGTAGACATAAAAAGACCCATTACTTTGAAGGCTGGTACTTCAAGATGGCACTTCCAGGCAGACAGCCTGAAGTACTCTCCATTATTCCTGGTGTCGCCTTGGGCGCATCAGAAGAAGAGCGGCATGCCTTTATCCAGGTGATCAGCAGTAGGGAAGGAAAAAAGCTGGAACATTCATTTTCCCTATGAAACCTTTAAGGCGGATGAGAAGAAGCTTTTTGTAGAGATTGCCGGTAATCATTTTTCAACGGAAGAAATCATTCTAAACATCAATCATGAAGATTTAATATTGTCTGGATGTGTGAAAAACTTAGAAACACATTCATTCCCTGTTACACTCGCCTCTCCAGGAATCATGGATGGTACGCCTACGTTCCCTTCATGGAGTGCTTCCATGGAGTGGTATCCACTTCTCATACCCTCTGGGGGTCTCTTACGCTGAATGGCAACAAGATAGATATGAGTGAAGGGATTGGATATATTGAGAAGGACTGGGGAACTTCCTTTCCCGAAGCATGGATCTGGATGCAATCAAACTGCTTTCCCTCAACAAACATCTCTTGTATGCTCTCTGTTGCCAAGATTCCATTTCTTGGACATGTGTTTCCTGGGTTCCTTGGGTTTGTAAAGCATGGAGACGAGTTGATACGGTTCGGCACCTACACTGGTGCAAAGATCACGCACCTGGAAAGCAATGAGACCCAGGCGTCTGTTCAGATACAGACCAAAGAGAAGCAATTAACGTTTCTCGCTGAACTTGGACCAGCCTCAAAACTGGTGGCACCCAGGCAAGGCAAGATGGAGAGACCACTGCTGGAAAGCATCATAGGAACCATTACACTCACCATCAAAGACAAGGATGGTGCCCTTCTCCTTGAGGAGACAGGCACCATGGCTGGGATAGAACTATCGGAAGCAGGGAATCTGAAGATAAACTAGGACAATGAGGAGCTTATTCTCAATCCTCCCACTTGGTATTGCAATCATAGAAGGTAAAGCGGTATCCGATGGAAAGTTTTCCAAGCTCAGAGACTGCAAGAGGTCTATCAAAATTTGAGAGGGAGAAAATATCACCTTCCATACCGAAAGCCCCCCACTGCCTCTACTTCTGAGCATATACGTACCATAATTCTCATCTACTTGGATATCCATATAGAGGGAGGACTCTTCAATAAGCGATGCTATAGGTGACTCCGCTGTGATCGGGTGCTTGGTCACTCCGTCCAGCTCATAATAGAACCAGTTCATATCAATACGGTCCACTAGGCTTGGATCATCTTCTTTGACAGCATAGGTAGGATCGATGCAGGGAATGATAGGATTCCCCTCATCGTCCATGACCAACGCGACTGAAAGATCAAATGCTGCCAGCTGTGTTTCATCTTCAGTCTTCAATGTCCAGATATTATCCTTCGTAGCAAGCTGGAGAAATTCGGATAGAGAAAGCCGGGCTGACCATTGCACGGAACTATTTACACCGTATCCGATACGGTAGCTACTAGATATCATAGCACCCTCGGGGTCAAAGAGGGCTGCGATACTCTCATGATCGTCACTATACACCCGAACCCCAATGGTCCCCCCAGTTCACATCACTTGCATCATCTCTTGAATATGAGAAAGATAAAGATGGTGCATAGAAGTGTTCCTCATGCGTATTGCCAAGAATATTCAAAGCCATCAGTGCGAAGTTATTGGCAATCGCATTCTGCTGCAGGGCAAAATAGGTTGCCTCTGTAAAACTATCTCCATTTTCATCAAGAGAATACTGAGAAGTTGCAATATAAGAGTCTTCTGAAACAGTCACAACCCCAAAAGCGACATCGCTCAGCATATCTTCACTCGAAGGGAACTCTATCACTTGAGCTGACTCATCAATTTTCAAAGAAAGAAATCCAACTAGCTCCTGGGAGTTGTCAGGGAATACTTGCATGATGAACACCACTGACGAGCAGTAGTTGGGAAACTCAGAGATTGGTATGTAGTAGCTTCCATCCTCCATAGCCTGAAATCTCTTCAAACCAGACATGTTTTCATGCATAATCGGTTCATTGGGTCCCTACGGGTAGGCATTAACCAAAGCTCATACACTTCCTCTATTTCACGCGTAGAGGTCCTCAAAGCTCGTTCGGGGGGGGAGAAGTTGATGTGTTCTGAATTGCATCAATAATGAACTTGCTTTCAGATCCTTCAGGTGTAGTAGTCCCGTCATTGCCGAAAAGGGAAAAAAGCATCATCACAACCCACCAATGAAAGCCCCAACAATAGAATCCCAAGAACGACCAACATCTTTCGCATCGTTGCATCCTCTCTTTTTTTTGTACTAAAACATTACTGTAATTGGAGTTTACTCTATCTCTTTTAGCAAATAAAGATTACAGCAGGTGCAAATTCAGCACATTAAGCGATATTTATTACCTGCAGTAGTTTGGTAAATAATTGCATGTATCGCTCCTGCGATTTTGCTCTACGTACGTACAGATTAAACCAAGAAAATCTATATTTCTAAGGGTTGCCATTTATCTAACCTATTCAGCTTTTCTGAGGTCCCATGACATGGTATCATGAGCCCAACCATGAAATATCTAGTATTCCTCGTGGCAATGGCAGCCGGGGTTCCATTCATAGCAATAACTTCCTCTCTCTTCCCCCGTCTCAAACGGTTGTTTTTTGCCGTCATGGTAGTCTCTTTCCTTTTCAATTCCATGACCAGCATCAATATCCTTTCCATGGAATACTACCGAGGACCTGTAAGAGGGTTCGAAGTTACCTTTGCCGACCTTATTGCCTGGGGACTTGCCCTCGGCATGCTTGTCCGTACCCCATCCAAGATTGCTTGGAAACCACGATTCACCATTATCCTGTTTGTATTCTTTGCCTATGCAATAGTAAGCCTACTACGTGCAGGTAACTCAATCCTTGGATGGTTTGCCATCTGGCAACTGGCAAGAGCTGGAGCCCTCTACTGGGTGACGGTCAACTTCTTCAAGACTGAGGATGTCTCCAGAGACTCGATCAAGACACTTATAGGAGCCTATATAGCCTCTGGGATTATCCTTGCCCTCATTACGTTCAAGCAGAAGTATTTGGACGGCATCTATAGGGCTTGGGCCTTTTTTTTGATCACTCCAATACCATCCCCTCTTTTACCCTTATATTCATGTGCGTCCTCCTCGTTTGGCTCTTGTACGAGAAGGACGTCAGTTTCCTCCTATTCTTTCTCGCACTTATAGCTGCCTTGGGCAGCCTGTTTGCCATCTTTGCTACTGGCTCTCGTACCGGAATGGCCGCTGGAGCTGCATTGGTAGTCGGTTCATTGATTGTGGGAAACCGGAAGAACAATGATATTCGGGCTAAACGCACCACACTCATTATCATCATCTGTATGCTCATAGGAGCAATCTTTGTTGCAGACACCGTCATAGACCGTTTCCTCAATGCACCACCGGCAAGTGAAGAAGCCAGGAATGAGTTCGAGATTGCAGCAGAAATGATGGCAGAAGACCATTTCACAGGAGTTGGATTGAACCTGTACTCAAAAGTACTCACAGAAACCCAGGAGTACCGACAACATATAGAAGTAATGAGAAACGAAGAACAAGCCGGAGTGGCCCACCACATCTACCTGCTTACCGCAGCGGAGATGGGCTACCTGGGATTGTTCTTATTTGCCACGATTCTCTTGATTTTCCTTGCGAGCATGATCATCAGTGGCATACGATGGAGTACACTGGAACAGCGACTACTGTTGGCAGTTGCAATGGGCTTTACGATGGTATGTGCGATAGGATTCTATGAGTGGGTACTCCGACAGACTCCAGTACTCTATCAGACAGTGGTTGCGTTAGGATTCACGCAAGCCTTGTTTGATAAAGCTTCCCCTGCAAAAGAGAGAAATATGTGATGAACACTACTACGCGAGTTCGAAAAGTCTCGATCAATGCTGCTACAAACTACTTCCGTTTCTTCTTCACCATGGTAGTTTCATTCTGGCTTATTCCGTTCATCATCAAAAACCTTGGAGCAGAAGCCTACGGCCTTTGGAACCTCTCCTTCTCCATCATCGGATTCTTCTCCCTGCTCGACTTCGGCTTTGGACTCGGTGTGGTGAAGTGGACAGGAGAGACAAGCGCCACCGGAGAGATTGAGTACCGTAACCATATGCTGAGCACCATTTTCTTTGTGTATCTGGCCATTGCAGTGGTAGGAATGCTCTTCCTCAGTATTTTTGCAGTGTTTTATCCCACACTCTTCTCGATTGATACTGCAATAGCTCCAGAGGCCATCGCAGTCCTGCTTATCCTGGGTATTCGCTCCCTTGCGATCCAGATCCCCTTAAGCCTATTCAAGGGAGCACTGTTTGGCGAGCAAGAGATTCATCTTACCAACATCATCCAAATTCTTGGTACCCTGCTCTATGCAGTGACCGTCTGGTTTGCCCTGAGTGCAGGAAAGGGCATCGTCTGGTTGGCATCCATGAACTGCCTAGCTTTCCTGATTGAAAATATCGCTTATGTCTATTTTGCCTACAAGAACGTCAAAGGGTTAAGGATATCCATCCGCCTTGTGAGAAAGCAAGACTTCAGTGAGGCCATGGGCTTCAGCTTCTACTCCTTTCTCACCACCATCGCAGGATTGGTACTCTTCCAGACCGATGCGATCATCATCCAGCTCTTCTTCGGTCTGGAATTGGTTGGGCTCTATGCCGTTGCCATCAAGGTAACCGAGTACGCATTCCTGCTGACGAAGCAGCTGGTAAATGTCCTCACACCGCTTATCAGCGAACTCAAGGCAAAACAAGAGCATGACACCATCAGGTACTTGTTGCTCGACCTGTCCAAGTACATCATGGCAACGGGGTTCCTGATAGCAGGAAGCGTATACGTATTTGGAGGAGACCTCCTGGTCCTCTGGGTCGGGGAAATCTATGCAGAAGTAACCATACCCCTGCTCCTGCTTATCACCTCCTTTGTGGTATCAGTACCTGAACTTGTGGCATCAAATGTATTGACCATGACCGGTTACCACCGCTTCAGTGCCATCTCAGCCGGTCTTTCCACAGGGCTGAATATTGCCTTCAGCCTCCTTTTGATAAAACCATTCGGACTGACAGGCATCGCCATGGGAACCCTGATTTCCAGCTCAGTTGTCAGTGGTATCGTGATTCCAGCGAAAGCCGCAAGAAGCTACGAATTCCCCTATCACAGGTATATTTCCAGGGTTTACCTCCCTGCATCACTGCCCGCGATTCTCTTGGTAGCCACC
>JDSF01000302.1_pt1 | contig 24014 bp, 36 predicted proteins | sample 199441 | NCBI WGS metagenome assembly JDSF01 (sample SAMN02592751, study PRJNA231836) | bioreactor metagenome | isolation source: continuous culture bioreactor denitrification-DNRA | place: Germany: Bremen
ACGAGGTTTATAGATGTCTACTCAGAAAATCAGAATTCGCTTAAAAGCATATGATCATAGTTTGCTGGATCAAGCTGTAGCTGAAATTGTCGATACAACTAAACGTACAGGTTCTCGTTTGGTTGGGCCGATTCCGTTGCCGACTGTGATCAATAAGTACTGCGTTTTGCGTGGTCCACATGTTGACAAGAAGAGTCGTGAGCAGTTTGAAATCCGCACCCACAAGCGGCTTCTGGATATTATGGAGCCGACTCAACAGACTGTTGACGCTCTGATGAAGCTTGACCTGTCTGCCGGTGTGGATGTCGAGATAAAGCTCTAGGTATATAGATTTATCATATTAAGGGCACGATGATGACCAATGGATTGTTAGGTAAAAAAATAGGTATGAGTCAGGTTTTTGCAGCTGACGGGCAACGTATTCCAGTGACTGTTTTGGAAGTCGGTCCCTGCACTGTTCTGCAAAAAAAGACTGTTGATGCAGATGGCTACGAAGCAGTGCAAATGGGGTTTTCTCCTAAAAGCGCTCAGCGTGTTAGTAAGCCAGAGATGGGGCACTTTAAAAAAGCTGGTAAAGGTGCATTTGCTCATGTCCGTGAGTTTGATGTTGCTGATGAAGCTTTATCAGTTGGTGATGAAGTCTCATGTGAGATTTTTACTCCGGGTGACCGTATCGACGTAACAGGTGTCAGCAAAGGTAAGGGCTTCCAGGGCGTCATTAAGCGCTGGGGTTTTGCCGGCGGGCGTGCCAGTCACGGCTCGATGTTCAAGCGTGGACCTGGCTCTATTGGTCAGTCAGCATGGCCATCAAAGGTTTACAAAGGTAAGAAGATGCCGGGACAGATGGGTAACGTTCGGGTGACGACACAGAACCTCATTATTGTTGAGGTCCGGCCGGAACAGAATCTTGTTCTTGTCAGGGGCGCTGTTCCTGGCTCTAAGAACAGTCTGGTTGAAATTCGCAAAGGGATCAAGGCCTGATAGGCTGAAGATTTAGGAGTAGATAGATGGCAACAGTAGCAATTTATGATCAGGATAGAAAGCAAGTTGGCGAGCGTGAGCTTGTTGACGCCGTTTTCAATACTGAAGTTAAAGAGTATTTGCTGCACGATATGGTTCGTTACCAACTTGCTGCAAGACGTCAAGGTACTGCCTGTGTTAAAAACAGAAGTGCCGTTGCAGGTGGTGGCAAGAAGCCTTATCGTCAGAAGGGAACCGGTAACGCACGTCAGGGTACCGTTAGCGCTCCTCACTTTGTCGGTGGTGGTGTTGCTTTTGGGCCGAGACCACGTTCATATGCCTTCAAGTTAAATCGTAAGGTTAAGAAGTTGGCTCTTTGCAGCGCGTTGTCTGCACGCTTTCATGCTGAAAAACTACTTGTTGTCAATAGCTTAGTAATGGATAAAATCAGTTCAAAATCCTTTGCTCAGATCGTCAACAAACTCGAAGTAGAGGGAGCTCTGGTAGTTATTGATCAGGCAGACAATACTGTAGAGTTATCAGCACGCAATTTGCGCAATGTTAAGGTTATGAGAGCTGAGGGTGTTAACGTTTACGACATTCTTAAGTACCCTAACCTGGTTTTGACTGACGCCGCAGTCAGCGAAATTGAAGGAGCATTGGGAAAATGAAACCATTATATGAAATCATCCGCAAGCCGCTGATTACGGAAAAAGCTAATCTGCTTAAAGATGAAGCGCAGATTGTGGCTTTTGAAGTCGCAAGAAGTGCAAATAAAATAGAAATCAAGCAGGCAGTTGAAAAAGCCTTTGATGTCAAAGTCAAGGCTGTCAACACACTGCTCTTTCGTGGCAAGATGAAGCGTGTTGGGCACAATCTCGGGCAGCGTAGCAACTGGAAAAAAGCGTACGTTACTCTAGAAGACGGTCAATCAATCGATTTTTACGGCGTCTAACACTGAACGCTTTGTGGGCATGGAGTAGTTATCATGGGTATCAAGAAGTTTAATCCAACCTCTGACGGTCGTCGTCACATGACCTCTTCAACATTTGAAGAGGTTACAAAATCACGGCCGGAGAAGTCGTTAATCGCGCCTTTAAAGCGCTCAGGTGGTCGGAACAACACAGGTCGTATCACCAAGCGTCATACAGGTGGTGGGCATAAGCGTAAGTACAGGGTTGTCGATTTTAAGCGTGACAAGCTTGAAGTGCCAGCAAAGGTTGCTGCGATCGAGTACGATCCGAATCGTAGCGCACGTATCGCTCTGTTGTTTTATGTCGATGGCGAAAAACGTTACATTCTAGCAGCAAATGGCATGAATGTTGGTGACACAGTTGTTGCCAGCGATTCAGCCGATATTCGTCCTGGCAACACCATGACGATTAAATCCATTCCACTCGGTACTTGGGTCCATAATGTTGAGCTCAAGGTGGGTAAGGGTGGTCAGCTTGCTCGAAGTGCTGGCGCTTACGCTATGATCGCAGCTAAAGAAGGACGCTACGCTCAACTCCGCCTGCCTTCAGGTGAAGTTCGTCTTGTTATGCAAGAATGTAGAGCAACTGTCGGTCAGGTTGGCAATCTTGATTTTGAAAAAATCAAGATTGGTAAGGCAGGTCGTAACCGTTGGCTCGGAAAGCGCCCACAATCACGTGGTGTTGCAATGAACCCTGTAGATCACCCACATGGTGGTGGTGAGGGTAAGAGCTCTGGTGGTCGTCATCCGGTAACTCCATGGGGCGTACCGACTAAAGGCTATAAAACCAGAACAAACAAACGGACTGACAAATTTATTGTTCGTCGCAGAAATAAGAAGTAATCACAATCTTTAGGAGTCGAACGTGGCAAGATCAATTAAAAAAGGACCTTATGTACAGGAAAGCCTGTTGCGCAATGTAGACCTTGAGGGGGAAGCAAGCCGTAACAAGGTCATCAAAACATGGTCGCGTCGTTCAACCATCATTCCTGAGTTTGTTGGATTGACTTTTGCTGTCCATAACGGCAAAAAGTTTGTTCCGGTTTTTGTCAGTGAAAATATGGTTGGCCATAAGTTAGGTGAATTCGCCCCGACCCGGACCTATTACGGGCACGGAAGTGATAAGAAAAGCAAGGTCAGATAATTCTCTGACAGGAGTTCCGAGTTATGGAAGCACAAGCAAAATTGAGAAACGTACGCCTCTCGCCACGCAAGGCGAGGCTCGTTGTAGATATGGTGCGTGGTAAGGGTATTCAGGACGCAATGAATATTCTTCAGTTTTCACCACAGAAAACAGCACCAATTCTGTCTAAACTTTTGAAGTCAGCTGTTGCTAACGCTGAGCAAAAAGGTGTGTCCGATGTTGACCAACTGTTTGTAAAAACAGTCATGGTTGATCAGGGCCCTGTGCTCAGACGTTTTATGCCCCGCGCTCAGGGGCGTGCCAGCCGGATTCGTAAACCGACCAGCCACATAACTGTGGTTCTGGATGTCAAGTAAGTCGAGGAGGTATTCCTTTGGGTCAGAAAGTTCATCCGATAGGATTTCGTCTGGGAATAAACCGGACTTGGGAATCCCGCTGGTATGCAGATTCAGATTATTCTGAAAAATTGCATGCAGATTTGAAACTGCGCAATTTCTTGAAACAGCGTCTTTATCATGCAGGCATCTCTAAGATTGAACTAGAGCGTGCCGCAAACAAGGTAAAGATCAACATTTTTGCTGCCCGTCCAGGATTATTATCGGCAAAAAAGGGTCTGAAGTCGAGGTTCTGAAAAAAGATCTCGCTAAGATCACAGATGATGAGTGTTTTATCAACATTCAGGAAGTTAGAAAGCCTGAAGTTGATGCTCAGCTTGTTGCAGAAAATGTTGTTCTTCAGCTCGAACGACGAGTTGCATTCCGACGTGCTATGAAGCGAAGTGTCAGTATGGCATTGAAATTTGGCGCGAAGGGGATTAAGATCAACTGTTCAGGTCGTCTCGGTGGTGCTGAGATGAGTCGTACAGAGTGGTATCGTGAAGGTCGTGTGCCACTACATACTCTGCGTGCTGATATTGATTATGGTTTTGCTGAGGCTAAGACCACCTACGGAATTATCGGTGTTAAGGTGCTGATCTTCAAGGGTGAAGTGCTTGGTAAGGAAAACGAGCAGCCTGTTGGCTGATCAGGAGTAAATTGTCATGTTAATGCCAAAAAAAGTTAAACGTAGGAAGCAGTTTACCGGGCGGATGACAGGTCAAGCAACTCGGGGTACTGAAGTCAGCTTCGGTGATTTCGGTTTGCAAGCACTCGAGTGTGGTTGGCTCTCTTCACGCCAGATTGAAGCTGCACGTCGTGCGATGACTCGTTATATCAAACGGGGCGGGAAGATTTGGATTCGTTCTTTTCCGCACAAGCCTTTGACCAGTAAACCAGCCGAGACTCGGATGGGTAAAGGTAAAGGTTCACCAGAAAAGTGGGTTGCGGTCGTTAAACCTGGACATATCCTGTATGAAATGCAGGGTGTTACAGAAGAGGTAGCGCGAGAAGCATTCCGTCTGGGCGCACATAAACTGCCAATGCGGACGAAATTTGTGAAAAGAGAGGTTGGCGATGAAAGTTGATGAAATCAAAGATCTCAGTGTAGAAGAGTTGCAGGCTAAGACTGAAGAGTTGCAGCAGGAATTATTTAATTTGAAATTCCAACTGCATACCGGCCATCTTGAGAACACATCTCGTGTTTCTCAGGTGCGTAAAGACGTAGCGCGGGTAAAAACTGTTCTTTCCAGCAAGCTGAACGCTTAGTGTGGGTGAGGAAAAATGAGTCAAGAACGAGGTAACAGAAGAACCCGGATCGGTGTTGTTGTTAGCGACAAGATGGACAAGACCGTCGTTGTCAGGGTCGATGATCTGGTTAAGCATAGTGTTTATAAAAAGTTCATCAAACGTAAGGTCAACTGCAAGGCTCATGATGAAGCTAACAGTTGCGGTATTGGTGATAAAGTCCTGATTGTCGAATCCAGACCGCTGTCTAAAGACAAGCGTTGGCGTGTACGCCAGATTCTGGATAAGGCCGTTACCGCGTAGGAGAGTATGTCATGATCCAAATGCAAACAATGCTCAGTGTAGCAGATAACTCAGGTGCAAAGAAACTTTGTTGTATCAAAGTACCTGGAGGATCAAAACGCATGTATGCCGGTATCGGCGACATAATTATTTGTAGTGTAAAGGAAGCGTTGCCAAACTCTAAAGTTAAAAAGGGTGACGTTGTTCGGGCAGTTATTGTCCGTACTGCAAAAGAGGTTCCGCGTCCGGATGGTTCATTTATTCGTTTTGACAACAACTCAGCAGTTGTTGTTAACGCCGGTAATGAGCCGATTGGTACTCGTATTTTTGGTCCAGTAGCCAGAGAATTACGCGCTCGTCATTTCATGAAGATCGTGTCACTGGCACCGGAAGTATTATAAACAGACTGTTGGAGATTCAAGTCAATGGCTAATGCAAAGCTGCATGTCAAAAAAGATGACATGGTCAAAGTCGTCGCTGGAAAAGACAAAGGTAAAACTGGTAAAGTTTTACGTGTCTTCCCGGCAAAAAGCCGTGTTGTTGTTGAAAGCCTCAACGTGGTAAAACGTCATACGCGCCCCAACCAGTTAAACCCTGAGGGTGGTATCGTTGAAAAAGAGGCTTCAATGAGCATTTCGAATGTAATGCTTATTTGCGGCTCTTGCAACGAGCCGACTCGGACCGGTGTGCGCAAGCTTGAAGATGGAAGTAAAACTCGTTACTGCAAAAAATGTAACGCGAGCGTTGATAAATAAACGGAGAGTTCGATGGCCAGGTTAAAACAGGCATACCGTCAAGAGCAGGTTCCTGCTCTGATGAAGGAATTCCAATACAGAAATGTAATGGAAGTTCCACGTATTGAAAAAATTGTATTGAATATGGGTCTCGGTGAGGCGATTCAGAATCCAAAACTTCTTGAATCAGCTGTCGAGGAACTGGAACGCATCAGTGGCCAGAAGCCGGTCATTACAAAGTCCAAGAAAGCTATTGCCGGTTTTAAGCTGCGTGAAGATATGTCCATTGGTGCATGTGTAACACTCAGACAAGATCGCGCCTGGGAATTTCTTGACCGCCTGGTCAACGTTGCTCTTCCTCGTGTTCGTGATTTTAAGGGTATCTCAGCCAAGGCATTTGATGGGCGTGGGAATTACACTCTTGGAATTCGTGAACAGCTGATCTTCCCTGAAATTGATCTGGAAAAGATCGCTAAGGTTTCCGGGTTGAATATTACAATTGTGACCACGGCAAAAAATGACGAGGAAGGCCGCGCTCTGCTGTCTGGTCTCGGCATGCCGTTCAGAAAATAAAGTCAAGCGGAGGATATTGTGGCGAAGAAATCGATGATTGCCAAAACAAAACGGCCAAGCAAGTTTGCGGTACGTGAGTACAATCGCTGCCCGATCTGTGGCCGTCCGCGTGCTTATTATCGTAAATTTGATATGTGCAGAATCTGTCTGCGGAAACTGGCATCTGAGGGCAAGGTCCCTGGAGTTGTCAAGTCCAGCTGGTAACAGCAAGAAGGAGTACCACCGATGTCAATGACTGACCCGATGGCGGATATGCTTACGCGTATTCGTAATGCAGGTATGGCAGGTCACGCTAAACTAGATGTGCCATCCAGCAATTCAAAAGTAGCTGTAGCTAATGTCCTTAAAGAGCTCGGTTATGTGAAAAATTTAAAAGTTATCAGTGATACAAAGCAGGGGATCCTGCGTATTTACCTGAAGTATGATGACAATCAGCAGCCATTAATCCATGAGATTAAGCGGGTGTCTACACCTGGTCGTCGTGTCTATGTTGGCAAAGACGACATCCCTCGTGTAAAGAATGGTCTTGGGGCGTCTGTGTTATCGACCTCTAAGGGAGTTCTTGATGACGTTACTGCTCGCCAAGCACAGGTTGGTGGCGAAGTTATCTGTACCGTCTGGTAATAAGTCAAGGAGCTAGAGCAAATGTCACGTATCGGTAAATTACCAGTTCCAATTCCATCCGGTGTAAAAGTTGCACTTGATGGCAATAAAATGACCGTCAATGGCCCTAAGGGTACTCTGACACAGTCACTGCATGAGAGTATGACTATCGCAGTAGAAACTGATCAGATTGTTGTTACCCGTCCATCTGAAGCGAAGCAGATTACAGCTCTTCATGGACTGACCCGGGCTTTGATCAATAATATGGTTGTCGGCGTAACTAACGGTTTCCAAAAAAATCTTGAAATTAATGGCGTCGGTTATCGTGCTGAGATTTCAGGTAAGACTCTGACCCTCTCACTTGGCTATTCCCATCCGGTTGTGTATACACTGCCAGAGGGTATAACTGTTGAAGTTGAGAAGCAGACCAAATTGTCTGTTAAGGGTATTGATAAGCAACTTGTTGGTTCTGCCGCAGCAAAAATTCGCTCTTTCCGCAAGCCTGAACCTTATAAGGGTAAGGGTATTAAGTATGCTGATGAGCATATTGTGCGTAAAGCTGGTAAAGCTGGCAAGTAAGATAGTTTTTGATTAAGGAGCATGACTGTGGACGTGTCCCAGAAAAGACGGCTTGCCAGACTTAAGCGTCAGGCAAGAGTTAGAAAAAAAGTACGTGGAACCAGTGAATGTCCTCGGCTTTCTGTATTTCGTAGTGCAAAACATATCTATGCCCAGATTATTGAAGATGGAACAGGTCGTACACTTGTTGCTGCTTCTACTGTGGGTAAAGAGGTGGATATTGCACAGTGTGGTAATGTTGAGGCTGCCAAATTAGTTGGTACTGCTATCGCGAAAAAAGCACTGGATCAAAATATTACCAACGTTGTATTCGACCGTAACGGTTTTCTGTACCAGGGGCGTGTGCAAGCACTCGCTGACGCTGCACGGGAAGCTGGATTAAAGCTGTAAGGAGATATTAGTGCTACACATTGATCCTAACGAATTGGAATTGACCGATAGAGTCATTCATATCAATCGTAATGCTAAAGTCGTCAAGGGTGGCCGTCGTTTCAGCTTTTCCGCACTGGTCGTTGTCGGTGATGGTGAAGGACACGTCGGTTATGGTCTCGGCAAAGCAAAAGAAGTTCCAGAAGCTATCCGTAAAGGTGTAGAGCAGGCTAAGAAAAGCCTGATCAAAGTGCCAATTCAGGATGGAAGAACAATCCCATATGACGTTATCGGCAAATATGGTGCTGGCAAAGTATTGCTGAAGCCTGCCTCTGCAGGTACAGGTGTTATCGCTGGTGGCGCTGTTCGTCCGATTCTTGAATCTGTCGGTATCGGCAATATCCTGACAAAATGTCTTGGTTCTAATAACCCGCACAATGTTGTTAAAGCCACAATTGCTGCGCTTAAAATGCTTAAGAGCCCAGAAGAGATCAAAGCCCGCCGTGGTATTGATCAAGGCTAATGTCAGGTCTAGGAGGTTGTAGCAAATGGCATCAGAAGTAAAAGTTACCCTGAAAAAGAGTCCGATTGGTCGTAAGGCATACTTTGCAAAAGTTCTTAAGGGGCTTGGACTGAATCGTCTACATCAGACAGTCACTTTACAGGACACACCGGAAATTCGTGGAATGATCCGTAAAGTTGAACATATGGTCTCGGTTGAAGACTGATAACTCGCAGAGGACAGCAAGATGGATTTAAGTAATCTGAAACCGGCTCCCGGTTCAACAAAAAATAGAAAGCGTATTGGTCGTGGACCAGGCTCAGGTACCGGTAAAACATCCGGTAAGGGGCATAAGGGTCAAAATGCGCGTAGTGGTGGTGGTGTTAAGCCAGGCTTCGAAGGCGGTCAAATGCCATTGCAGCGACGTGTTCCAAAGCGTGGATTTACCTCACTCAATAAGAAGGTTTACAATTTAGTTAACCTACGTGATCTCGATAATTTTGAAGCAGGTACTGTTATCGATGTCGAGCAGTATGGTAAGGCCGGTTTAGTCTCCAGTATGAAGGATGGAATTAAAATCCTTGCTGATGGTGAATTGACTAAAGCATTGACTGTTCAAGCACATAAATTCAGTAAGTCTGCGATCGCGAAAATTGAGGCAGCAGGCGGCAAAACTGAGGTTATCTAAATAATGTCGACTCTGCAGAATATTTTAGCTATTCCCGAATTGCGCCGCAGGATTTTGTTCACATTATCAATGTTGGCGATTTACCGGGTAGGATGTCATGTCCCAACACCTGGTATTGATGCACATGTTCTCGCAAAGTTCTTTGAGGGGACAGAAGGAACTCTGCTAGGCTTGGTCAGTGCTTTCACTGGCGGAGCACTGCAGCAAATGGCTGTTTTCGCACTTGGTATTATGCCATATATTAGTGCGTCAATTATTCTGCAATTGCTTACTGTTGTTTTTGAGCCAATTGAAAAACTCTCTAAAGAGGGTGAGCAAGGTCGCAAGAAAATAACTGAGTATACGCGCTATGGAACGATCATCCTTGCGGTTATTCAGGGAACCGGTATTGCGACCGGGCTTCAGTCTATGGTTGGTCCAGCTGGTGAGCCAGTTGTCCCGAATCCTGGCATTGGCTTTATTATCATGACGGTCATTACTTTGACTGCTGGTACTGCGTTTATCATGTGGTTAGGTGAGCAGATCACTGAGCGTGGAATTGGTAACGGTATCTCTTTGATTATCTTTGCAGGTATCGTTGCTGGTATGCCATCTGCAATTGTAAACTCTGTTCGTCTCGTTCAGACGGGTGCAATGACGCCAACAGTTATCATTTTCATTGTCGCTTTGATGTTAGTAACCGTTGCTGCCATTGTCTTTATGGAACGTGCACAAAGGCGAGTCCCGATTCATTATGCAAAGCGAGTCGTTGGTATGCGTAATATGGGTGGACAGGCAAGTCACTTACCGCTGAAAATTAATATGAGTGGCGTTATCCCGCCGATCTTCGCTAGTTCAATTATGATGTTCCCGGCAACAATCGCTAATTTTATCGATGTCCCTTGGGTTCAAACGGCATCTGCATTTTTATCACCTGGTCATTGGGTCTATAACGTTTTTTATATTGCTTTTATTGTCTTCTTTTGCTACTTCTACACGGCTATAACATTTAACCCTGTGAACGTTGCTGACAATATTAAGAATCAGGGTGGTTTTGTTCCTGGAATTAGGCCGGGAAAAGAGACAGCTGACTATCTAGACACAGTTCTTGGTCGATTGACCTTTGCTGGTGCTATATATGTTTCTTTGGTCTGTGTCCTTCCGACAGTATTAATCAGTCAGTTGAATGTGCCATTTTTCTTTGGTGGTACCTCGTTGTTGATTGTTGTTGGTGTGGGTATGGATACTGCTTCGCAGATTGAAGCGCACTTAATCTCCAGGTCTTATGAAGGCTTTATGAAAGGTGTGACCCTAAAAGGTCGTCACGGTTAAATATATGAAAATCATTTTGTTGGGCCCTCCTGGGGCAGGGAAGGGGACGCAGGCAGTCAAGCTTGTAGATGAGTACAGTATTCCTCAGATTTCTACAGGTGATATGCTGCGTGCCGCTGTCCGTGAACAGTCTCCAATGGGCATCAAAGCAAAAGAATTTATGGACGCCGGTGGTCTCGTTCCTGATGAGGTCGTTGTCGGAATTGTAAGCGAAAGATTACAGCAAGATGATTGTATTTCTGGATTTATCCTTGATGGTTTTCCGAGAACAGTTCCTCAAGCTGACGCATTAACTGCAGTTCTTGCTAAAATCAATAAGGACCTCGACGCAGTCATCTCTCTTGATGTCGACACAGAGGCTCTTGTTTTAAGGCTGACTGGGCGTAGGACCTGTAAATCATGTGGCAAAGGGTTTCATGTTACCTATGACCCACCGTCGCCTGATGGAGCTTGTAGTGCTTGTGGTGGCCAATTGATACAGCGAGAAGATGATCAGGAATCAACGATCAGAAATCGTATGCAGGTCTACCATGATCAAACGGCTCCCCTTGAGTCTTACTATCGTGATTTAGGGTTGCTTAAATCTGTTGACGGTATGCAGGATATGCAGTCTGTACAGAAGTCAATTCAGTCAATTCTTCAAGGGATTTGAATTGATCATTGTCAAGTCTAAGTCTGAATTAGTGAAAATGCGACAGGCCGGACGGTTTGTTGCTGAGATATTGAAAATTCTTCAGGATGCAGTTAGACCTGGAGTTACATCGTTAGAGCTGGATCAATTGGCTGAGAGTCAATGTGAAAAAATGAAAGCACGCCCAGCATTTAAAGGCTATGGCGGTTTTCCTTTTACCATTTGCGCCTCACCTAATGACCGAGTTGTTCATGGGTTTCCAAACGCAATTCCTCTCGTTGAGGGTGATATTCTTAGTGTTGACTTTGGATTAATTGTAGATGGTTTCTATGGCGACTCAGCAGTAACTATACCTGTTGGAAAAATTGACCAGGTAACTGAAGAATTGTTGTCGGTTACAAGAGAATCACTAGCGTGTGGAATTGCAAAAGCAGTTCCTGGTGGTTACCTTTCAGATATATCGGCAGCTGTACAGAACTGTGTTGAGAGTGAAGGTTATGGTGTCGTTCGTGAGTTTGTTGGACACGGCATTGGCAGGCAACTGCATGAGGATCCTCAAATACCAAATTATGGTATGCCAGGAAGAGGTCCTCGACTGAAGTCTGGTATGACATTTGCGATTGAGCCGATGGTTAATATTGGTCAACCAGGTGTTAAGGTTTTAGAGGATGGATGGACTGCTGTCACGATTGATGGTCAGCGTTCAGCTCATTTTGAACATACAATAGCAATAACTGATAATGGGCCAGAAATTCTGACCTGTTTGTAGGTTTACCGTTCGTTTTAAGCATTGTGAAAACGTAAGAAAAGGATCTCAAAATGAAGGTTAGAGCTTCGGTCAAGAAGATCTGTGATAAGTGTAAAGTAATTAAACGTAAGGGAGTTATCCGGATCATCTGTGAGAATCCCAAACATAAGCAAAGACAGGGATAAGACCTAGGAGGAAAAATTGGCACGTATTGCTGGAGTCGATTTACCGCGTAATAAACGTATTGAAGTGGCCATGACCTACATTTATGGGATTGGGCGTACTACGTCTCAAAAAATTCTTTCTCAGGCAGGCGTTGATTTTAGTGCCCGCACTGATGATCTGACTGAGTCAGAACTTGTTAAGATTCGTGAGCTTGTTGATCAGAATTGTAACGTTGAAGGTGACTTGAGACGTGAAATTACGATGAACATCAAGCGCTTGATGGATCTGGGCTGCTATCGCGGACTGCGCCATCGTAAAGGGTTGCCGGTTCATGGGCAGAATACCAAGAACAATTCTCGTACCCGTAAGGGGCCGAAGAAAACAGTTGCCGGTAAGAAGAAATAAGCGGAGTTATCATGGCTAAATCAGGTAAAAGAGTAGTTCGCAAAAAAGCTGAAAAGAAAAACATCGCTAAAGGTGTTTGTCATATTCAGTCTACCTTTAACAACACCATCGTAACCATTTGCGATCCGATGGGTAACGTCGTTGCCTGGTCAACTTCTGGTGCTAAAGGTTTTAAAGGCTCGCGTAAGAGCACACCTTTTGCAGCACAGATGGCTGCTGAGGAAGCTGCGACTAAAGCAATGGAACACGGTATGCGCTCAGTTGAAGCTTATGTTAAGGGGCCTGGCAGTGGCCGTGAATCAGCTCTGCGTGCTCTTTCACTGGCAGGTTTGACAGTGACAATGATTAAAGATGTCACACCGATTCCGCATAACGGATGTCGCCCGCCAAAACGCCGGCGCGTTTAAGATAGAGGAGGAATAAGTTGTCTAGGTATTCTGGTCCAGTCTGCCGTCAGTGCAGAAGAGAAAATTCGAAACTGTTCCTAAAAGGGGACAGATGTTATACCGATAAATGTGCAGTTGAACGTCGTAATTATGCCCCAGGACAGCACGGTCAGAGACGTACAAAAGTTTCTGATTATGGTACACAGTTACGTGAAAAACAAAAAGTTAAACGCACTTATGGTTTGCAGGAAAAGCAATTCAGACTTTACTTTGCCAAAGCTGATCGTATGAAGGGTGTAACAGGTGAAAACCTATTAACACTACTTGAGCGCCGGTTTGACAGTGTGATTTATCGTCTTGGTTTTTCAATTTCTCGTGCACAAGCGAGAACACTTGTTCGCCATGGTCATTTTCAAGTTAACGGTCAAAAGGTTAACATCCCTTCGTTCTTAGTAAGACCGAATGATGTTATCACTTTAAGAGAGAAGAGCCGTGAAGTTGCTTGCATCAATGAATCACTTGACAGTGTCATGAGACGTGGTGTTCCTTCATGGGTTGAACTTGATCGTGATGCGTTCAAGGGAACAATGAAGACTCTGCCTGTACGAAGTGAAATGACTACACCTGAGTTCCAGGAACAATTGATTGTTGAGCTGTACTCAAAATAATAACCTCGTCAGGAACTCTTGAGAGGGAGACAAATATATGTACAAAAACTGGAGAGATCTGATCAAACCAAAGCGCCTCGAAGCGACAGAATTGACCGAAACTTACGGAAAATTCGTTGCTGAGCCTTTTGAGCGCGGGTTTGGCACGACTCTTGGAAATTCGCTGCGGCGCATTTTGCTGTCATCATTGCAAGGTGCAGCGATTACTTCCGTCCGAATCAAAAATGTTCAGCATGAATTCTCCAGTGTTGTCGGTGTTACTGAGGATGTGACTGATATAATCTTGAACCTGAAAGGCGTTAAAGTTCGCCTTCACGGTCATGATGATCGTAATATCAGGATCGTTCAAAAAGGTGATGGAGTCATTAAGGCTGGCGACATCATTACCGACAGCAATGTTGAGATTTTAAATCCAGATCATTTGATAGCCCGTTGTGGTGAAGAGACTGATCTGGAGATCGATATGACTGTTGCTATGGGCAAAGGTTATGTTTCTGCTGATAAAAATCGTGACGAAACAGCACCTGTTGGTACGATACCAATCGACGCAATATTTTCGCCGATCCAAAAGATCAACTATAACGTGTCGAATGCTCGTGTCGGTCAAATTACTGATTATGACAAGTTAACTCTTGAGGTTTATACTGACGGTAGTGTCAAACCTGAAGATGCTGTTGCATATGCTTCCAAGATCCTTAAGGAACAGCTGCAAATTTTCATCAATTTTGATGAGACTGATGAGCCGGTTATTGAGGAAGAGGACAACGAAAAGCAGAAAATCAACGAGAACCTTTATCGTTCAGTTGAAGAACTAGAGCTGTCAGTTCGTAGTGCTAATTGCCTCAAAAACGCACAGATTAACCTGATTGGTGAGCTGGTTCAGAAATCTGAAGCAGAAATGCTCAAAACTCAAAATTTCGGACGGAAATCTTTGAATGAAATCAAAGATATTCTTGCAGAGATGGGATTGAGTCTGGGTGTGAAACTCGATAACTTCCCTGATCCTGAATACTTAAAATTGATTCAGAAAACACAGGACGACGAATAGTCCCCCTGTGATCGGTTTTTAGAAAGGAACAAACGTAATGCGCCATAATAAATCCGGCAGACGGCTTGGTCGCAAGCCTGATCATCGTCAACATATGATGCGTAACATGGTAACTTCATTCTTTGAGAATGAAAGTATCACAACGACAGTGACTCGTGCCAAAGAACTCCGTAAGCTGGTCGACAAGATGATCACCCTGGGTAAAAGAGGTGATCTTCATGCTCGTCGTCAGGCGCTTCAGGTCATTCGTGATCCTAAAGTTGTTGCTAAGGTTTTCGAGATGATAGCTCCTCGCTATGCTCAAAGACCTGGTGGCTATACTCGGATGATTCGCATTGATAATCGTCAAGGTGACAATGCACCAATGGTTATTTTTGAGTTGGTTGAAGAAGGTTACGAACCAAAAGAAAAGGTTGCTGATTCAGCTTCAGAAGAAGCCGTACAAGCACCAGCTGAGGAACAAGCATAATTCATTAAATCTCTCCTTCAGCATATTTTATTACAAGGGGCGGAGATATTCTTCGCCCCTTGTTTTTTGTCATCTGAACTGCGTTTAATCTGCAGAGATGGAGTGTTGATTTTCAATCGACTTCACATAGCCACCATTGATCGGGGGTTGTTATGCACGAGCAGAAAATTCAAGTTCTCCAGGGAACTGTCAGTAAGCTCCTCCGACGAGGAGCGACTCCGAATTTAAAAAAAGCATTAGGTAAGATACACCCCGCCGATATTGCTCACCTGTTTCGATATTTCGAATTACATGAACAAAAGACCCTTCTAGGTCTCATCACCGATTTAGATCGGGCCGCTGATGTCATGGTTGAACTTGAACCTGAGTCTTGGCCTGACTTAGTTGAGCTCCTCGACAAAAACTTCCTCATCTCAATCGTTCATGAAATGGCTGATGATGACAGTGCTGTTTTTATTAGAAGTCTTCCTGAAGAATTGGCTGAAGAAATTCTCCAAGCATTGCATGATGATCAATCTGAAGATGTGGAACATCTGCTTGGCTATGATGAAGATACTGCTGGTGGCATTATGTCAACAGATGTCTTCTCTCTTGATCAGGAATTAACCGTTAAGCAAGCAATTGAATCTCTTCAAGACGCAGAAGATTATGAGATGGTCTTCTATGTTTATGTCACAAATGAACACAATCATCTTGTCGGTGTGCTCTCTTTGCGTCAGTTGCTAACCGTTCCACCCTACACAAAGCTTTGTGACATTATGTCAACCAATGTGATGCGTGTCAGAACTGATATGGATCAAGAATTTGTTGCTGAACTTGTCGCTAAATATAATATTTTAGCAATCCCTGTGGTTGATGATCATGGAAAGTTGATGGGACTGATTACCGTTGATGATGTCATCGATGTTATGCGAGACGAAGCAACTGAAGATATTCTCCGGATGGCAGGTACAAGTGAAGAGGAGATGTTACTCGGCTACAAATCATTTCAAATTGCACGCTTACGTTTACCGTGGCTTTTGACGACTCTTGTCGGCGGTGTCGTTACCGGTACGTTGATGTGGTATTTTAAATCAACTTTAGAGCAGGTTATCATGTTGATCTCTTTTATTCCTGTTATTACTGGTATGGGGGGTAATGTTGGTGGTCAGACATCGACTATTCTTGTCAGAGGATTTGCCACTGGAAAAGTTGATCTTGCCAATTTGCGTCAGGTTTTTCTCAAAGAATTACGTGTTGGTTTAATTATGGGGATCATTTGTGGTGTGGTTATCTCAGGTGTTGCTGTCGCTTGGCACCATAATTATTATTTAGGTCTTGTTGTCGGGTTGGCAATGGTTACAGCAATCACTGTTGCCGCATGTATGGGTGTTCTTGTGACTGCTTTTTTTAAGCAAGTCGGTATCGATCCAGCCATTGCATCGAGTCCCTTTGTTCAAACTGTCAATGATATTACTGGAATTTCGATTTACTTTGTGACTGCGAGTATGTTTCTTAATTACTTAGTTTAATCTTCTACACTTCCGATCACTGCTCTTGCTATGTACAGTCTATTAGAAGAGTCTTTTATATGGCTCTTTTGTTCTCATCATTTATTTTGAGAGATATGGGCGATTATTAACTTTCTCGCTTGTGGTTTATCTGATAATTTGAGAATAATAAAACTCTTTAATGGATTGCCTGATGTCTCAAGACTTTAGTCCTCATAGCGATCACAAAATCATGCAAAATGACGTTTATCCTGTTTGTTTTCCTGTTGACTTTCATCTGCTTTTTGATCAACTCGCCCAGTGTGTCGTGGTTTTTGAAAAAATTGATTGTGGAAATGAATTCATTTTCAGTTTTCTGAATCCTGTGGCTGAACAATCAGAGCATTTTAGCTCTAGCTGCATTGGGATCAAATTATCTCAATATCGTCAAATTTTAAATCTGCCTGATTTTTTAAATGTGCTTATCAAGGTTTTTGAGACAGGTGAGCCTGAATATCTCTATCCAGATGATGGTTCTGAGCAATCATCGAATATACTCAATAGTGCATATGTCTATAAGATATTTGAGAACCATCTTGTCGTGATATTTGATTACGCAAGAAGGCAAGATGAACCTTTGTTGGAAGTGAAGAATACCAGGAATCTGTCAACTTTGTTTATGGTCGCCCCTGTAGGATTAGGGATTGTTGTCAATCGTGTTTTTTCAGTAGTAAATCAAAAGTTTTGTGACTTAGTTGGTTACTCACATGAAGAATTGATGGGGCAGAGTTCAAGGATTATTTATCCTGATGAAAACACTTATCGTCAGGCAGGGGAGTCCAAATATCTTCAAATTGAAACCTTTGGTATTGGTTCAGTAGAAACTCAACTACAACGAAAAGATGGAACGATTATAAACGTGATATTGAGCTCTACCCCTCTTGACGATCAAAAGTTAACTGATGGAGTTATGTTCACGGTTCAGGATATTTCTGAACGAATCAAATCTGAACAGCTTATTTCGAAGGCGAAGGAAGAGTGGGAAACGACCTTTGATACCATGACAGATATGATTACAATCCACGATAGCAATAAAAAATAGTGAGAGTGAATAAAGCTGCTGCAGACTTTATTCACGTAAAACCGGAAGAAACTATTGGCCAAAGTTATTGTCAATTGTTCTGGGGCTACGATGAGAGTTGTGATGGTTGTCCAATGGACAGTACCATTACGTGTGGATCGGAAGAGATTAAGTATGTCGAACATGTCCATCACGGAAAAATCTTGTCAATTTCGACATCTCCTATAACGAGCAATTCTGAAAGACAATTATATATTCATGTCGCAAGGGATGTCACAGAACAGAAAAAGCAAGAACAAATATTGGCAGCGCGCTTTCGACTGAGCCAATCACACGAGGATGATTCCATTCAGTTTTTACTTCGACAAGCTCTGATCGAATCAAAAAAATTGACTGGCAGTCAGGTCGGTGCTCTTTATTTTTTCGACCAGGACCAAGACTCACTGGTTTTGCAGGCATACTCAGATCAGGCTCACAAAGACAGGAGTATGGCCTTTGGGGACGCGAGCGAAAATTTTGCTTCAGGGACTGACTTTCTTTCAAAGTGTATCGATCAACAAACGCCGATTTTTTGTACTGATTCCAAGATTTTTAACAATCATGAAGACGATGGTCGACTGAACGTTGAATATGTGCATAAGTTGGCGGTACCAATTTTTAGAGATGAACAGGTCGTTGCAATTGTTTGTGTCGGAAATAAGGTCACATCCTATTGTGATACTGATGCAAATGTTGTTGAGCAACTGTTTGATTTAGCCTGGGATATTATCGTCAGAAAAAGAGCTGTGGATGCACTTAAAAAGAGTGAGGAACAGTTGCGAACATTTATTGATGCGTCACCAGATGCTATCTGTTTAAAGGACAGTGAAGGACGCTGGTTGAAAGCGAACAGTGCGCGGATCAGGATGTTGCAGTTACAAGGGATCGATTATCTTGGAAAAACAGACAAAGAGTTAGCCTGTCTGGTTAAGCCAGACTATCGTGATGCCTTGTTGCTTTGCGATGCTATGGATCATGACGCTTGGGAAGCGCAAAACGAATACCGAAGTATCCAGACGATCAAAATCTCTGGCCATGGAGAAAAAGTTTACGACATTATTAAAACTCCTCTATACGGAAAGAGCGGAGAAAAAAAAGGTCTTATCGTTATTGGTCGAGATGTTACAGAACAGAAGAAATTGCATCAGGAAGCAAATAGATCAAGCCGATTGGCAGCTATCGGTGAATTAGCAGCTGGTGTTGCCCATGAAATAAATAATCCTAATGCTTTAACTTTATATAATAGTGAAATTCTAGAATCTTTATTTGATGACCTTCTTCCTGCACTTGAGGGTGTCTCTATTTCTGAAGAGCTCCAGAGTGGTCTTCATTTTTCTCAATGTGTAGAGGAAATTAAGCAACTGTTGCCTGCGATTAATGATTCTTCTCGCAGAATCAAAAGAATCGTTGATGACCTGCGAGATTTTGCACGACAAGATCAAACGAAGCAGGCTGAACAGGTCGATATTAATTTGGTGGTGCAAGCATCTCTCCGATTGGTCCACAATACGATAAAAAATCTACCGATTGCCTTGATGTTAATCTGTGTCGAGATCTTCCCCTCATCTCAGGTGAACAGTCACGTATTGAGCAGGTTGTTATTAATCTTTTGGTTAATGCGTGCCAGGCAATAGATGATCGTTCACAACAACTCTCCGTGCGTACGTTGCTAGATCGGTCCCATGATATGATTAAAATTATTATTGAAGATGAGGCTGCGGAATTTCGGCCGAAGATGTTGAACATATACAAGATCCATTTATGACGACTAAGAGAGAAACGGGAGGAACTGGTCTCGGACTTTCCGTTTCCTCTCGAATTGTGCATGAGCATGGAGGCTCTCTCGATTTTAAATCGGTTGAAGGAGAAGGAACTCAGGTTGTTATGTCGTTACCGCTACGATACAAAGAATAAACATGAAAAGGGGGGGATGATGAGAGGGAATCTATTTCCTTTAGATCCGATTTTATTGATTGACGATGAGCCTAGTTGGACCCATACCATGGCGCTTTCTCTTCGTCTTTCTTCTGGAATAAATAACATATCAATTTGTAATGATAGTCGAGATGCTCTGGAGCTTTTGTCTCAACAGAAGTTCAGTTTGATCTTACTCGATCTGACCATGCCATACATCAGCGGTGAAGACCTTCTAACGCAAATCAAGGAATCATTTCCTGAAATTGCGGTTGTTGTTATCAGCGGTATGAACCAGATTGAAACAGCGATCCGATGTGTAAAGAAGGGAGCAGAGGATTTCTACGTTAAAACAGATGAACGTGAGCGCGTTGTTAACGGTATACTGAGAATTCTGAAGCAAGTTCAATTGAGGCAAGAGAATGCACTTCTCAGTCGGAGCCTGTTCGAAAATAGCAAGAGTATTGATCCGGCTTTTAAGCATATATTGACCGTGTGCCAGAGGATGAAGGGTATCTTTTCCTATCTGAAGGCGATTTCGCGTAGCCTCGAACCTGTTTTGGTGATGGGGGAAAGTGGTGTCGGAAAAGAATTAATTGCAAGCGCGTTACATCAGTTAAGCTGTCCAGATAAGCCTTGCATTGCTGTTAACGTTGCTGGACTTGATGATGTTGTGTTTAGTGATACTCTGTTTGGTCATGTCAGAGGAGCGTTTACGAGTGCAGATGGTGTTCGCCAGGGAATAATAGAAGAAGCCTCAGGCGGAATCCTTTTTCTGGATGAAATAGGTGACCTTGCTCCTTCTTCGCAGGTGAAATTGTTAAGGTTGCTTCAAGAGAGAGAGTACTTTCCCTTGGGGGCAGACAAGCCACGAAAGTTGAATGCCAGGATTATTGTTGCAACGAATCAGAATCTCAACGAAAGAGAGTCCTCAGGAACCTTTCGTCGTGACCTTCTCTATCGACTTAATGCTCACCGTGTCGATCTTCCCCCCCTAAGGCAGCGGACTGAAGATATTCCGTTGTTGTTGGAAGCGTTTTTAGAAGAAGCCGCTCAGATGTTAGGTAAGAAAATTCCGAAATATCCGCCTGAATTATTGAATTTACTAACTGCCTACCATTTCCCGGGCAATATTCGTGAATTAAGATCAATGGTGTTTGATGCTGTCAGTGTTCATCAAAAGGGGACTCTTAGTTTAAGTCGCTTTATTGATGCTATGGGTTTGGCTGATGTGCCGAATATCAATTCGTCTACGGTTCAATCTCAATCAATTCAATTTCCTGCTCAGCTCCCCTCGCTAAAAGAGGTCGGTTCATTACTGGTTGATGAGGCCATTCGTCGAGCCAATGGAAATCAATCTGTTGCAGCCAAGCTCATCGGTGTAACACCGCAAGCATTAAGCAAGCGTTTGAATAAGAAATAGTGTTGGTTGTTGTGAATTAAAGGTATGTAACTAAAGTTGATCTACAACTATAGTTGTATTTGGGGAGGGAAATGTAACTAATACAGTGAGTTCTGCATTGTTATCTCGTTTGAACAGTGTATTGAGCAAGCCGGAACACAACTAAAGTTGTATTCCGGCTTGTTTTGTTTTGAACGTTTGTTGGTCGCAATGCCACTATTTTACATTGCTTTTTATTTTAAGGTGTTTTGGCATGTGCTCTGCAATAACCTGAAAAATGGCGTAAATAAAGACTGTTGATACACAGGCATGCATCTTTGGGCTGCTTATGGGGGGCGGATATGAATTCAATCTTGCTGTACGAACCAGACCCAATCAAAATCCCGCATCTAAAATTTCTTCTTGACCTTGCCCATATTCAATGTACTGCAGTTCAAGGGGGCGATGAACTCCTGAACCGTCTGGAGTTAGATCAATACAATATCGGTTGTTATGATCTCGTTGTATTGAACTCCTTGGATGATCTTGTTTTGGAAGATCGATTGTCAGTAATTGTTAAATCATCTCAGGTTCCAATAATCTGCATGACATCACACGAAGAGAATATTCCAAATAGCGTTAAATCTGCGATCGAGTTCTGTTCACAACATATTTTTCTGACCTGTATCCAAGGAAAATTACAACAACAATCTGAGGAGATTGCCTAGACGTTATCTGTTTATAGAGCAACATTTCAAGAAGCTGTTAACACATTTGCGAAGGGGATAGAAAATGTTTAAAAGATTGAAAATTGGGGCAAAAATAACATTATTGGCTGGTGCTATTCTGTGCTTGATGTTAGTGACGCTGATCTGGGGAATTGTTGGTCTTTCGAATACCGTTGATAATGGAAAGGAAATGGCAGATGGAAACAAGCTTCGCGGTGAGATTCTGGCACGCGAAGTTGATCATTTAAATTGGGTCAAGGCTGTTTCCACCTTTTTGACTGATGAGTCAGTGTCTGAATTAAATGTTCAGATGGATCATACTCAATGCGCGCTTGGTCAATGGCTTTACGGCAAAGGGCGAAAAGAGGCAGAGCTTTTGGTTCCCGGGTTAGCTCCCTCTTTGAAGTCTTTGGAGCAGCCTCATCGTCATCTCCATGAGACGGCGGTTAAAATCCAGAAAGTTTATAAAGTCGCTGACCCTCATTTACCTCAGTTTTTAACCGAAAAAGAGTTGGACCACATGGGGTGGATCAATAAAATACAAAGTGCCATTCTAGCCGAAGATAAAAACCTGAATGTTATATTCGATCATACACAGTGTAGTTTTGGCAAGTTTCTGTACGGAGACACGGGACGCATGGTGGGGGCCAATAACCCCGAACTTGCCAGTATCTTTGAAGCAGTAAAAAAACCGCACCAGGCATTACACCAATATGGCGAGGAAATAGCAAATCTACTCACCTCAGGAGATACTGTTGGTGCAGCAGATTTCTTTACCCGTTATGCTCTGCCAGCATTGGCAGAAACAACAAAGCAGCTTGAACGGGCTGAAAAAATAGCCACAGCTGATCTTGATGGCCTCAAACAGGCAAATACGATTTTTGCTAAAGAGACACAGGTGCACCTTCATGACGTGCAAACATTGATGCATAGGATTAATGAAACTGCATCTGCCAGTATTATGTCAGATGATCAAATGATCGCCTCTGCAGTTGGGACCAGAAAAGGGATAAGTACTATTGGAGCCATTGCTCTACTCGTTGGTCTCGGGCTCGCATTTGTTATTGCACGGAGTATTACAAAGCCTCTCAACCGTGCTTTCACAGTGGTTGCTCAATATGGTAAGGGGGATACCTCAGATCAGGATTTACCGATGGGACAAGAGGTCAATTGTTCCAGTCTTAATAATTGTGGTCAGAGTGAATGCCCGAGCTTTGGTCTTGAAGGACACTGTTGGGTCGAAACGGGTACGTTTGGTCCCAACCCTGTTTGTATTAAGTTAACCAACGGAACCTTTTCCGATTGTCGTGAGTGTAAAGTTTTTAAGGCTAAAGATGAGATCACTGAACTTGGCTCCGTTCTCGTTGGTATGGCCAGGAGCCTACAAGGTCGTAGCGAGCTCGCGGAAGCTATTGCTCGAGGCGATCTGACTCAAGAGGTTGCGGTCAATTCTCCGCAGGATCAGCTTGGTAATGCGTTGAAAACAATGATGCAAGGGTTGCGGGAGATGGTCGGTGGTATCCAGATTGCTGGTGAGCAGATTGCTTCAGGTTCGGGACAAGTTGCTGATGCCAGCCAGGCATTATCTCAAGGAGCAACTGAATCTGCAGCATCTCTAGAGGAAGTGAGTGCCTCCATGAATCAAATGGCAGGGCAAGTGCGGACCAGTGCAGAGAATGCCAGCGCAGCTAATCAACTTTCGAGTGAATCTCAAGCTGCAGCTGAAAAAGGCGATCAGCAAATGGCTGAAATGGTTTCAGCAATGGATGAAATCAATCAAGCAGGTCAGAATATTTCAAAAATTATTAAAGTTATTGATGAAATAGCATTCCAGACCAACTTGCTCGCCTTGAATGCTGCCGTTGAAGCTGCCCGCGCTGGACAGCATGGGAAAGGATTTGCTGTTGTTGCCGAAGAAGTCAGGAACTTGGCAGCGAGAAGTGCAAAGGCTGCAGAAGAGACCGCTGACTTGATTGAAGGATCTGTTGCCTTAACTGATCGAGGGGCCCAGATGGCACAGCAGACGGCGCAGGGACTTAAAGAGATTATGGAGGGAACGACAAAGGTCTCTGATCTGTTAGAAGAAATTGCTGCTGCATCCAATGAACAGGCCGAAGGAATCAGTCAGGTGACCAATGGTTTGACGCAAATTGATCAAGTAACTCAGCAGAACACCGCCAGCGCAGAAGAGAGTGCTGCTGCCGCTGAGGAACTCTCCGGGCAGGCCGCACAGATGAGGGAAATGCTGAAAAAGTTCACTCTGAGACGCGACCAGATAACAGAGGTGAATCATCATAGTAGTGTTCCTACCGTTTCTTCGGCTGGAGGTGGTTGGGCTGATTTGAGGCAAGCTCCACAAGTGCAAGTCGCAATGAAGCATCAGATCAATCTGGATGATGATGAATTCGGGAAGTTTTAACTCGTTGTTTTGCGCCCCGTATGACGGGGCGCAAAATCATTCTTCAATGATAATTTTCTTTATTGCCTCCCTGGGCAATCCCTCCCCTTGCTCTCTCTCACGATCCCTCTTAAAACAATAAGT
>JDSF01000303.1_pt1 | contig 23951 bp, 26 predicted proteins | sample 199441 | NCBI WGS metagenome assembly JDSF01 (sample SAMN02592751, study PRJNA231836) | bioreactor metagenome | isolation source: continuous culture bioreactor denitrification-DNRA | place: Germany: Bremen
AGACATATTAAGTAGCGCAATAAATGCAGCAATGAAATAACCTAAAAGAGATTCACAACAGCATGTTAGACTTGCTCTTTGTCTTAAAACCAGAAAACCCGGTCTTTCTCAATAGAAAAGACCGGGTTTTCTGGTTTAAGACACTTAGTGAGAAGTAATAAAAGTGAATATCTTACACTTTTTCATGTCTACTCATAAAATTTCAAAGGTCATCACTGAAAAGAAAAGTATACGGTAGCTCCTTCGTTTGGTTTACTTTTTATCCAGACTTGAGCATGGTGAATATCAAACACTTTTTTCACTGTCGCCAGACCTATTCCAGTGCCAGGAAACTCATCACTTGTATGACACCGAATAAAAGCCTCAAACACATTTTTTCGTAGAATCAGAGTCAAAGCCAGCCCCATTGTCTTTTATGAAGTAGACTTTGGTGCTATTCTCGGTTAGAACGCCAAACTCAATAATTGGTCGATCAACTTTGGAAGTGTATTTCCATGCATTTTGAATTAGATTAGTAATAGCAATGCGTAACATATTTATGTCAGCCTTAACATACTGATTTGGTGTTAGTATTAATTTGCATGACCGATCTTTTACGTCCTGCTTCACATAGTTAAACACCTGAGTTACTAGATCGCTCAAGTTGACTTGGCTAAATTGTACATCATCAGGACGAATACGTGTTAGTTGCAATATATCATGAGTTAAACGTGTCACTTGATTGCAGTTATCCATTATTACTTGAACGTCTTCCATTCCTTCGTCATCCTGACTGGATTCAAACTTTTCATATATAAAATTACTATACATTTGAATGATCCCAATTGGATTTTTGAGATCGTGGGTTAATGTGTAGCTAAATGTATTTAGGTCCTCATTTAGAATCTTAAGCTCACTATTTTTGTTTTTTTATGAACTGAATGTATTGGCGAAGTTGAATGTAGGACTTTACCCTTGCTTTCAAAACAGGGACGGAAATTGGTTTTCGAATATAGTCTGCGGCACCATGTTCCAGTCCTTTTATTTCATCTGCAGTTGAATCAAGAGTGGTTAAGAATATAATTGGTATATCCGAAAATTTTGGAATCCCTTTTATCACATCACACACGTCGTAGCCACTCATTCCTGGCATGACAATATCGAGGAGTATAAGGTCGGGATTGATGGATTCAATTGCGTCTAAGGCACTAGCACCATCTGACATTACGTGTACAGTATACCCTTCGTTCTCTAAGACTTCAGAAACAATCAGTTGGTACTCCATAGAGTCATCTATAACCAATATAGATCCCTTTAGCCTATTCATATTAGATCCTTTCATAAAATTCGTCAGTTTTTACATTCTCAGATTGTTTTGTAAATGTTCTAGACTTCATAAGAGTGTCTCGTTTATATCATCATACTCCTAAGGTTTGTTAACTATTTATTGTATACCTCAATCAGAACATTGTAATCAAAGCCCAAATGCTATATTAAAAGGCTATGGAAATGCTCCAGACATGTCATTTCATTTGAAAACTGGGTAATAAGTAAATTGAGAAGATTATCGTTGCGAGCTATGAGGATAAGGAAAGAAGGCTTACATATGGAAGATATGAAAAAATAAGTATAAAGACTTTATCTACGTTCTCCCAAAAAAAAGAGCCTTTAGTATACTTCTCTTATTTATAATGACGATTCTTGTAACCATATGGACTTTGAGACTAATAGAAACCAGTTTCCAGACCAATACGAAGGACTCGATTGAAACAGTCCTTCATTCAACACTCGAGGGAACAGAGAACTGGGTTAGGGATCAACAGCAGTATTTGACCGATTTCGCCACCGATGAAGCCTTTCTAAAACTCGCTGTTCAACAAATAGAAGACTATAAATCAGGGAAAAACTTGATTGAAACTAAAAGTTTGTCAGACCTGAGGACAGTGTTCAGACAAATGCAAAAACGTACAGGTCACATTGGATTTTTTATTGTTGCATCTGATGGCGTTAGTGTTGCATCAATGCGTGACAGCAATATAGGCACAAGGAATCTAATAGCGAATACTCACCCAGACTTTATGGAGAGATCTTTAGAGGGAGAATCACTATTTATTACCCCAATGGTATCTGATATTCAAATTGAAAATCAATTAAATATTCACAATGTCAACAAGCCGCCAACAATGTTCGTATCTGTTCCTATCGTTTATAACGGACAAATTTTAGGCGTTTTAACAGAGCGCTTTAATCCCGAAAATGAGTTTAGTGCAATTTTTAGACAAGGTAGAATTGGAAAAAGTGGAGAAACATACGCCTTTAATAGAGCAGGACTACTAATTTCAGAAAGTCGTTTTAGCCAACACTTAGCACAAATAGGGCTGATCGAACAAGGCGAAACGAGTATATTATCCATAAAAATACAAGATCCTTTCAAAAACTTTTTAGAAGAGGCACAAGATACGCTTTCCTCCGAGAAAGCAAACCTTACTGAACTGGCTAATGGATTTAAGAAAAGGCAGCCAAATCACAATATGGACGGCTATACTGACTATCGTAATGTTGAAGTCGTTGGGTCATGGATATGGAATGAGACTCTTCAAATTGGAATTGTAACCAAGATCGATAAAATGGAGGCTATGTATCCTTATCACGTGGCGCGTACAGCCATCATCATTGCCGTAATACTTATAAATAGTATATATGCAGGAGTCATAATATTAAACTCAAAAGAAAGTAGGCGTGTAAAAGAACTTCTAATGAAGAACAATGAAAAACTTGAAGACTTGGCAATGGAGAAATCATCTGAAATCAGAGCCTTGTACAGTGCAACTGCCACAGTTAATAAGGTTCTTGACTTGGATAAATTACTTGAGGAAGTTCTGTTGAGTATGCAAAAAATTGTCGAGTTTGATTCGGCTTCAATTTCAATTAGGACTGGCGAAATGGATCGGATTATCAAATGTATAGGATTTGATAATCCCCAAGAGATTGTTGGGCTAGAATTTCCTTCAACAAGCTATGAGGCATTAAAAGCAAATCCGAACGCTGTTCCAGTTATTATTGATAATGTGAAAACAGTGGAAAATTTTATTGACATGCACCATGGGAAAATCAAATCATGGATGATTGTACCTATTCTCTTACATGGAGAAGCAATTGGAAAACTGGCTTTTGACTCATTCCAGTACGACTTTTTTAATGATTCCATTGCACAAACTGCATTGGCCTTTGCATCACATGTTGCAACAGCAATAAATAATGCTAGAAATTATGATGCCCTCAGGATAGAAAAGGAAAAAGCGGAGTCCTCAGATAGGGCTAAGTCAGTATTTCTTGCCAACATGAGCCATGAGATCAGAACACCAATGAATGCGGTTTTAGGCTACTCTCAGATTTTGATGGATGATGATACTCTTGAGGATTCACATAAGAAACAAGTTAAATCAATCTATAACAGTGGCATATATCTATTGGATTTAATTAATGACATCTTGGACATGTCTAAAATCGAGGCACGTAAGATGTATATAGCAAAAGAAACACTAAATATAAAAGACCTACTTACTGACATACATGGCATTTTTAGTGAACAGATGAATAGGAAAGGATTAAAATTTACTCTCGATATTCCCGAAAGTTTCCCTGACTATATTAAGGGGGATGGACAGAGAATACGTCAGGTTATAACAAATCTAGTTGGTAATGCTGTTAAATTTACAAGTAGTGGATTTGTTTCCCTTTCATGTGTCTATGAACAAGAAAATATGCGTATCGAAGTTATCGATAGCGGTGTCGGGATTAATGAAAGTGAACAGGACACAGTTTTTGATCCGTTTGTACAGTCAGGTAGCGAGACTGCCCCTCCAAGTGGAACAGGCTTAGGCCTAGCAATAAGCAGGAAACTAGCACGACTAATGAATGGCGATATAATCGTTGACTCAATCATCAATAAAGGATCAAAATTTACATTCATATTGCCCGTCGAAGAGAGTGATGGAGAGTGTTTAACTTATAAAACACTACAAGGTAAGGTTTTGAGGTTGAAGAATAATCACAATGGTGTGAAAGTGTTGGTTGCTGATGACGATTTAGAAAGTAGAGCGGTCCTTCGGTCTCTTCTAGAACCGCTTGGATTCACGATTAACGAGGCCAGCAATGGAAATGAAGCTGTAGAAGTATATGCGAAATGGAAACCTAAAATCATAATTATGGACGCAGTAATGCCACTATTAACTGGGATGGAAGCTGCGCAGATTATTCGTAAGGAGTTTAATGACAGCACAACAAAAATTATCGCGCTAAGTGCGAGTGTCCTAGAGTCGGAAAGAGAAAATATCATTCAGTCAGGTGCTAATGTATTTATGGAAAAACCATTTAAACTCGAAGAACTTTTAGAAGAAATAAAAACACAATCTGGTGTTGAATACATTTATCAAAACCGAATAAATCATAGAGTTGAGACGTCTTACACACCTGTAGATTGGACAAGCATTAAAACAGGAGACATTGACTTAAGGGTTCAAGAATCTCTTGTGAAATTTGCTGTTTTAGGAGATACAGATGCACTGAAAAGCCTTGTAAAAGAGATAGATATCCTCAACCCAGTCTTAGCCAAAGCTATTGAGGCTGCGATTTCTGATTTTAACTTTGATTCAATTATTTCAATTTTTGGAGGTGATGAAAATGAGAATTAAACAACTTGCCCGATATTGTATTATACTAAGCATTTTAATCGTTGTAAATTCAGCGGTTAGCTTTGCTCAAGATATCGCTTCAAATCAGCTGGACTCATATTATCTTGATTTGACCCAGGAGGAGAAACAATGGATTGAAGACAATAAAACAATCACAGTAGCATTTGATGGGGATTTTGCGCCCTATAGTTTTATTGACAGCCAAGGGAATTTCAAAGGGATTGCTGTGGATGTCACCTCTGAAATTGCACGAAGGACAGGATTGGATGTAAAAATATATCCAGATGGTGTCTGGAAAAACCTATATGAAGCGGCGCTGAATAATGAGGTCGATGTAATTGCAACATTAACTCAAAAACCTGCTCGGGAGGACTTATTTCATTTTACTGAACCCTATCTTTCCCTTGCCCAATATGTGATTTCAAGTAAAAAACAATGACGAGATAAACAAGAGAAGTGATATTGAAAGTAAAAGAATCGCACTTGTGGATAAGTACTCTATATCTGAGTACGTTTTACAAGAATTTTCAAATATAACACCAGTGTATGTCAATAGTATAACTGAGGCTTTGCAAACAGTTGCAACAGGACGGGCAGACGCGACAGTAGTTTCGATGGGCACGGCTCAAAACATAATTATCAGCAATAGTATACAAGGCTTGGAGTTCATCGATTTGTACTCACAAGGCCTGTCCAAGCAACACTATGGCATAGTCAAAGATAACCCAATTCTATACTCTATTTTGGAAAAGGCCTTGGCATCCATTGACCATGAGCAAAGAATGGATATTTTTTTTAAATCTTGGAGTACCATTGAAATAGCTAAAGTTGAAACGGTAACAACAAGGTTTTTGCAAATGGGATTAACCGATAAGGAACGTGTGTGGCTCCAACAAAATCCTCGGATTCAAGTCGTTTCCGATCCTGCATGGGCACCTATGGAATATATCGATGAAAATGGAAAACCTGTAGGTATTTCCATAGATATATTAGGTTTGATAGGGGATTTGCTTGAAGTTGAGTTCGAGTTCGTACCTATTCAAGACTGGAACGAAGGAATGGAAGGGGTTAAAAGAAAAGAATATCAACTGGTGTCAGCAATATCAAAAAACTCCGTCCCGAGAGGCTTCTTTACTATTTACAAAGCCCTATTACAGTGTCTCAGCAGTCATTTTTGCGAAAGAAACCCAAGCGCTAATAACTGATATGTCAGAACTTGTTGACTTTAAAATAGCATTGGTAGAAGGTTACGCCATCGAAGAGCTTATGAAGCTTGATTATCCTGAGTTAGAATATGTACTGGTAAAAGACACTGAGCAAGGCCTAAGGACGATTCAAAACGAACAAGCAGATGTATTTATTGGATCATTAATAGGGACATCATATGTCATGCGTGAAAATGGGTACTCAGGTATTATTGTCGCTGGAGACACCCCTTATACGACAGAAATTCATCTCGCAACTGACAAGGACTCTGAAGAACTGAGAAATATTCTTGACAAATCTTTAGACGCCTTAGATCAGGAAGCCCTTAACCTAGTGTTTGGAAAATGGAGATCAGTAAAAATCCAAAGAGTTTTTTGATATTCAAGTTTTCGTTCAACTTATTGTGCCTGTTCTAGTCGTTTTGTTATTGGTACTTATGTGGTCTGTAAACCTAAAAAATGAAATTAAAAAACGTAAAGCTATCGAATTGGAACTTGTACTTGCCAAGGAACTGGCTGAAAAAGCAAATGTTGCAAAAAGTGAGTTCTTGTCAAATATGAGTCATGAAATCAGAACACCAATGCACGCCATTTTAGGGTATTCGCAGCTTATCATGGATGACAAGTCATTGTCGTATACACAGAGAAAGAATATCGAATCTGTATACAGAAGTGGACAGCATTTGCTTAATATAATCAATGATGTTCTTGACATGTCTAGAATTGAATCAGGTAAGTTTGATCTTAAGAATTCAATGATTAATATAGACACGCTTGCTAGTGATATTTATACCATGTTCCAACAGAAGATGGAGTCAAAAGGATTATCGTTTTCGGTCAATGTGAATTCTCAAGTGCCTATTTGTTTTGAGAGTGATCCCCAACGTGTCAAACAAATACTAGTTAACCTATGCGGTAACGCTTATAAGTTCACCCAGTCAGGTACAGTGCAAGTAGATCTTTGGGTAGAGGATGACCAACTATTGTTTTCTGTGAAAGATACTGGGGAAGGCATTTCTGATGAGGAGCAAGAACTGATTTTTTCATCTTTTACCCAGCTACCTCAACATTCGAGAATTACTAAGGGGACAGGGCTAGGTCTGACAATTAGCAGGAAAATAGCTCATTTAATCAATGGTGATTTAACATTGAAGTCAACCGTTGGACAAGGTTCTGAGTTTACACTTTCATTGCCGCTTGTACCTTGCACCCAAACTGAAAAATCCACTATGATTCCACGAAAAATAGTCAAACTCCATGATGCTTATTTGGGAATGAAGGTACTCGTTGTAGATGACAACCAAGACAATATTATTCTTGCACGAGAATTACTTGAACCCATCGGATTTAAAATTGAAGAAGCCGTAAATGGAATAGAAGGCATTGAAAAATACAAAAAATGGAAACCGGATATAATACTTATGGATGTTATTATGCCACACCTGAATGGTATAGAGGCTATTAAAGTGATTCGTGATAGTTGTAATGACCATAAAACCATCATTCTGGCCGTAAGCGCAAGTGCATTTGAATCAGAAAAAAGAGATGTTATTGAAGCAGGGGCCAACAAGTTTATAGCTAAACCATTTGAAAGAGATGAGCTTCTTGAAAATCTACAGGAACTATGTAATTTGGAATTCAGGTTTGAATTGAAGGACTTAAAAGGTGATGAAGACAATCGAAATCACCGAGTTATGGAAACACCTGACCATGGCACAACAATGATTGATTTACAGTTAAAGCACTCTATTATTGAAAGTGCTCATATAGGAGATATTCAAAGATTGACAGAACTTGTGAATCAATTACCTGACACCCATGAGAAGCTGCGAGCAAAGTTAATGCAATTCCTAGAGAGTTACGATGTTGAGTCCATACTTTCTGCAATGGGCATTGACAAGAATGAATAGAATACAAATCGTATCTTTAAATTCATAAGGTATTCGTACAAGTAGTTAGGAACTTGCAATTAAACTGAATCTTTCTCTTTTGAAAGGAGACGTAAAATGGATAGAGAGTATGTAGCTGAAGTCTTCGTTGCGGATGACAATCCACAAAACCTTCATTTACTGGTGCAAGTACTTTCAGGTGCTGGATATAAGGTCAGAGTTGCAAAAAGTGGAAATCAGACATTGAAGAGCATTAAAGTCAGTGAACCAGACATCTTGCTTTTAGATATCAACATGCCTGAAATAGATGGGTTTGAAGTTTGTAGAGTCATTAGAGAGGAATGGAATTGCGACACTATGCCCATTATTTTCCTAAGTGCTTTAAATGATGAATTCAACAAGAACCAGGCACTTAAACTAGGAGCTGACGATTACATTTCAAAACCATTTTCTAATGAAGAAGTGCTCATGAGAGTGCACAGTCATTTGAACATACGCGAACTTCGGATAGAAAATGAAAATCTAAAAAAGTTGATTGAAGAAAAAGATAAGGAACTAGAAATACTAAGAAGCAAATGAGAATTATATCTGAGGTGGTGATGAAATGAACATCAAAAAAAACCGTGTTAATTGCAGACGACAATCCTGATGTTATTAGAGTTTTGTCAGAATTTTTGAGAACTGAAGGATATCATATTCGAGTTGCCATAAACGGTAATCAAGTAATTCGAAGCGCTCTAGCATCACTACCGGATCTTATTCTTCTTGATATTCAAATGCCGGTAATGGATGGCTATGAAACATGTAAACGACTTAAATCTATTCCTAAAACCAGCAGGGTTCCAGTCATTTTTATGAGTGCTATGTCTGAAATGTTCAATAAGGAGAAAGCTTTCGAGAGTGGAGGCGTTGATTACATTGTAAAGCCAATGGACTATAGGGAAGTCCTGGCTCGGGTTAATGCACATTCCAACATTTACAGATATGAACAGCAGATACTCCATGAAAAGAAACTGATCAGCAAACAGTTCGCTGTAACATTTGAACAAGCTGCTGTGGGTATTGTTCAGATTCAGCTTGATACCTTTGAGATCGTGAAGGCCAATAGAAAAGTGACAGCAATGCTTTCTATTAGCCTGGATGATATTATAAACACCAAATTTCCTGGCTTGGCTCAAGAGATCTATGTAAAGAATATACACAAGAGTTTAAAAGCCCTACAAACTATGAAGTCTGAGTCTTTTGTCATGGAATTTTGCCTAAATGATCATAGCCAATCAACTAATTGGCTTAAAGTAACAGCCTCTATGGTCTACGACATAATGGGACGCCCTGATTTCATACTGGGTATTCTTGAAGATGTTTCAGAAAAGAAAGCTGCAGAATTGGGGCTTCTTGAGCTAAATCGAGAACTTGAGTCAAGAGTGGAACATCGAACAAAAGAGTTAGAAAATGAAAAAAAACGCTTTGCAGAAACTGTTATAAACAGCTTACCTGGTATATTTTATGTACTTGACAGCGACGGCCATATGAAAAGATGTAATGACAACTTTAAAAGCAGCTTTCGGTTTAAATGACAGGGAACTTGAAAACTTTAATCTGAATGGATTCAATAATAGTGACATGGATACTCAAATGGCAGAAGTTATGAGAATTGTTCAGGATAAAGGTCATGCATCTTCTGAAGTTTATTTGCCTGACAAATCTGGAAAGGAAATTCCATACTTTATAACAGGATCATGGCTTGCCATGGATGAGAATGAGTTCATGATCGGGATTGGTATTGATATATCCGAGCGGAAAACCGCAGAGGAGCAAATTCGGATATTGTCGCAAGCTCTTGAACAAAGCCCTGTATCAGTAATGATTACAAATGATAAAGGGAGTATTCTTTATGTGAATCACGCCTTTACAGATATGACAGGATACACGTTCGAAGAAGTTCTAGGAAAAAACCCGTCAATACTCCAGTCAAATAAAACAGATTCCAAATTGTATAAGCAGTTATGGAAAACAATTAAGAACGGGCAAACATGGAAGGGTGAGTTAATAAACAAGAGAAAAGACGGAGTACTTATTTGGGAGTCAGCATCGGTATCCCCAATTACGGATGAGAACAATAATATAATCCGTTTCATGGGGGTTAATGAAGACATTAGCGACAGAAAGAAGATGGAAGACGCTCTTAAAAGAGCCAAAAATGACGCTGAAGCTGCAGCGCAGGCTAAGAGTGACTTTCTCGCGAATATGAGCCATGAGATAAGAACCCCATTAAACGCAATTATTGGATTATCCAGTTTATCTCTTGGATTGAAGCTCGACGAAAAAAAACAAAGAGACTATATTAGTAAAATTAACTTATCTGGTAGAAACTTGCTTCGTATTGTTAATGAAATATTGGATTATTCCAAAATAGAAGCAGGGAAATTAGAACTTGAGAGTGTTCCCTTTAAGTTGGAAGACACTAAGACTTATGTGTCTAGTTCAATGCAAATTAGAGCTAAAGAAAAGAAATTAAACTATTTCTTTAACATCGATCGAGACGTACCAATTCAAATTAAGGGTGATTCACTCAGGTTAGGACAAGTTTTAATGAATCTCGTAAGCAACGCTGTGAAGTTTACAGACCATGGTACAGTAAGTGTTCGAGTGTCAAAAGTGAAAGAAATAAAGAACGGAGTGAAACTAAAGTTTTCTGTAGAGGACACTGGGATTGGCATAAGCAGTGAACACCTCACAAAAATATTCCAGTCATTTGAACAAGCAGATACCTCTATTTCGAGGCGTTATGGCGGAACTGGTCTAGGACTTGTTATATGTAAAAGACTTGTTGAAATGATGGGCGGATCGATAACCGTTGAGTCTAAACTTGGTATCGGCAGTACATTTTTCTTTACTATTGACTTTGAAGTAAGCCATATTTACGAAACACAGCTTGTAGATGATTCATTTGTGACAGCAAAGGAACCTAAGGTTTCTAAAGGATATAACTTGCTTGTTGTTGAAGATAATGACATAAATAGATTACTCATAAATGACTTGCTTGAGAAGAAAGGCTTTAAGGTGACTCTTGCCTCAAATGGGCAAGAGGCTTTAGATAAAATTGCTGGCAATACTGAGCCTTTTGATTTGGTGCTTATGGATTTACAAATGCCAGTGATGGATGGCTTCGAAGCTTCAAAGCTTATACGGGGTAAATTAGAAGCACAAACCTTGCCAATAATCGCCCTTACTGCAGCAGCATTTAAAGGTATACATGACCGAATTATGGAATCTGGCATCGATGATTATGTACTAAAACCAGTAGAGCCAATTAAGCTTTATTCTATTCTTGAAAAGTACCTAGGTACAGACGTCGAAAAATATGCCAACGAGACAAACAAATCTGGTCATGACTTTAGTAAGTTGAACCTTAATGAATTGAAAGGTATTGATGTACAACTTGGGCTAATGCGCTTTGAAGGCAACATGGTCTTATACCTAAAGGTTCTTAAAATGTTTTCAGAGCGACACTGTGATTTGATTAATGACCTAAGGAAGATGATTGCTACAAAAAACTATGAAACCTTAAATAGACGCATTCATACTTTTAAAGGACTAGCAGGGAACATAGGTGCGACAAGTTTACAGGCTGCTGCAGTTAAACTGGAAAAGGTCACTTCTGGCTCAGATAAGACCTTAATTGAAGCCGAACTAGACTTGTTAAGGAATGAATTGACACCTGTTCTTCAATCAATTGATTCATATACGCTTAAAGAAGACGAGAAACAAGGAGAAGAGCATCTCCATAATGACCATATGGTAGATGAAAAGGAGTTTGATATACAGTCGTACCTTAAAACTTTGCATCAACTTCGTCCATATGTTGATGAACATAATTATTCAACGTGTAAAAGGATTCTAGAGGATGTTCTTGATACTGAGCAGTCTTCAGAAATTAGGAAGAATGCATTGCTTATTCGACAGAAGCTGGATATGTTTGCCTTCGATGAAATCTCAGAAATAGTCAACAATTTCATCAGTAGCGTCTCTAGAGATAATTAGGTAAAAGAAAGAGGGGTTCAACATGCATTCGGTAAGATCTCATATTTTAATTGTTGACGATATGGTTGAAAATGCTAATCTTTTGGTCTTTATACTTGAAGCGGATTACGAAATTAGTGTGGCACTCAGTGGGAACAAAGCTATAGAAATCGTCAAAAAAAACTTCGCCAGATCTCATACTACTAGATATAATGATGCCTGAAATAGATGGATATCAGGTTTGCGAAGTTCTAAAGAATGATCCTGAGACAAAGGATATTCCCATTGTATTCCTATCAGCTCTTGATGACGAGGAACATGAGTACAAAGGACTCGCTCTTGGGGCTTCGGACTATATATCAAAACCAGTAAATCCAGATCTTGTAAGAATGAGGGTTCATAATCATTTATTGCTCAAAAAGCATCAAGATGACCTGGAGGCCCTCGTATGTGAACGCACACTGGAACTGGAAACCACTCAAGATGCAATGATCGAGAGTATGGGCATATTGGCTGAGTATCGAGACCCTGAAACAGGCGGTCATATAAAACGTACACGGGGCTATATTCGTGTTTTGGCAGAATATTTAAGCAAAATTAATGAATATGCGGATTATCTAACTAAAGAAACTATTGATATGTTGGAAAAATCAGCCCCCCTTCATGATGTGGGCAAAATTGGGATTGCCGACAGTATATTGTTAAAACCTGGAAAACTCAATAATGAAGAATATAACGAAATGAAAAAACATGCCGTTTATGGTAAAGAGTCCATAGCAATGACTAAGAAACATTTGGTGCGAAAAGGTTTTTTGGACTTTGCAGAAGAGATAGCATATACACATCATGAGAAATGGGATGGTACAGGGTATCCTAGAGGTCTTAAAGGGGCTGAAATTCCCTTGACTGGAAGAATGATGGCCATTGCCGATGTTTACGATGCTTTAATTAGTCAAAGAGTGTATAAGAAACCATTCAACCATGAGAAAGCATGCCGTATAATCGTTGAGGGGAGTGGAAGTCATTTTGATCCAGATTTAGTTCAAGCTTTTGTAGTCCTACATGAGAACTTTAGGAGGATTGCTTTAGAACATGCAGATACAGATGAAGAGCGCGTTGCCCTTCAGGAAACTATACAATAAAATTCCGCTATGTAGTAATTTATATTGACAAGCAACTTATAAAAAAGTAGTATATGAGTAGTTAGTAATATTCGATCTGATAAACGAGGTCAAAAACATGATAACAGCTGAACGCCTAAAAATATTATCTGATACAAATACATTGAGAGTGATCAATTTAATACTCGAAGACAGATTATGTGTATGTGAACTTGAAGCACTAACTGACCTTAAACAGTCAAACCTTTCGCGTCACTTATCTAAGCTTTCAAAAGCTGGATTAATAACCCGTTCAAAGGAAGCGCAGTGGGTGTACTATACAATCTCAGACTCATTTTTATCAGAACACGTATTATTAATAGAGTATCTTAAAGAGCAATTCTCTAAGGAATTAATATTTACTGAAGATACTGAACGCAGTAGAGTATTCAAAGAAAATAGTATTGGCTGTAATAACATTTCACAGCGAATAGAAATACTCAATAAACAACAATAGTCGGGAGAAATCCCGTTTTTTTAAACTTGTATATGATTACTTAGTCATATACATATGTGAATAATAGTACATATAAAGGAGATATACAATGAATATTACATTTTACGAACCACCTATGTGTTGTCCAACTGGAGTATGCGGACCTAGTGTAGACGGAAAACTCGTAACTTTAGTAGAGCAAATTACTGAACTAGAAACAAAATTTGAAGGTCTTGTCGTTGAACGTTTTATGATTTCTACCAATCCATTTAAATTTAGAGAAAATCCAGACGTGTTTAAAATGGTCAAAGAAGCAGGGAAAACGTCATTGCCAATCACAACGGTTAATGGAAAAATCATTAAGTCTTCTGAGTATCCTACTATGGAAGAAATGCTAAAGCATCTTCAGGAATAAGGTGGTATATATGAACACGAAATTCATTTTCTACTCGGGTAAAGGTGGCGTTGGCAAAACATCAATGGCTTGTACAACTGGAGTTCATTATTCTGACTTGAATAAAAAAACACTACTTGTAACCACAGACCCTGCTGCCAACTTGTCTGATGTTTTTGGACAGGAGATAGGTCATAGGGTTACAAAAATAGATGGGCTTGATAATTTGTTCTGTATGGAAATAGATTCAATAGAAGCAACCAATGAATACAAAGAGAGGTCATTAGCGCCAATAAGAGAGCTTTTTGATGATGAGTTTGTCGCAATAGCTGATGAGCAATTGAGTGGACCTTGTACCGAGGAAATGGCTTCGTTTGATAAGTTTGTAGACTATATGGATCAAGATGAGTACGATGTTGTTATTTTCGACACAGCACCTACAGGACATACAATTCGCCTGCTTGAGCTTCCTGTTGACTGGAGTCAACATATTGATGATGCCTCAAAAGGTAGTGGCCAAACTTGTATGGGGCCCGTATCTCTGATTCAAGATAGTAAGGATAAGTACGATAGAGCCATTAACAAGCTCAAGGATCCAACTGTCACTGAGTTTGTGTTTGTCATGCAAGCAGATGAGGCAAGTTTCCATGAAACCAAACGTTCCATGGATGATATCTCAAATATCGGAATTCAAACAACTGGCGTCATCGTAAATGGATTGATTCCTAAAGCGGAAGCGATTGGCCCATTTTTTAAAAAAACGCCATGCATCACAAATGGAGTTTTTAGAAAAGGCAATTTCAGAGTTTATCAATATTGAAGTAAAAACAATGGAGTTATTTGACAGCGAAGTTAAGGGTATACCCATGTTTAGACGCTGTCGGGAAAAACTCTTTGATATTAAATATGAAAATCAAGGTCTTCTTTTACCTAAGCATTCCGTTCACGAGTTGGTTCTTCCTTCAAAAGGAAAACAGAAGAAAGTGTTCTTTTCTGGAAAAGGTGGCGTAGGTAAAACCTCTATGGCATGTATTACGTCAGTTTATTGTGCACAAGAGGGGTTCAAAACACTTTTAGTGACGACTGATCCAGCTGCCCATATTGGCCATGTCCTTGACAGACCTGTAACAGACGAAGTCAGTAGCATTGATGGTGTTAATAATCTATATGCAGTTAAGATAGATCCTAAAGTTGCTTCAGATGAATATAAGACTGCAGTATTAAATGATGCAAGGTCAAAGTTCAATGAACAGACAGTTTTAACAATGGCTGAAGAACTAGAATCGCCTTGTACCGAAGAGATGGCTGCATTCCAAAAGTTTCTTGAATACACCCAGGACACTGATTATGAAGTTATTGTATTTGATACTGCACCGACAGGCCATACACTTAGGTTATTGAATTTACCAATGGACTGGAGTAAACAACTTGAGTTCAAATCTGGAGAGTCTACCGAAATTAGTAACGATGATGTTATTCAAATGGCGAAATTTGATACTGTTATAAACATGCTACGAGATAAAGAGCAAACAACTTTTTCTTTTGTTCTTTATCCTGAGAAAACACCAATCGTTGAAGCACATAGAGCGTCTATTGAGCTTGATGAGTTAGGTATTAATACTCAAATGGTTGTGTCTAACTTTAACATTCCAGTAGATGAGGTCAAATCAAACTTCTTTAAAAATAGAAGAAAGATGCAAATGAGCTATTCTGGAGAAATTACTAACAGATTCAGTAAAGCTGAAATTCTTGAAGTGCCTTTATATGCGGAGAACATTAAGGGCATAAGTATGTTGAAATCAATCGCAGAAAGTATATTTAAGTAAGCTTTTTTAGTAAGGATTCGGTTTAAGTATAATACAGACCTCAATTAAAAGAGGATCATAAATTTATGATCCTCTTTTATATACTTGAATTTATGTTATTCATTATACCTCTTGACCTGATAGTCAATTTCATGACCTTTTGTTGTAAATCGAATTCCAAGAAGGGCAATACAGCAAAAGACTGCACCCATAACTACCGCTGCAAGATCAGAGGTGAATCCGTACAAACCTGTTGGAAATAGCCACTTACTGAGTAGAACGCCAATTACAATAAAGGTCAGTGGTACGATATAAAATAGAGCCGCTAAACCTACAATCGCACTAGCTCCAGCTTCAACTTCAACAATATCACCAGGGGAAACTTCAGCATTATTATTGGTAATGATCGTCACTGTTTTGCTACATGAAGATGCACACTTGTCACAATGTCCACCACATGAAGATTCTCGCATTACTAAGATTTCAGCTCTATTGGGGTCTGAAGAAATAACTTTTCCAATTTCTTTCATTGTAGCACCTCCATATATGTCTCTTATAGTATTAGTATACCAATTACGTATGCTTTACACAAATTTTTTAAAGAAGATAGCTCGAATGTATAAATACAATCAAGTAGCGAGACACATAGAACTTCAATTCCAGTGAACTTGAATTCTAGTGAGTTTGATTCAAAATTACGCTTTATACTACAGACTAACTATAAGAGTGGTGCTAAGGTAATTTAAAAGAAGTCAGTTTGGTGGCGATCTAATATTTGATTTTGATCTAGAGGTTATTATACCTCATTATAAAAAAACATTTATGTTCCACAAAACTAACTCAATACGTTCTTAAGACTTTCCTAAAATCGCTCTTCAATTTATGTATGAACTGAGTTTTAAAATTAGTTTTACATATATTTAGGAACAATGTGAATGCAAATCTATGGTTATGTTGATACTAATAAGTATAGTCATAATCTTAGATCTTATAAATATTGAGGGTGGGGGTGGCCTAAACAGTTTTTTTGAAAGTCGGTTTGAACTGAAATTTCTGTTCGTTTTTTTGTGTCATTCAACTATGTGATAAATATACATTTAATAAATAGTTGAAAAATCGATGAATTAGTGTCCTTTTCAGGCCTTGATATGACTTATTTGTAGATTTCTATGTATCTTGCTGATTATTGATATATTGGCTATTATCATGATTTCGTATTTGCTTTCTTACTTGTTGCTTGGAATTGATACTTTGCAATCTATTTAACTATGCTTGATTACTAAATCCTTGTACAACTCAATTAGTGTTTAACTTAAATCATAATTTACATACATTAATCACTTAGATTTCATACACTAAAACCATTTTATTTATTACTCATATACTGTCTTAATCCAACTATTAGATCTTATTCCATTATCGGTTTTCGATATCGATTCAGCTTTTATAAGCTTTTTCTATCTAATTCATTTCAGTTAAACTCGTTTCATTATGAAATCCATATTTCTGCTTTTGATATTTGATGCACTGCTCAACTTAAAAAAACTGAATCGATTGTACAGCGTCTTATATTTTTTGTTTCTTACACATTGTTGAATTTCGTAACGTCCTCATTTCAAATTAATGTATTAATGGTCAAACTTGTATTTCCAGCAAACAAATTATTAATATTGCAACAAACCAATTTGTAATTCAATTAGTTCAGTTTGCCTTATAATACTAGTGATTAACGCCTTAAGTGCCAACTGCTATTTCAGCATTCATAATTTCACTTAAACAGATCATAAAGATCTCCAATAAACTTTCTAATATAAGTAGTCTTTTTTTTTAGTGAAATTTTGTCATACTTCATTTAAATCTCATAACTATAACTTCAAACATTCACTAAAATCACACAAACTAGAATTTGTAGTCATAATCTAATTATGTTAACCGAATTGGTGTTTTTCAGTATTCATACCCTATTTCAACATATTAATTTGATATCTAACTATTTTTTTTATTTGTAATTATTCGTAGAGAATAAAAAAAGCAACCACATACTCCTATATCTCAGGAACTATGGCTGCTTCAACTTCATTTCTATTTGATTTTCCATCTTGTTGATCTACGTATATATTATAAGCCATTCCTACCAGCACCAGTAATCCACCTAGTAATTTTATTGTTTCTACAGTTCCGAATTTAAAGTAATCAATTGTTAGTCCTGCAACAATCTGTCCTACAAAGAATAGTAACGTTGTATATAATGCTGGAATCTTTGGAATGACTACATTAGAACTTGCTACTATCATTGCACCCACTAATCCACCAGCAAATGCCCAAATTGGTATGGACTGCATCTGCCCCAAGTTCAAATCTGTCATATCCCCTAGAAAAACCATTAAAATCGTTATGCCTATAAGCCCAGTCGTATAATTTACTAGTGCGCTTTGAAACACACCCACTCGCTTGGCTAGATTGGCGTTTGTTATCATCGATAGTATTACAAATACGCCACTTATGGTCGCTAAAAATATAGAAAACATGTGTACCTCCTCGTTAAGCATAAAGCTTACATCGTCATTAGCAGAACGCCTGCCGTTACAATTGTAAATCCAACCATCTTCTTTGGATTCATTTTTGTTTGTGTCATTCCGAATAGGCCGAAATGGTCGACGATTGCCGAAAATATCATTTGTCCAAATAGTCCCAAGGTTAAAGTTAGTGTTGCACCAATCTTCACAAAACAGTAGCTATTAAAAATAACTAGCATAACACCAAAGATACCTCCGACAAACAAGTACTTGGGAATCTTCCATGAAATTTTCCACTGTTCCCTTCTAATAAACAAAATTAGCAGTACTGCAGTAATCCCCACTAGATGAATCACAAATCCTGATACAAAGCTATCAAGATACGTGTTCAGAGTTCCATTAAAGAAAACCATAATTGCTATGAGCATACCTATTACAACTGCTGAAGCTTTATACATGTTATCAACTCCTTCGGCTTCAATTCAAATACAGTTTACCAGAGTCATATATAAAGCAACATGACATATGTCATGCGCATTTCCAGAAAATTATAGATTCCTAAAACCCTTCGCTAACCTGAAGTTTGTGTTAAAATAGTCTAGTACAAGAAAGGATGATCATAATGCATGTAATGACGCTAGAAAACGTGTCTAAGTCATATAGTGACAAAACACTGTTTAATGATATAAATTTTAGTATCAACGATACTGACAAAATTGGTTTAATTGGAATTAACGGGACTGGCAAAACGACACTACTTAGAATTATTGCTGGTGCTGAGTACGCCGATACAGGCAATATTATTAACATGAAAAATATTAGAATCGGCTATTTGTCACAAACTCCTGAGTTTGATTCAAATGCAACAGTCATAGAACAAGTCTTCAAAGGAGATTCTCAAGTTCTTAGACTGGTTCGTGACTATGAAAGCATCACTTCCGAACTTGAAAAATCGCCATCCGATCAAACGCTTATTGATCAACAACTTGAGCTCATGACAAAAATGAACGCTCAAAATGCCTGGGAATTGGAAAGCCAGGTAAAAAATGGTTCTTACCAAACTAGGCATTCAAGATTTCAAGTCAAAGATCGGCACACTTAGCGGTGGCCAAAAGAAACGTGTTGCACTGGCTCAAGCTCTAATTACACCGTGTGACCTCCTCATTCTCGATGAGCCTACCAACCATATGGACAATGAAACTATTGACTGGATGGAAGCATTTTTAAAACAACGTAAAGGTGCTCTACTAATGATCACCCACGATAGATACTTCCTAGATAACGTGTCAAATAAAACTATAGAACTTGACCACGGTTCTCTTTTTTCATATGACGGCAATTACACAGTTTTCGTCGAAAAAAAAGATTGAACGTCAACAAATGGCTGAATCTATGGAAAGAAAAAGACAGAATCTTTACCGAAACGAACTGGCATGGATCAGACGTGGTGCAAAAGCAAGAACCACAAAGCAGAAAGCTAGAATTCAGCGGTTTGAGGCGATTCAAGACACTAGTTTTGTTCGAGGTGACGGCGAAGTTGAAATATCCGTAGCCCATACCCGCCTTGGTAAAAAGATTATGGATATTGAGAACATTTACAAGGCTTTTGATGACAAAGAACTGATTAAAGACTTCTCCTACACTCTTTTACCAGATGACCGAATCGGAATCGTTGGTAAAAATGGCGCTGGAAAATCCACTTTACTGAACATTTTGACAGGAAAACTAAAGCCAGATAGTGGAACTCTAGATGTCGGCACAACAGTAAAGATTGGCTACTTCTCTCAGGAATCTGAAGCCCTAGATGAGTCTATGCGTGCTATTGAGTATATTCGGGAGTTTGGTGAGAATGTTTCAACCGCAGATGGCGCAAAAATTACTGCTGGTCAAATGATGGAGCGATTCCTCTTTGACAAGGACCTCCAGTGGACGTATATTAATCGTCTCTCTGGTGGTGAAAAACGCAGACTTTTCCTTTTAAGTATATTAATGCAGTCACCAAATGTCCTTATATTAGATGAACCAACAAACGACCTTGATATTGATACTTTAAAAGTACTTGAAATGTACCTCGATGATTTTAAAGGAGCTGTTATTTCAGTTTCACATGACCGATACTTCCTAGATAGGACATGTCATAGGATCTTTGCTTTTGAAGAAAATGCAAAAGTTTTAGAGCACACTGGGAATTATTCCGATTACGCTGCTTTCAAAAGAGAAAAGATGCAAACTCAAGACAATAGTCAAAAGAAAATGGTTAAAAAACAACACCCTATCACAGTCCGAAGAAACATCAAAACTTGAAACCACAGAACCACCAAAAAAGTTGAAGTTCTCATATAATGAACAACGAGAGTTCGATAGGATTGAAGATGAAATAGAAAAACTTGAGACACAGCTTTCTACCATCGATGAGGAAATGGTCACAATTACGAGTGACTTTACAAGACTTAATGAATTAAGCATTAAAAAAAAGAAGAAATTGAAGAAGTACTACTTGAAAAAAATGGAAAGATTCGAATACCTCTCAGATCTTAGTGACCAGATTCAAGCACAAAAGAAAAAGTAGAGAGACCCTATTTGATTTCTATACACTTGGAGGTTTATAACTTGAAAATACTCATAGACGCTGATGGCTGTCCTGTCGTAAAACTTACAATGAAAATTGCCATTAAAAAATGGACTGAATGTTTTGGTTGTAAAAAATCATGCTGTTCATATAGAAAATCCAAATCCTCAATTTGTTGAGGTCGCAACTGTTGACACAACACGTGACAGCGCAGACTACTACATTGCTAACCATATGAACCCCGGTGATCTGGTTATAACCCAAGACTATGGCCTAGCCGCTATGGTACTTGCTAAAAATGGCTACGGAATGAGCCAAAATGGTCTAGTATTTTCTACGTATAATATTGATCAGCTATTAGATCGCAGACATTTTAATCAGGAAATGCGTCGCAAACATAAAAAGCACAATAGTAAGTTCAAAAAAAAGAACGAAAGAAGACGACTCAAAATACGAAACGGCTTTACTTGAGTTTCTAAAACAACATGACCAGATTAAATAGACTATAAATAACGGGTGACCAATTAAATCAAATTGGTCACCCGTTTCATATTGTCTTATTAACGTAGTGTAAGCTCTATTAATGGTAATTGCTATGACATAAACGAATATATAGCTGCCGCGACTGCCACAACTCCAAGTACCATAATCAGCTTGGCACCAAATCCATCATTTGAGCTTTCTTCATCCTCTTCATCGATTTCGTGCTCCATAGCATCAAAATCCTCTTCAAGTGTGTCTGCTGCACCATTGGCTTTTGCAGACATTGCAAACACTTGGTGAATAACAGATAAACCTGTTTGATATTGAACCTTTGGTACATAGATCACAACACCTTTATCTGCTTCACGGATCTCAATTGGAATTTGGAACTGCTTCATAATTTCTCGAACCTGCTCACCTTGTTCCATACTCTCAAGCTCAGTCAAAAGTTGCCATTCAAAACCGCCAATTCGGATTATGTCTCCATCACCCTCTGTTTCAGCAGGTGTATCTTTTACAGCTTCAAACTCCTCCATGGTAATTAGAGCAGCACCACAGTCGCTACATGCTTCAATATGATCTTCATACTCATACTTACAAGATGGACAATACTTCATTTTTTAGCCCCCTATTAATGTCTTTTATTTTATATCAGATTTCTATCTCTTAAATCTGGATCCATTTCTGGAACAGGGAAATGCATTTGGCGAACATGTGCATAAACTTGTACCTGAAGAAGTATCCAGATTGGTCTTACAATTGTCAGTCCTATGGCTAAATTTTGAACAAGTCTCATACAACCGCAGAAATGAATATGTCCCTGTTCAATAACCAACCAAAAATGAAGCGGTATAATCAGCCAGTATATAGTAACAAATGAATACAAAAGAGTGGCTTTAAAGTGCATCCCTGTAATCATTGTACTAATTCTTAAGTCATTCACTACCTTAGATTCCGTCGATGACGCAATTTGAGTAAACTGATAGGAATTCGCTAAAAAGAACACCATACAAAGTAGAATGGTGCTTATGGCAGCACGTGTAACAATATCATTTATATACAGCACCGTCATGTAGTATGCCAATCCTGGCAACAGGATTATTATAAAAATAGTTAAGTAAGATCTTAATCCACGTATAAATCTACCTTTGGTATTATCAAGACCAAACTTAAATCTCGTACGTCCAGATTTTATAATTTCGCTACAGTAGAATATAAAGCCTTGGTGTATCCGTACTGTCCCTATTAACAGCAAATACTGAAACAGAAATACAAAGAACAGTAAATACACAGCAAAAAACTCTATAATCCAATAGGAATGTTGCAGCATAGTAATAAATGTTAACTCACACACTGTTAAAAGTGATGATATTAATAGCATCATTCCAAAGTTTTGCTTATAATATCTGAAACAGTTTTGCAATGATGTCTTCCATTGAAAAACCAATCAAACTCCCCCTTAAGTTACCAAACCATTATACCATACAATGGTTTAGCAAAGGAACTGTCGATATTTCGTATACATTCTGAACACTTCTAGTATGCTCACTTAAAAAAAATCTGTTTTAAATATTTTCGAATGGAAATTGTATTCGTTCCATAGTAAAATAGTAATTGGGAAGATTATGGGATAAGGTGGAAAGATATATGAAAATGATCATGCTAGAAGACTTGAGACCAGGTATGATCTTGGCCGAGCCAGTCATGGGCAAGTTTGATCTTATTTATGCAAATGCAGATGAAGAAATAACTGAGCAAATGATTGAAGGACTTGATAAAATTGATATTGCGTATGTGTTCATAAGAGAATTTGAACAACAAGAATATGATTTAGAACCAGATATGGATGTTTCACCAGAGTTTTTGAAGTCACAAGAAAACTACAGTGAAATGTTACATATGATGAGTCGCATTTTTTGACGATTTTCAGTTTCTAGACAAAAAAGTGCTACACAAGGTTAAACGTCCTATGGATGAACTGATTCATAGTGTCACGACCAATACAAGTATGTTACTTAAACTAAAAAAACTGTATTTAAATGATGAATATTCATTAACTCACAGCGTGCACGTAAGCCTACTTTCAGCTATGATCGCCAAGTGGAATGGGCTTCGAGGTCAAGACATTCAAAATATTGCTCTTGCTGGACTCTTTCATGATTTAGGAAAAAGCAAAATTCCAACAGATATACTCAACAAACCTGGAAGTCTAGAACCGCATGAGTTTAGTGTAATGAAACGTCATTCTGAATTGGGATATGAACTCGCAAAAGCACAGGATGTTTTTTATAAAAGATGTTCTTCGAGGCATTATTGAACATCACGAGAGACTAGACGGTACAGGCTACCCTTATGGGCTCAAAAAAGACCAGATTCATCCATATGCTCAAATCATTGCAATTGCTGATGTCTATGATGCAATGACAACAGAAAGAAGTTATAAGAATAGTGAGTCTCCCTTTGTTGCCGTTGAAATCATTAAAGATCTTTCATACAAGCAACATCTACACCCAGGTCTTGTAAACAGATTTCTTAAAAACATTTATAGACTTTATATCGGATCTGAAGTTGTGTTATCAAACGGATTAACAGGTGAAATTGTTTATATAAACAAATTTGCACCTGAAAGGCCTCTCATTAGACTGGATAATAAGAACTTTATTGATCTCTATACAACACCTGGAATTACTATTAAGAACTTCAAAACTGCATAAATCAGAAATGAAGTTAACATAATTGCATTATGTCAACTCATTATTCTTATCAAGTAAAAAGACGCAATGAATATTTGCGTCTTT
>JDSF01000304.1_pt1 | contig 23915 bp, 27 predicted proteins | sample 199441 | NCBI WGS metagenome assembly JDSF01 (sample SAMN02592751, study PRJNA231836) | bioreactor metagenome | isolation source: continuous culture bioreactor denitrification-DNRA | place: Germany: Bremen
GTGGTACTCCATCTTTATTCGAATTCGGGATTGTCGCGTTAATTGCTGTGATGACATTTGTTGTCTGGGGTGCGTTGCGATGAGTTTGATCAATGATATGCTCCGTGATCTCGAATCACGGAAAAATGAAGGGGGCGATTCCACTTCGGCAGCTGATATCCCAATTGTCGTCAATACTTCTGCTAGGCGGAATCGAAAGTTCCTGTTCGCCGGGCTTATTGTTCTTCTAATTGGCGGAACTGGATTTATCCTGCAGCAGGATTCAGGACATTTATGGCCGTTTCCTGATAATCTTCCGGGTGATTCTCAGCATACGATTGAGCAGGTAAACGATGGAGAGCTTTCTATTGTTCGTCCATTAGAGCCGAGTGAAGTTTCCAGCCCTCTATTGCCTCTAATTGTGGCGGAAACAGCTGACTCTAAAGATGAAACTATTGATGTTAATAATGAAGCGGTGATGCTTTCTGCTCTTTCTGTGTCAGAAGAAGGTGCCACTGCACAGGTTACACTTGATTTTATCCACATGCCAGATTATCGGTTGGTTCAACGTGGAGATGGGACTGAACCACTGGTGTTCAGCTTCAGCAACGCTCGGTTAGGGGAAGATTTTGATCTGCCTGACATACAAAAAGGGGAGATCGAAAGTATTAGCCTTCGCCCACGGAAAGGTCGTTTGGAGTTATTGGTTTATGTGAAGAGCCAAATGCTGGTGCAGGGACTTCAGATGATCGAGATGGATCATTATGGTTATCAACTGATGATTGATCTTGAGCGGCAAAAAGAAAAGATTGAGCTAAGTTCAAATGTTAAATCCAGCCTTTCGCCAATCGTTGAAGCAGCAGCGGTGGCAGAGCCTGTCTCTGTTGTCGATACTGTTGAAAAGGTCAACAAGAAAGAAGAACGGGCTGCATCAGATCAGCAGGCATTTCTACGTGGTATGAAAGAGTTGCAGCGCCGAAAGCTGGATGAAGCTCAGGCTGCATTTACGCAAGCCTTGAAAATTAATCCGGAGTTCACTGATGCGCGTATGCAGTTGATTGATATTTTACTTAATAAGCAGCAGAAAGATCAGGCAGAAAAACTGTTTAACGAAGGTATGGTCGTTTCAGCGGACAATATTTCTTTGCGCAAACAATTTGCCCGGTATTTACTCCAGCATCAAAGATCTAAGGAGACGATTGGGCTGTTGCAGCGAAATCCCAAACCCTCGATGGTAGATGATCTCGAATATTATGCACTTCTTGCTGCTTCGTTCCAGGAATCAGGTCAATTTGAACAGGCGGGTGAGTTATATGGGCAACTAGTGACTATTCGTCCACAGCAAGCCGTCTGGTGGATGGGATTTGCAATCTCAAAGGATCAGTCAGGGCACAATGAACAAGCCAAAATGGCTTATGAAAAAGCTGTCGCTCTGCCTGGCTTACGGCCTGATTTACACAATTATATTCAAGGTCGCTTACAGGTTTTATAAGCGTTAAATCGATGAGGTGTTGGTGATGGTGACAGAACAAAAGCCAGGAGGACCCCGGCAAAAAATACGGATTGGCGAGCTCCTCGTCAAAAACGAAATCATAACGGAAGCACAGTTGATGAGTGCGCTGGCCACTCAAAAGAAAACCGGGAGTAAGCTGGGCAACACCTTGATTGAACTGGGATTGGTCACCTCTCAGCAATTGCATCAGTTTTTGGCTGATCAGTTGAATCTACCTTTCATCGATTTAAAACACTACAATTATAAGCCAGAGATCGTGCGGTTGCTTCCCGAGACAGCGGCCCGAAGATTCCGCGCGATGGTCCTCAATCAGGATGGGAATCAGGTTTTGGTTGGTGTTGCGGACCCAACCGATATTTATGCCTATGATGAACTGAGCAAGATCCTCAAGCAAAAAGTTAATTTGGCCGTTGTTTATGAAAATGAACTGCTCAAGGCGCTGGATACTGTTTATCGACGAACCCAGGAAATTGTTACCATTGCTGAAGAGTTAGGGGAGGAACTTTCCCAGGGGGATACCAATCTTGAGCAGTTACTGACAGAAACTGATGTCGAAGATGCTCCGGTTGTACGTTTGTTGAAATCCCTCTTTGAAGACGCTGTCCAGGTTGGAGCATCCGATATTCACATTGAGCCAGATGAGAAGGTTTTGCGTATTCGTCAACGGGTTGATGGCGTTCTCCATGAACAGATCATGAAAGAAAAACGCATTGCTTCCGCTCTGGTTTCACGCCTCAAATTGGTCTGTGGTTTAGATATTTCTGAACGTCGATTGCCTCAGGATGGGCGTTTTAATGTGAGGGTGAAAGGGCGAAGTGTTGATATCCGCCTTTCAACGATGCCTCTACAGTATGGTGAATCTGTTGTTATGCGTCTACTTGATCAATCGAGTGGAATTTTACAATTGGAACAGGTCGGGATGTCTGCTGCGTTACTCAGGCGCTTCCGTCACCAATTGCATCAGCCTCATGGATTGGTTCTTGTTACTGGGCCTACCGGTAGTGGTAAAACCACAACACTTTATGGCGCTCTGAACGAACTGAATAGCTTCGAAAAGAAAATTATCACCGTAGAGGACCCGGTTGAATATCGATTGCCACGCATAAACCAGGTTCAGGTCCACCCGAAAATTGGACTCGATTTTGCTCGTGTCCTTCGTGCCGGACTGCGCCAAGACCCTGATATTGTCATGGTGGGTGAAATGCGTGATAAGGAAACCAGTGATATTGCTTTACGGGCAGCAATGACAGGCCACTTGGTGTTATCAACCTTACATACCAACGATGCGATCAGTACTGCGTTACGGTTGATTGAAATGGGGACAGAAGGTTATGTCGTTGCCAGTTCATTGCGGTCTGTTCTGGCCCAGAGACTGGTGCGTAGAATTTGTGAGAGTTGTCGTGATTCTGATCCTCTTGAGCCTGCTAGCCGGAGTTGGCTAAGTGGCTATCAGGCCGTGTCGATTGCGCTGGTCGTGAGGCCGATTATAAGGTCGGGCGTGGATGCCCTGCCTGTAATAATACCGGATATAGCGGTCGGATTGGTATTTTTGAGCTATTGGAAATCAACTTCGACCTGGCTGATGCGTTGCGTCGTAATGACAGTGCCGCCTTTGCCTCCGTTGCTCAGCAGCTGCCAAGCTTTGTCAGTTTGGCTGATAGTGCTTTGGCCCTTGCTCTTGAGGGTATTACCAGTATGGAAGAGGTTTTGCGCGTCGCTGGGCAACTCGATGAAAGTTTGAAACCGTTTGAAGGGGCCACCGCCTCTTCCGCAAGTGTCGAAACCACTGAACAATAATGGAATAGGCGATGCCATTTTATCGTTATAAAATTCGGGATACGGATGGGCAATTGATTGAAGGGCAGGCGGAAGCCGTATCAGCCGAAGCTCTGGCGATTCAGTTTCAAGCCAGTCACTCAATCCCTATTGAAATCACAGAGGTGACTAAGCCGACCGGTGTAGATTTTGGACAACTGTTCAGTCTTAAGCGGAGGGAGAAGGTCAAAATTGATGACCTTATTCTGTTCTGTCGTCAGATGTACACCCTTAACTCTGCCGGTGTGGCTCTGGTAAGAGCGATTCGTGGATTGGTCGAAACATCACGAAACCAGACTTTAGGAGATACGCTGGCTAAGGTTGTAGACGATCTTGAATCGGGAATGGAACTTTCTGGTGCTTTTAGTCGCCATCCTGATGTGTTTCCTCCCTTACTCTGTCGAATGGTTCAGGTCGGTGAGGTTACAGGCAAGTTGGATGAGGTTTTTCTCCAACTAGCAGTCTATTTTGAGCGGGAAAAAGAGACCATTAATCGGGTTAAGTCAGCATTGCGTTACCCTTCTTTTGTTTTAATTGCGATTGCTGTTGCTGTGCTGTTTATCAGTCTATTTGTTATTCCGGCCTTCGAGCGTGTCTTTTCTGCCGCAGGTTCGGAGCTCCCATTGGCGACACGTATTATTATGGGGCTGTCGCTCTTTTTGCAGCAGTATTGGTATGTTCTCTTAGCGTTATTCAGCATTATTGTTCTGCTTGTCCGTAAAGCGCTTGCAACCGATAAGGGGCGTTATCTATGGGATCGCTATAAATTGAAAATACCTCTCGTTGGAGATATCATCCTGCGTTCGACTCTCGTGCGCTTTTCTCGTGGCTTTAATATGAGTTATACCGCAGGTATTCCATTATCTCAGGCTCTTGGTTTTACCGCGCGTGCTGTCAGTAATAGTTATGTTGGTGGGAAAATTGAGGCGATTCGCAATGGGATAGAACGCGGAGATACCCTGACCCGGAGTGCAACCCAGACTGGGATGTTCACACCACTGGTTTTGCAGATGCTGGCAGTCGGTGAAGAATCTGGTTCTGTCGATACGATGCTCGAAGATGTTGCTGTGTTTTATGAGCGAGAAGTTGATTATGATCTGAAAATCTGTCGAGTGCAATCGAGCCGATCATGATTGTGATCATTGGGGTGATGGTTTTGGTCCTGGCTTTGGGGGTCTTTTTACCGATGTGGAACCTTGCTAGTATTTCCAGGTGAGCATAGGTTTTAAAATTTAAAAACAATAGATAATAGTTGATTAATTAATGGAAATGAGGAATACTTTATAAGTAATGTTTAATTATGGTCGTCACCATATGTTGTCGAAGCAGCGAGGATTTACCCTTTTAGAGCTGATTGTTGTGATTATCATCGTCAGCGTGCTCGCGGTTTTTGCTCTTAACCGTTATTACAAGCTTCTGGTTGATGTCGAGCGAGCATCAATGGAACATGATCTTGGAGTGATGCGCAGCGCTATCAGTATGCAGGTAGCAGGGCATTACGTAGCGGGAAATATGGCTGGTCTGGAAAAACTTATTGGCAGTAATCCTATGGATTTGTTAGCAGAAAAACCGAAGAATTATATCGGAACAAATCTACTGAAGACATTGGATAATATCGAAAGAGGCAGCTGGTTTTATGACAGAAAAGAAGAAACGCTCATCTATTTAGTCCAGAATCAGCTCTATTTCGACACCGAATTGGGATTACCAGATCGGGCCAGATTTAAGATACTTCCTGTTTATTCCGATAGGACAGGAAGTCATAAAAGAAATATTTCAGGACTAACACTCAAGGCTCTTGAACCCTATCGTTGGCTTCGACCTTGGGGGTGAAAAATAACATGTAGATTTAACGTTGAAAGGTAACATGGTTGCCGAACTCAAAAAGGAGCAAGGAAATGCGGAATCAAAAAGGTTTTACACTGATAGAACTGGTTGTTGTCATTGTTATTCTCGGTATCTTGGCAGCTGTTGCCGTACCCAAGTTTGTCGATATGCAGGTCGATGCTCGTCAGGCTTCAGTTGAAGGAATGGGAGGAGCGGTTCAATCAGCAACGGCATTGGCTCACGCCCAAGCGTTGGTGAAGGGGGTCGATGTGACTGCCGCAGCAGGACAAACTATCGATATGGAAGGGACAACAATTGCCCTGGTGTATGGTTATCCTGCACTTGCACCTGTTGCGTCTGGGGCGGGAGCTGGTGGTAGTATTGAAGCGACTGTTGATATCAATAGTTTCACCTATACTGCAGGTGTTTTTACTCTTGATGGTACCCCCACAGGGGCTACCGGATGTGATGTCACCTACGTGCAAGCAACAGCCACTGCTGCTGCTCAGGTCAATATTGATACCAGTGATTGTGAGTGATAAGATTTTGAACATGTGATTGTTCCGATTGAAGGACATTCAGAATATTAACAAACGAATGGGGCCTTATGGCCCCATTCTGTATTCGTGATGGTAGCAGTGATGACAAAATGGTCACAAAGGGATAAGGCTGGTCATGGCTTTCCAGTCGATAGTGGCTTTAGTCTTGTTGAGTTGGTTGTCGTCATCCTTCTCTTAGGCATTCTGTCCGCCGTTGCTATCCCAGTATTTTTCGACCTTGAAGATTATCAGGTTCGAGCCGCTTATGATGAAACGGCTGGTGCTGTTCGCTATGCTCAAAAGCTCGCTGTTGCCAGTGGGTGTGAGGTTCAGGTTGGCATCGGTGCGAATGGCTATCGTTTGCAACAACGAACTGGCGCTGTCGCGGTTGGTGATGTTTGTCCGACGGGGGCTTTTGCTGATATTGTCGGATTTCCGGTGACGAATAGCAATTTTTCCTCAGTGTCTTTAACTCCGCGATCATTTATTTTCGACGCCATGGGACGAAGTTCTCTCAGTACGATAATTACAGTCGGTGGAACCGAGACGATTTCCGTTATCGCTGAAACCGGAACTGTGGATGCGCCATGAAACACTTTGATTATTGTCAAAATAATAAAGGTGTCACTCTGATTGAATTGATTGTCGCCATCGTGGTCATTTCTATTGCACTTGTGGGTGTTTTATCTGTGATCAACTACACGACCCTTCATTCTGCTGATCCCGTTCTGAGACATCAGGCGATTGCAATCGCTGAAGCCTACATGGAAGAAATCTCCCTTAAAACTATACTGATCCTGATAGTGATGGTGAAATTGATCGTCGTTTGTTCGATGATGTCGATGATTACGATGGTCTCGTAAACGATGGTGTTGTTGATCAGAATGGAAATGCGATTCCTGGTCTCAGTAATTATCGGGTTACAGTAAGTGTTACCGGTCAAAGCTACGGACCCGCCACTGCACAGGTTAACGGTTGATGATTGATGTGACAGTGACCGACCCCGCTGGTGAAAGTTTGACGTTGAATGGCTTCAGGGCTTTTTGAGGTGGCGATGATGTCAAGAAGAAACAACAGATCGGAGTTTGGTTTCACTCTGGTTGAATTGATCGTTGTCATTGTGATTGTCGGTATTCTTGCCGCTTTAGGGGGGAAGCTGATTGTCGCACCAGTGACCGGATATGTTGATCTGGCAAGACGGACACGACTTGTCGATCAGGCCGATATGGTTATGCGGCGGATGCAGAGAGATATCCGTCATGCTTTACCGAACAGTATCAGGATCGATGCCAGCGGTCATTATCTGGAAATATTGAATACGGTGGATGGAGGACGCTACAGACGTTATCCTGATCCTGGCAGTGGGGGGGACTTTCTCAATTTTTCTGCTGCGGATAATGGATTTGATGTGTTAGGTCAATTGAGCCGAACCCCAACCACAGGTGACAGCCTGGTTATTTACAATGTTTCCGCAACAGGAACAAATGGAAATGCCTATGATGCTGTTTCGGCCAACCGAACCGTTATTGGCGCTGGCAGTACTCAGTCGCATGTGGTTTTGACCCCGGCTTTTGATTTTTCCGACCCGTCACCATTTCAACGCTTTTTTATTGTCGATCAGCCTGTGACCTATGCATGTGAAAGCGGAGTACTGAATCGTTATGAAGGTTATGCCATCTCTCAAGTTCAGCCTACAGCATTGTTGGCAGGACCGGCGTTGGTGTCCAGAAATGTCTCAGATTGCAGCTTCAGCTATGATCCCGGAGCTAGTCAACGGGCAGGGCTGGTCACCTTGGAATTGTCATTATCCGAAGCGGGAGAGACCATTACCCTTTTACATCAGATTCATGTTGTGAATACGCCATGAAAACTCTATCGATCTTAAAAAATAATGCTGGTTTTACCCTTGTTCAGGCGGTTTTTATTCTGGTGGTTCTATCTCTGCTGGGTGTTGCAATGATGCGACTGTCGGCAGTGCAGAGTTCGACCGGTGTGTTTGCTCTTCAAGGAGCACGCGCTTATCAGGCTGCTCGCAGTGGTTTGGAGTGGGGGGCTGCACGAGCTGCTGCTGGGAATTCTTGCAGTGGGGCGATAAAATTCAGTGGATTTGATGTTGCTGTCAATTGTAGCAGCGAGCAGTTCACAGAAGGCTCTATTGGACCCTATGATGTTTATAGAATCGGTGCGATTGCGACCTTTGGCAATTTCGGATCACCTGACTATATATCTCGTCGGGCTGAGGTGAGGGTGGCATTTCCATGAGGTGTCTTTATTTGATAAAAAAACAGGTCCGTTTTGGACTCCAACTTTTATTGTTCTTGAACCTTTTTTTGTTCTCTTTCCCGAGTTTTGCTGCGGTTTTACTATTGGACGATTTTGAAAGCGGAATGTCCAACTGGACCGTTGTCGGAGAGGGAAGTGCGGGAACAGGTATTCATACCGCACAATCTCCGACCCGTAGTTTATTCTTGAGTGGAAGAGCTGTTGTTGTAGAAAGTACTGCGTCTATTGATCTGTCTTCGGGGGCAGCGGTCAATATCAGCATGTGGATACGAAGAGGAAGTGATAGCTTCAGTGAGGATCCTGATAGCGATGAAGATCTGATTGTTTCATATCTTGATAATTCCGGTTCCTGGTCGCAGCTTGAACGTTTTGCGGGTAATGGAACCCCCGGACAGATTTATGTCAGAAACTACCCTCTGCCTGATGATGCCCTGCATGATAATTTCAGGTTGAGGATTCGAATATTGGGAGGTTCTCCAGGGTATGACTACTGGCATGTGGATGATGTCCTGATTGAAACGGATGATCCTTCGGTTGCGAGTATGATTCTTGCCAGTCCTGATCCCACAAAGTCAAACACGACTGTCGAATGGAATGTTGAGTTCAGCGAGGCTGTCACAGGGGTGGACTTGAATGATTTTGTTTTGATTGAATCGGGAGGAGCGGCATCTTCCAGTCTGATTTCAGTTACCGGTAATGGTACTCGCTGGGTTGTGAGTGCCGATAGTGGAAGCTCTGATACTGGAACGCTCGGACTCTCTCTTGCTGATGACGATACGATTATCAACGCTGGGGGAGCTCCTCTTGGGGGGATTGGCAGCGGAAATGGTGATGTCGTGGGGCCGGTTTATACATTGAAGGCTCCAGCTCCAATCTTGTCTAAAATTGCCAGCACAACAGCCGCAACGGTTAATGGGGTTGTTACCTTTACGATTGCCGCCAGCAACCCATATAGCGAGCCATTGACCGATATTGTTATCACCGATATCTTGCCAGCCGGGATGACCTATGTGACGCATCTTGCCCCAGATGGAGATGTTGTCGTTGCGGGACAAAACATAACATGGACACTTGATTCCATCGCAGCGGGAAGCCTCTCGCAAATAACGTTGGTTGTTTCGTTGACGCAACAGGGGACGCTTATTAATACGGTCACAGCACCAGATGCAGATCCTGCCAGCGCTACGGTGTTGGTGTTGGGGAGTGCTGTCACTCACTTTCGTATGGATGAACCTGTCGGATCCTGGACGGGAGCTGCCGGTGAAATAATCGACAGTGGTGGAACGACTCTTCATGGGCGTCGGCTGGTAAGCTCTCCTCCAACAGCAACAAATGCCGTCGATCCTTCTCCGAGTATTTCCAGCCAACATTCCTCAGTTGTTGGTGGTTTTTGTAACACAGGGTCCTTTGATGGGGGGGGGATTGTGCAAGTTGCGGCCAGTGACCTTTTTGATTATACAACACAGTTGTCTGCGTCAGCCTGGATTTATCCAACGGCCTATCCCTCTAGTGGAAACATTTATTCGATTTTGTCCAACGATGTTAACTATGAGTTCCATCTGAACAGTTCCGGACAATTGTACTGGTGGTGGCAAGCATCGACCTTGACTTCTTCAAGGGTCATTCCTTTGAATCAATGGACGCATATCGTCATAACCTTTGATTCGTCTCCAGGAATCAGTAGACAGCGGATATACATCAATGGTGTCCTTGATTCCAATGGCAATAATTGGCAGGGAACTTTGTCCCAGAATGAATGCAATTTTTATATTGGTGGTGATGTCGCAACCGGGAGTTGTGCTATTAGGGGGGAACGTAATTTTCGTGGTTTGATCGATGAAGTTAAGCTTTACAGTTTTGAGCTGTCTCAGGCAGAGGTGCTAGCCGATATGCGGCTGGGACGTTCTTGCTCAGGTACTTTTGATCATATAAGAATCGAACATGATGGTTCCGCTTCGATCTGTACTCCAGAATCGGTGACTGTGAAGGCCTGCATGGATTCGTCCTGTTCGTCACTCTATCCAGGGCAAGTCACGGTTAACTTGTTACCTTCTGGGTGGCTTGGCGGTGGAACCTTCTCTTTTAGTGGGGGGATTGCTTCGCGGCAATTAGGCGTAGGCTCTCCTGGCGATGTGGTCCTAGGGGTGAACAGTGTCTCACCGACATCAAGTTCCTCTGCTCGGTGTTTTAATGGATCAACAGAAACCTGCACGCTGAATTTTGCCAATGCCTCTTGTGCATTCGATGCTGTTGAGCCTGGGGAGGAGCCACAAACACGATTGTTTACGAAACTGGCTGGAGTTCCTTTTAATGTGGACGTCCTGGCTCTCTTAGACCCCACAACAATTAATACTGCGTACCAGGGAAGTGTTTCTGTTGATTTAGTGGATACCTCCAACGCGGTGTGTCCTGCTGGTAATGGTTTGATTCCAGCAACAGATTTTTCTTATACTTTGGGATGGCGGGCGTAAGAATGTAACATTTAATTATGGTGGAGCCGCACCCAATGTTAGAGTGCGCATAATGGGTGGCTTTTCAGCACCTGCTTGTTCCAGCGATAATTTTGCAGTTCGACCGCAATCCTTTATCATTTCTTCGAGCGACGCGACAAACAGTGCTAATGCTGGAGTTCCCGTGATCGTTGCTGGAGACCCGTTTAATCTGTCGGCGGCAGCAGTGAACGGATATAGCGGAATTCCACTGATTGATAGCAGCTTGATTGTTGGGACACCAATAGCAGGAGTTTTAACAGGAGTTTTTCCAGCGGCTACGGCCGGGACTGGGCGGTCGAGCAGTGATGACTTCAGGTATTCAGAGGTTGGCCATATCGGGTTGGGAGAATACGCGGTCTATGATACTGCTTTTACCTCCGTGGATCATCCGCATGATTGCCGCACTGGTTTTTCCAATACTCTTTCTGGTGGTCAATATGGCTGTTCATTTGGTTCTGGATCAACAGGCAATAGTGCTTTTGGACGTTTCATCCCAGCTTACTTCCTGATCGCTGCGAATGCACCACTGCTTGATCATGGTTGCTCTGGCTTTACCTACCTGGGGCAATCCTTTGAATATTTAATTGATCCGCAATTCACTTTGACTGCGTATAACCGAAATAGCGTGGTTACTAATAATTATGGAGGGCAATACTGGAAAATGTCCTCCTTATTACCGCAGCGTTTTTATGACAATAATGCTGCAACCTTGGCAAATCTGTCTGTTGTAAACACAGGTACTGTCACTTGGAGCGACACTGCGGATTCGGATGGTGATGGAATTGTGACGATCACAGGGGAACGATTGGTTTACTCAAAACCAGTTTTATCTGAGGCTCCTTTCACCACAAACGTTGACCTTGTGGTGCCAGCAGATAATCTGACCGATAGTGATGGTGTCTGTTATGATTTGGGTGCTAACGGCAGTTGCGATGCTTTTACTATTAGCTCTATCCTTGGAGGGGAGCAGCGCTTTGGGCGTCTGTTGTTGCAGAACGCTTATGGTCCCGAAACGTTACCATTGAATATTCGTCTCGTGACAGAGTTTTTCAATGGAACTGCCTTCGTGCCGAATATTTCCGATACCTGTACTTCGTATGATGTTGTCAATTTGAAACTAGGGCCTTATCAGGGAAATCTGGTCGAAGATGAGACAACTGCTACCGGAGCTGGCAATGTGGATGCAGGAGTGGGAACTAATCTTCAGCTCAGTGCGCCTGGAATTGGAAACGACGGCAGCGTCCATCTGACGCTAGATCTCTCACTGGCGAACGGAGCTGATATGGAGTGGCTGCGGCCTGGTGGTGTTAACCCGACTGCAACGGCGACATTCGGGATTTTCAGAGGGAATCCACGGTTGATATATATGCGCGAGTCTATCTGGTAACTGTGGTGGAAATCTGTGCTCCGCTTCATCTCTAACTGTCTAATCGTTTGCCGATCTATTAGATTATTGTCCTTAACTCTGTCTCTAGTTGATTCTTTTCTCTGTGGTTAGTAAGCATTTTCCGCAAGTGGATAAAAAGAAGGCCCCGCCGGAAAACCGGTGGGGCCATTGTATTGCAACTATATAATTTGACTTTTTAGTCTTCGCAAAGGTCGACTTTGATGTCCCAGCTCTTGATCCGCATGGTGCCATTCTGAGCGAGGTTCTGCTGCATTTTGAAGGCACGATCGAATAACTGAGGCTCGTGACCGACGCCACGGGCGAGACAATCATTTGTCGCCATCTCAAGGTAATCATTGAGGATAGGCTGGTACTCAGGGTGACCACACTTCTCAATAATCAGCTTGGCGCGCTCTTTAGGAGCAACACCACGGAGGTCAGCAAGGCCCCGCTCAGTAACCAGAACATCAAGGTCATGCTCAGTATGGTCAACGTGTGGAGCTTTTGGTACCACGCAAGTAATACCATGTGGATCGGTTTTGCTTGGGCGCGTTGATGGGCTGTGCATAATTTTCAAGAAACCATTACGCAAGAAGTCACCAGAACCACCAAGGCCATTGATCATACGGGTACCACCAACCAGAGTTGAGTTGGCATGACCGTACATATCAAATTCTACTGGAGTGTTCATGCGATAACGCCAAGACGACGGATTGGCTCTGGAGCATTGGAGATTGACAGTGGACGCAAGACACATTTGCCAAAGTATTTGTCCCAGTTCTCGAAGAAACGTGGGAAACCTTCAGCCTCAGACAGTGACAGTGAGCAGGCAGATGCGTAGTTCAGCTTGCCAGAGTCGAAGAAGTCAAGCATGGTGTCCTGCAGAACCTCAGTATAAACCGAGAGGTTGGTGAAAGGACCATTCGCTAGTCCACCAACAACAGCGTTAGCGATTGAACCAACACCTGATTGTAGTGGTAACAGGTTCTCAGGTAAGCGCCCCATCTTTACTTCGTGGGCGAAAAATTCCATCAAGTGACCGGCAATAGCGTCAGAGGTGTCGTCCTGGCCAGCAAAAGCACGGCCTTTATCGCGGTTCTTGGACTCAACAACAGCAATAATCTTGTCAGGATCACATGGGACGTATGGGCTACCAATACGGCTATGGGCTTCGGTGATCAGGAATGGTGCACGATTTGGTGGCTTCTGCTGCATGTGGATATCGTGGATACCTTCGAAAGAAGGCTGTCCGGTGTTGACCTCAATGATAACTTTGTCACACAGATGCAGAGCTTCAGCAACGATACCGCATGAAGTGGTCAATGCCAGGCTGCAGTCTTCGTTGATGGCAGAAACTTCAACGATACCGATGTCATAACGGCCATTCTCGGTATAGAATCCGTAGCCAGCATCCTGAGCGAAGTGACCAAGGTGCTTGTCACCCATGCGGATACGGCCGGTGTTGATTCCTTTGGCAATATCTTTACCGGTTTGGTATGGCCAGCGGCGATCGATCATGTCGAGGCCTGCCCAACGGTTTTCAGTTTCTGCACCAACGGAAGCGCCGATGAATAGGTTGAATCTCAGTTTTCCTTGTAAACTGTTGGCTTCGACATGGTCGGCCAGGGCGATTGGCACGGCTTTGGGGTAACCAGCAGGAGTAAAGCCGGACCACAACAGGTTCTGGCCATTCTCGAAGAACTGGATGCAGTCTTCAGCTTTCATCGTCTTGCTGAGTAGTGACTTACGACGTACTCGATCTTCAAGTGTTCCGAATTCGGACATTCTTCTCTCCTCCTATGAAAATTAGGATCAATGGTGCCTTGGCACCTGTTTGATAGGTGCTGCTAAAACAGCGCTATGTAGGATTTTATTGCTTCTAAGGTGTCGATATTTAGGGCTGAAAATCTTTTTTTTTGCGGTGCCTAAACTCCATGGAAGCATGTCGCTTTTTTGCTTTAAAATAACAGCGTTTCTTATATACCGCCGCCGTTAGCCAAGTCAAGCGAAAATGTATACCGTTAGATTATAAATATCATTTCTGGTAATGGCAAGGTAGGGATGATGAAAGGCCGGAAACAGTAGTTTTCCGGCCTTTATGAGGTATGGTTCATTATTTGAACTAGGGACTGCTTTCATTCAGCAGCGTTCTTGCCTTATCGGCAAAACCACTGCCCGGAAACTGTTCAAACAGCAGCTGGAAGGTCTGTCTAGTTTTATCGTCCTGGCCTGTTTTAAAATAGGCTTTGCCAAGATAATAAAATGCTTCATCGCGATAATAATAGTCAGGAAAGTCACTAAGAAGTTGTTCCAGTCGTTTAATGGCTGGTTTATATTTTTTCTTTTTCAGATAATAAGAACTGACGACAACTTCATGTTCGGCAAGTCGGGTTTTACACCGCTGGATCAGGTTTTGAGCTTCCTGAGCATTGGGACTATTAGGGAAACGCTGTAGTAACTGCTGAAAAGTCGCGAGCGCATTTTCTGTATTTGTCTGATCGCGGTCAGCCGAAAGAATTTGATTGTAGTAGCATAAGCCAAGACGATAAAGGATGATCCCAGCACGTGGGTCGTTAGGATGGCTCGCGAGAAAATCTGTAAACGCACTCGCTGCTTCACTGTAACGTTCGGACACATAATAGGTTTCAGCAATTTTCATTTCCGCTAGCATGCTCAGTTCTGGCGAATAAAACGTGTCTCTGACTTTTTCCCAGGAAGCAATGGCATCTTCGTAGAGTTTGCCTTCAAAATAACGTTCGCCTTCCTGAAAGTATTTTTCTGCAGAATTCTTTGGTTTGATTTTGGTGGCTCCGCAGGCTGCCAGAAATGATATGACAACAATCAGGAGTAGATATTTGCAGGCTTGCTTCATCAGGGGAGTCCTTATGATATCGATATGTCGGTGTAATATTCGTGCTCACATAAAACGGAACCATGAAGCTACGGAATATGTCTCGTTTTGTCAATCGTCTTCAAAGTAAATATGGCATAAGATTGACAGTTGACGAAGGCTCAATAATAATAGTCCGGTTATTCAATTTCAACTGTCGTCAGGACTAATGCGATGCAGATTGTTTATATCGGTGTGTTTGGTGGGCTTGGTTGCATTGCCAGATACTTAGCTTCAAATTGGACGTACCAACTTGTCGGGCGAAATTTGCCCTACGGCACATTGATGGTCAATGTCCTGGGATCTTTTCTTTTGGGTTTTTTGATGACCTTTGGGCTGCGAAGCACAATTATCCCCGCTCAGATCAGGGTTGGGATGACAGTTGGTTTTATGGGAGGATTTACGACATTTTCAACCTTTTCTTATGAAACTCTGAGGCTTCTTGAAGAGGGAAGTTTATGGCAGGCAAGCGCAAATATTTTGCTGAATGTCATGCTGTGTCTCTTGTCTGCTCTGGCAGGGGCGGTGATTGCGCGTGCTTTGACATGAAAGTGCGGCGCTTAAAGTGGAAGGAATGATCATGCTGCGTGTGGATAGTGAACAAAGTTTGATGCGTATTTTTATTGGTGAATCTGACCGCTATAAAAATAGACCCTTGCATGAAGTATTGATCGAGTATTTTCACAGCCACGGTTTTGCTGGAGCAACGGTGCTCAAGGGGGTGGCTGGATTTGGTTCCAATTCAGTTTTACATACAGACCGGCTTCTTAGTCTCTCTCAGGATTTGCCTCTGATTATCGAAGTGGTCGATAATGGAGAAAAAATAGAAGAAGTTATCCCGCAACTTGATAACATGTTACAGGGGGGAATGATTACGCTCGAAAAAGCGCGAGTCATTCGTTACAAAAAACCGGATGAATAAATAGCAGTGATTAAGCCTGGTGGTTGCCAGGTTGTCACTCTTTAAAGGGTTGAATGATGTTAAAACGATTATTGCAGGTATTTGCGACTCCAACAGGGCAAGTAGCTGCTGCTGTTGATAAAATTCCGTTGGCTGCTGCTGTTTTGTTGCTTGAGGTTGCACATACCGATGGAGAGTTTCATCCTGCTGAAGAGCAATTATTAGGTGAGTTGTTGCAAGAACATTTCAATGTGGCCGATGAGGATTTGGACGAACTTCTCAGTTTGGCTGAGGATGCGAGAAGAAATAGCGTCGATCTGCATCAATTTACCCGTGAAATTAACAAAAATTTCACACAGCCAGAAAAAGAACAAATTATCGTGGCTGTTTGGGAACTGGTCTATGCCGATGGCCGTTTAGATCATTTTGAGGAAGCATTGATGAGGCAACTGGGAACTCTGATCGGTCTCTCCCATCGGCAGTTAATTGAGGGGAAGCTGAAGGTTGCTAAAGCGTGAAGCGTGGGTTGTCGAGGATTGTTCCCTGGGCACAGGATCTGTTAGGTGAAGTGATTCAGCAAGGAGATCTGGTCGTTGATCTGACCGCTGGTAATGGTCAGGATACCCTCGCCTTATTCAAATTGGTCGGAGATCTTGGTCAGGTCATCGCTTTCGATATCCAGACCGTTGCTCTTGATAATACGAAGTCCTTGCTCGCAGAGGCGGGGGGGCATGTCCGGATGATTGGATCACCACAAAAACTGGAAAGGCAAGCTGGTGTTGATCTCATAGCGGACAGTCATGAACACTTAGGTCTCTATGTTGATGGAGCTCCGCAGGGGGTTATTGCTAATTTAGGCTACCTTCCTGGTGGAGATCAGGCTATTATAACGGTATCAGATTCGACTCTTCCAGCACTGCAGCAAGCCGCTTCTCTTTTGGCTGTTGGTGGGCGGATGGCGGTTACAGTTTATCCAGGGCACTCTGGTGGAGATGTCGAAGCTGATGCGGTCAGTGCCTTTTTTGCTGGTTTGTCAGACGTTTCATTTCACGTTTTAATGCTGAAGGTGTCTAATAGACCCCGTTCACCATTTTTGTTTATTGCAGAAAAGATTAAGTAACTTGGGGGCGCGAGCGCATATTTAATTTACGCGAGGGAGAAGATGTTTAAACGTTTACTTATAGTGCTGTCAGTTTGCCTGTTTCTCAGTGTGGGGGGAGCTATTGCTGCAGAACAGACGAGGTCATCATCTGATCCTGTCGTTCCTACGGTAGGAGCAAGCGATGCCGATTTCGACGCCGATTTTGGGGATGAATTTAGTGATCAAAGTTCTCCTGAAAAGTTGATCAACGATCCGTTTGAGTCGATGAACAGGGGGCTCTTCTGGACCAATGACAAGCTTTATTTTTATCTGTTCAAGCCGGTGGCAAAGGGGTATCGGTTTGCTGTTCCTTATAGGGCACGTGTTTCAGTCGGCAATTTCTTTTCTAATGTTGCAACACCGATTAGAGCAGGAAATGCACTGTTACAATTGAAGTTCAGAGATTTCGGAACCGAACTTTACCGTTTTGTCATTAATTCAACCTTTGGTATCGGTGGTCTTTTCGACCCGGCTGAATCGATTGCAGGAGTGAGACCGAGCATCGAGGATTTTGGACAAACTCTGGGGAGTTATGGTGTCGGTCACGGTTTCTACCTGGTTCTTCCCATCGTTGGACCTTCGAGCCTGCGCGATGGAATTGGTAGTTATGTCGATTCGTTTGGTGATCCGATCAAGTATGCCGATCTCGAAACGATTGAGTACCTTGGTGTGAAAATGTTTGATGTGACCAATCGACTCTCCCTTGATCGTGATACGTATGAGGGGATCGTGAAAGATTCCATTGATCCTTATCTGTTTATTCGTGCGGCCTATGCCCAGAGACGACAAGCTCAGGTGGGAGAAAATACTTATAATGTTAACTTGTTTGATGGACCGCTTTTTGATAGTGACCTGTTGAACCCTCTGGACTGGTTTGGATTTTAATAATGAAAAATATAGTATTAATGTTGTTTGCTCTTTTGCTGTTTTCAACAAACTCTTTTGCTTTGCCAGAACCTCAAGGGCAGGTTGAGCTGATGGTTAATTCTGTCTTGAGCGTGATGCAGAACCCTGACCTGTCTACAGATGATAAAAAGTCGCAGATCAGCGGACGTGTCCAGAAATTTTTAAACGTCGAGTCGATGTCACGACGAACCTTAGGCGGCTATTGGGAAGAGGCCAGTGTTGAGCAGCGTCAATATTTCTCTGAGTTGTTTGTTCGGGTTCTTGAAGGGACTTATCTCAATCGAATCGAAGATTACTCTGATGGAGCTGTTAAATATTTAAAACAGAGAGTTAAAGGTGATAAAGCGATTATTGATACCGCGATTGTCTCGAATGAACTTGAAATTCCCGTTCAGTATAAAATGATTTACTCTGACGGGTCTTGGCAAGTTTTTGATCTGGTGATCGATGGCATCAGCCTTGTCCGAAACTACCGTTCGACCTATGGTGAAATCATAAGACGCGATGGATTTGAAGGTCTGTTTGCTTTGATGGAAGAGAAGGTTGGTGCCTGAGGGCATCAGGCGTCCATATCTCTTCGCTTCTGATTATTTCGCGGTTCCCCCTTGTCATAGGGGGGACCGCTTTTTTATTCTTTTTCTTACTCTCTGTCTCCCTTGTTCGTTGTCTTCACATGTATTCCTCATAGCTTACAAATACAATACTTTTCCCATCACCCTTTAGGGGTTCCCCTGATATTCATCCTCGTGTCTTGACGCTAGACTCTGCAAAATTCGCTGACCGTGGATCTTTCTGCCACAAAATCTCATGATTGATCTGCTGAGCAGCGGCGAGTGCAATGACAGTGAAAGAAATCTGTCGTACAGAAGGGAACGAGGAGGTTCTATGAAAAGAATAATTGGTTTAGTGATTGCTTTGACTTTTTGTGGTGCAATGTCTGCCTGTCTACCTCAGGCTGAATCAAGTGCAGTAAAGACAACGCAGAAAATGGTTCAGAAAGACAGCAGTAACTGTATCGTTTGTCATGGTAACAAGGAGTTCCTTGAAGACAATCGTAAGCAGTTTCTGGCTTTTGAAAAAGCCAATGCTGAAGATAAGGTTGCCGAGGAAGGGACTGAAGAAGGCTCTCCGACAGCACAACAGCTGGCTGTGGGTTTATTTGTTGATTTGCAGGCGATGGGTTCTCATAGTGACATCGACTGTGAAAGCTGTCATAAGACACTTCAAGAGGGGACCTCAACACCTGATTGGCATGCTGCCATTGTGACTGATCCGACTGCAGATGGTGGCCAGGTTTGCGCAAGTTGTCATGGGCAGGAGATGATCGACAACTTCAAGGCGTCACTACACTTCACAACGAACGGTGTTGCGAAAGGGCTCTGCGAGCGTCTAAAGCAGACACCAGACGCCCAGCCTTTATTCGAAGATGTTTTCTATGAGCCAGAAATGTACATGGGGTGTAACACCTGTCATGCAACCTGCGGTCAGTGTCACGTCAGTAACCCTAATATCGTTGGCGGTGGCCTAATCAAAAGTCATTCCTTTGGTAAGCCGACGGCAGAAATCAGTTGTAATCCCTGTCATTACGAAAACTCAGAATATCACCTTGAAGTTGATGTCCATGCCACTAAACACAGCATGAGTTGTCTTGATTGTCATACTGACCTTGTTGAGTTTCACGGTCGTCCCATCGCTGATTTGAAAGAAGGCAAGCTTCATTACAAAGGTCCAGATAATCACGAAATTGGTTTGATTGAATCTGATATGAAGAGCGGTATTGTTCAAGTGACCTGCGTTCAGTGTCACCAGGACAAAACTCAAAATCATCCGGTCGAAGGTGTTGATCATTTTGCAAAAATGGAATGTTCCGCATGTCATACCATGCCGTACGCGAACTGTTTTGGTTGCCATAATGGTGAGAAACCAGAATATATTGGTGCCTGGGGCAATGGTGATCCTGAAACTCTGAATGTTAAATTAGGACTGTCGGTTCCTGCTGATCCCACGAGTAAATTGACCACGTTAAATCATGTGGGTATGACTGAAGGGGCTTTTGGTGAGGGGGCGCCGGTGGTTGATACCAAGAACCCTGAAACAAAAGCTATGTGGAAACCATTTGCCGCACACTTCATTACCACCGCACCTCTGGTCAGTGATGCTGCAAAAGCAAGTGGCAAAACGTGCGATAACTGCCATAGTGGTAACCTTGATATCTTCTTGAAGATCGAAGATCTTGATCTTGGTGGTAACGATCCGGTGAGTGATATTAATCTGGTTGTTCCTATTGAACGCTTGCCCAAGCACTAATTGGGTATTCATCGCCGTCGGAAGCAATCGCTCTTTCGGCGGCGTTTTTTTTTATGTTCTATCTAACCATATCGCTAGAAAGTTAAACGCTGTATCAGCGCGACCAAAGACGATATGTCGGGAACGGGACTTTGCTCTTTGACATAAGTTTCCGAATGATGACTTCTGAAAAAAGTAACGCTCGATGTCAATGTCAGGATTTTATGGTAGATCTTTATCGGATTATCATTGAAAGGGTTGGGACTTTTGGTGGGGATGTCCGCATTTTGTCAGATAGTAAGGACGAAATACGTATTCAGGTGACAGGAAACACGTGTTAGAGAAAAGAGCCCCAGGCGCAAAAAAATCTATTTCACTTCTGGGGCTCTTTCATTTGTCTGTGATGATAGTAAAAGAAATGATTATTTTAAGTCATCACCTATTGTGGGTATTTCGCATCTAGCTCAGATTGAATCAACTGGTACAATTGTTTGTAGCCAAAATTTTGTAGTGGTTTGCCATTTACAAAGTAACCGGGAGTTTTCTGCACATTCAGTGCTTTCACATCAGCCATGTCCTGATCAATGATTTTTGCAATCGCAGGGTCATGCATATCTTTTTTGATTTGATCAATATTTACACCCGCCTTGGGAAGAACTTCCCATAATTTTTCTGGTTGCCAGTGTCCGTGGTTGGCCCAAATATGTTGGGTTTTGAACATCACATCTAAGGTCTCCCAGTATCTCCCCTGCTTTTTTGCTGCTTCAAGGATTTTGACAAAATTATCAGCGCCGTCATGAAAAGGAGCGTAGCGCAAGACCAATTTGATCTTTCCGGGATTGGCATTCATGATCTTTTTGATAAAGGGGGAAAAGGCAGCGCAGGTTTCGCAGGCCGGATCCATAAATTCGACAAGAAAAACTTTTGCATCATCGCTGCCAAGTGTCTGTGAATGATCACGGATGAAGAGTTCCGCATTTTCTTGGGCCAGAAAATCATATTTTTCAACCTGCATATCCCGGTAGTAGTTACTACCGACGATGAAGGCTAAAATCAAGATAAGACAGGACAGTCCTACGATTAAGTATTTCATTGAGATGTTCTCCTTTTCAGGATGATTAATATTGCTACTATTGTTAAAAATGAGAGAAACGAAAGCATTGGTATCGACACAAATCCAAACAGTTCTATGTATTTCTCAGTACATGAAACACCTTTTGAGCAGGGCTGAATGTTTTCCGGAATAATCCCGGCATAGAGTAATGTGTGATACAGGGCTGTCAGCGCCCCTGCGCTTGCAAGTGGAAGAGAATATTTAACAACGCTTTTGTCGAAAGGGAACAACCCTGCAGCTAAAATAAAGACCAGCGGGAACAGGCAAATCCTCTGGTACCAGCATAGAACACAGGGCTCGAATTCTAAAACATAACTGAAAAAGACACTTCCCGTTACTGATACACTGGCCAGAAACCAGGCGATAAAAAGAAGGTTCCAGTTGGTATTGATTGGTTTATCTGACTGAGGCATATCTAAAATCCTCTCAAAATTGGCTAAAGATGCTGAAATGATTATACTTACTTAGTACTGTGTACTAGTAAGAACGCTATCCCTGTACCGGAATCCAACGGTAGAAAAACATAGTAATTGGACCCAGTAGATCAAGCATGAGCATAATCCCAACGGCAATCAACATGATGCCTGTCCCGATTTCAACCAGGCGGATGTATTTTTTGAATCGACTAAAGGCGCTTAAAAACTGGTGAAAGAGAAGACCTGACAGTAAAAATGGAAGCCCCAACCCCAAGGAGTAAAGAGCCAGTAACCCGACGCCCTGACCAACCTGTCCGGACGTCGCTGCGACCATCAGAATCGAAGCCAGTATTGGCCCGATGCAGGGTGTCCAACCGGCCGCAAATGCGATACCAACCACAAATGTGCCGATAAAGCCACTTGGCTTTTTATGGAGCTGAACTCTTTTGTCACCGAGAAGGACGCCAAAATGAAATAGGCCAGTCATGTGAACACCGAACAGAAGAATCAATACTCCACCGATTTTCTCGACCCACTCTAATCCTTCACGCAAATAGGCTTGAATCTGACTGGATGCAATTCCCGCAATCGCCCCCAGCAGAATAAATACAATTGAAAACCCGAGAATAAAGCAGAGAGAGTGAAGGGAGACCGTCATGCGGACTTTTGCATTGGGGCGTGCTTCATCAAGTTGGCTGAAAGACAGCCCGGTAATATAGGTTAAATAAGACGGAATCAACGGTAACACGCAGGGCGAGGCAAAGGAGAGTACTCCCGCCGTAAATGCAATCCAGTAAGTTACTTCAGATGCTTGTTGTAGCAATGTGATTATCCTTTGATCAACTTCTTAAAATAAGAAATAGTTTTAATCCCGGACCAATGGAGTGGGCCAATAATCTTTTGAACCACTATTCCTTCTTTGTTAACAATAAATGATTCTGGGAACTTGTAGACACCGTAACGTTTTTGTACGACACCTTCATCGTCATAAAGTATTGGGAAATTATAAGGTGTTTTCTCAAGAAATTCAGGGACAACTGTACGGCCATTGTTCTCTGTATTGATTGCCAGCATGACAAAATCATCACCCGCTAAAGTTTTATTGAGCTCCTCCATGGAGGGCATCTCTTCTTTACAGGGGGACACCATGTTGCCCAGAAATTGACCATGACCACCTTGCCACGCAAGTCAGAGAGCGACACTATGTTGCCCTTTGTATCTTCCAGTTTAAAGTCAGGGGCAACTTCTCCCTCGACAACCGATTTGACTGGTTCTTGCGCCGGAATATGATTACTTCTATAGCTAAGAAATGCTGCAGAACCAACCAGGATTAAGAGGATAATTAAAATCAAATTACGCATAATGCACCCTTTTGTTTTTTTGTTGGGACAGTAGGTTTCCAGTAATAAAAATTACCGTCTATTTCAAAATTGAATAAGGCTGAAAAGATCATTGGATTTGACCTGTTTAACCGTACTCAAGAAGGAACTGACCCATGGCTGGGTATTTTGCCTTTTGCTGGAATACAAATTAACTGAGGGATGGATCTCTAAAGTGGATTAATGCAGAAGGACAAATGAGCGTAGAGCTGATAGCGCTTGCCGCTGGGGAAGTAAGGGAGAAGTTAGCCGTTCCTTGGACCTTGTTCTCGTCAGATTTTGTCTTGGATTGTGTCGATCATAAGAGATGACTATATCAGTTGCTACGATCTTGATACGCTGCAGGCTTTGATTTGACGATGTAATAGCTGAAAAAAGAGCAGGGGAATCAGAACAATTGTCCATCTCATTGGAGATGCTCCCATGTTGTTTTTGTTGCGGCACCAGAAATGGATTCTCACCTGTTTCTGTGAAGCATGAAGTGAGGCATCTTCCGGCCAGGTTTGTCTCCAAATGGGCAGACATCTCAGGACCCTCACACCAAAAGGACGCATTGACAGTACTGGTGCTGAGAATGAAATAGATCAGCAACAAAACTTTGGCGAACCATTTTTTATGTGGATGACTTGTAACCATACCGTAGCCTTTTACTCTGTTGCTTGTATGAAATATTCGAATTATGAGCACAACAGTATCAGTCATCCCATCTGTATTTGAGGTGGCTATGCACTTTTGTCACCTGTTCATTTGCACAGTTAGATTTATCTTCTCTCGACTCTGAGGTGGTTCTTATGATCCTTAAGACTGGTCGTTTATTTCTATTTATTGATAACCCGTTTTCTCTGAGACGATGAGATCAATAAATTCTTTTGGTTTTTTCAGCGAGATGAAATGACGATAGCATTTTACTGCAAATTGATTGGGGGCGAACATGAAATAGATTTCTGACATCTCTGCTCTGGATTTGTAGGCAGCAATATCTTTATATCTATTAAGAATAGCTTCTCTCTCTCTAATTGGAGAACAGTCAATTGCGTGACCGCTGAA
>JDSF01000305.1_pt1 | contig 23813 bp, 28 predicted proteins | sample 199441 | NCBI WGS metagenome assembly JDSF01 (sample SAMN02592751, study PRJNA231836) | bioreactor metagenome | isolation source: continuous culture bioreactor denitrification-DNRA | place: Germany: Bremen
AAGTAGCAGCCTTTTCAAGTGAAATATTTGAAGAAACTATTAGATATAAATGTAAGTCAACTATAGAGGTACATAATTTTCTTTTCCAAAATTATGTATATGAATATTTTGGTCTTGAATTTGATAAGACCTCACAACAGATTGAGCGGATATTTGAGAATGCATCATCAACAGCTTTTCCCACAAAAAATATAGAAAGACTTTTACAATTTTTTAGACGAGAGAGGCATTCGTAAGGGGGTAATTAGTAACATGTCTTTTAGTGGATCAATGTTGAATGAACGTATCAATCATTATTTACCTGATAATACGTTTGAATTTATTTTAGCAAGTAGTGAATACATCTATAGAAAGCCAGATAGAAGAATATTTGAGCTTGCTCTTCGTAAAGCAAAGCTTAAACCGGATGATGTATGGTTTTGTGGAGATAATCTGGAGTGTGATGTAGAAGGTTCTGCAAGTTGTGGTATGTATCCAATTTGGTATACAGGTGCATTAGGAGCTATGAAGAATGTTAATCCTTCAAGTAAGTGTCTAGTAATAGATAATTGGGATGAGCTTATTGATATTTTTGATGGGGAGTAGAAAGAAAGAATATGAGAAATATAAATTGAAGAGAGAGATTTTTTTTGAGTTTTATGTCATTGGACAATTTTTGTCATTCAGGTATTGCTATGTAAGATTATATAAAATTAACTATGCGCAAAACACAACTTTAACGAATAGTTAGTAGTAAAATATATAAAACCACTAGATTTTTTCAGATATTATGATCCTCATTAAAAATCTAGTGGTTCTTTCTTCTACGTTTGATTATGTGTTACTAAGTTTTTTGTCAATGATAAAATTATCTTCTAACAAAGCCCAATTTTGTGGAAATGGATAACCTAAAGCCCAGTAACTGATTCCTCTTAAATCATAATTCTTTACTGCGTCAAATTTTGCTTGAGCACTTCGAGCATCCTCAAACCACACCTCATGCTGTCTGTCTTGTTCGTCAGTATAAACAAAATATGGTGATTCAGCGACTTCATCATATTCAATGACTGTGCCATATTTCACCGCTCTTCGTATAGCTTCCTGAGCGCTAAATGTTTCTGCTTCTTGTCCCTGAATATGCGGAAGGAGCCAATCACGCGCATATAATTGGAATCCAAAGAATAGTTTATCCCTTGGGATAACTGAAACTGCAAAATCAAGAACCCGCTTGATTTGATTTAGAGGCGAAATAGCTTGTGGTGGTCCTTTTCGCCATCCCCACTCATATGTCATTAATATTACAAAGTCAAGAATTCTACCATGGGCTTCATAGTCATGAGCCTCATACAATAATCCTGGTTGGTCGGCACTCACTTTTGGGGCTAAGGCACTTGAAACAAAATATCCTTCTTGGTGCAACCGATCAACTGCAAGTTCTAGAAATTGGTTATATAGTTCACGATCAGCAGGAAGTACATTTTCAAAATCAATATTTAATCCTAGATAGTTTTTTTTCTATCATGATATTGATAATGTTTGAGAGTAATCTTTCTTGTATCTCAGAACTTTCTAGAATAACATGGGCAAGATTTTCACCCTTTTCTGTAGAGGTGAAGTTTGTAATAGACATCATTGGAACGACATTTTCCGCATAAGCAGCTTCAATTGCTGGAATATCATCTATTGGCTGAAGATTACCATCTTCTCTAATCAAATAAGCAAATGGACTTAGATAAGTAAGATATTCACCATCTTCTTTTACAATAGGAATAGCATTTTCTTTTAAAACATAAATATACCCATTTACTTCAATGTTAGATTTATTTTCGCGTGGAATAATTAACTCAGTACCTGGGTATATAAGATTTGGGTCTTGAATATTGTTTGCCTTTAATAAGTTTTCTAAGGATATACCGTATTCCCTTGCAATTTGCCACAACGTTTCTCCTGATTGAACACGATGTTGATGTGCTGGAATATATAGAACAAGACCTGGATAAATATTATCAGGATTAGTAATTGAATTGGCATTTACAATCGCCTGAATAGTAACACCATATTCCCCTGCAATTCTCCATAATGTTTCTCCTGATTTTACAGTATGAAAAACACCTTCAGTTGGAATCAAAAGTGACTGGCCAATCACCAATTGATTAGGGAATTCTAATCCATTAATATCTATTATTTTTGCAATCGGTATATCGTAATATGAGCTAATCTGCCACAGTGTTTCTCCTGATTTTACCTCATGAATAAACATGGAAAATCCTCCTTTTTTTTCCTATCTACTATAATTTATGTAGGATAGTAAGAGGTGTGACTTATTTAGATATTCCCCTTCAGTCTAATAGCAAATTCTCATTATCAGCAGAAAATTAGTAATCACAAATTAGAAAACCATTCCTTTACATTATCCTTACATCTATATTATAATAAATAAATATACAGATTACTTTTATGCATTGATTTAGACTATGATTTTTTTTCATTGGTCATCTAATATAAGTACATTGATATATCCAATTAAACCACATATTTACCTATTGGTGAGTTTAAGAAATTATATAATAGAAAGGTTTTAATAACATGAAATTACAACAACTACTTAGTTATACTCGAAAAGCAGTGGATGCTTACAACATGATTAATGAGGGCGACAAAATCGCTATTGGTATTTCAGGTGGGAAAGATAGCCTAACAATGCTCTATGCTTTAAAAGGCTTACAGCGATTTTATCCTAAGAAATTTGAAATTGAAGCTATTACTGTTGCTCTCGGTTTTGAAGCATTTGATTTAAGTAAAGTAACTGATTTATGCAAAGAACTTAATATTAACTACACCATTGTCAAAACAAATATCGCCGAGATTATATTTGAAGAAAGAAAAGAAAAAAAATCCATGTGCACTCTGTTCTAAAATGCGTAAAGGTGCATTAAATAATAAGGCCGTAGAATTGGGTTGCAATAAAATAGCCCTAGGGCATCATAAGGAAGATATCGTTGAAACAATGATGATGTCACTCTTTTTCGAAGGTCGATTCTATAGTTTTTCACCTGTTACATATTTAGATCGCATGCAATTATATGCCATTCGACCGCTTATGTATGTATCTGAAAAAGATGTTATTGGCTTTAAAAACAAATACGATCTACCCGTTGTCAAGAGCCCATGTCCAGCTGATGGTAATACAAAACGCGAATACATGAAAAAAAACTTACTTGCTAATTTAGAAAAAAAGAAAATCCTGGCTTATCTAGACGTTTATACCATGCCATTGAGGGATCTGGAATACAAGGTTGGAGTGCTCATAATAGTTAATGAATTATGGTATTACGAGATCACATAGTAAGTGAATTGAGGTGTTTTACAGATGATAAAAAATAACGATTACCATGAACAACAGAATATTAAAAATGCCATTTTACTTAGAGATATAATGTACTCACTTCCCTCTTTTACATATGAGTTTTTTAGAGGTGTTGAGCAAACAACTTCTTCTAAGACACGAATTGCTTATGCCTATGATCTAAGATTATTTTTTGAATTCCTATTAGGTTATCATAAATGTTTAAAAGAAAAAGAGATGGCAACATTGGTTGTAAATGACTTGGAATTGGTTACACCAGACGATATAGAAATGTACCTAGAGTATCTTAGCTACTACCAAAAGAAAGATAGCAATGGTATGGTTATAGAACATAAAAATACTGAAAGGGGTAAATCTAGAAAACTAGCTAGTCTTCGCTCTTTCTATACATATTTTTTTTATAAGAAACAAAAGATTATGAATAACCCTGCTCTATTGGTTGACCTACCCAAAATTCATGAGAAGCACATAACCAGATTAGAAATTGATGAAGTGGCAAGGTTATTAGATGAAGTGGAATCAGGGCATAATCTTACTGATTCTCAGAAAAAATACCATAGTCGTACCAAAGAAAGAGATCTAGCAGTTATGACCCTTCTACTTGGTACGGGTATTCGTGTATCTGAATGCGTTGGTCTTAACATTGACGATATCGATTTTAATGTAGACGGTATCCGCATCGTACGAAAAGGTGGAAATGAAGTTATTATCTACTTTGGTGACGAAGTTGAAGAAGCTTTATTAACGTATTTAGAAAAAACGAAACGCTATAATACCTATAAAAGGTCACGAAGAAGCTCTTTTTCTCTCATTACAGAATAAGCGTCTAAGTGTACGCTCCATACAAAACTTAGTCAAAAAGTACGCAAAACTAGTCACCCAATTAAAGAATATTTCCCCACATAAGTTACGAAGCACTTATGGTACGAATTTATACCGTGAAACTGGTGATATATATTTAGTTGCTGATGTATTAGGTCATAAGGATGTTAATACGACTAAAAAAGCATTATGCTCAGCTAGAAGATGAACGACGACGAAAGGCTGCGAAGATTATTCGATTAAGAAAAGATTAATAGTCCATTAATGCATGATCATTTAACAATAGGTAAAATGAGAGAATCACCTGCGAGTATTGTATCGTTACTTAGATTATTGATACGCTTCACTTCATCAATATAATCTGTAATCGTATAATACTCGTTATTCATGTGTTCTTTTGCGATACCCCATAATGTATCATGTATTTCAATGGAAATGGTTGCATAGGCTTTATGAGGTTTTTCATCTAGACCTTTAGCATAGGTAAAACTAAAGAATAAACTACAACTCATTAATAAAATGAAACAAAAACTCATAAGCATCATCAAAGATTTTTTTATTGTGTAACATATTCATCACCCCGAACGTTTGTTTGGTTTCATTATACCCAAACGCATGTTCGGTGTCAAGGTATTTCAAGTAATTTTTTATAAAATATTTGTACTGAAAAAGGAAACCCCGTAAGATTTCCCTTGTCCAAACAGGTTGTCCTGATTACAAAGTATGAAGGTGCGTAAGCTGTGCACACTAAATTGGCATCCGAACATTTGTTTGATATTTTTAGTTTTATATGCTATAATTGTTAATAAATGTATCAATTATATTTTTGTTAATTGATTGAATAGAAATACGTACCTAACTGTTAATCGTATGAGATATAAAAAATATAGAGGTGATTAGGTGATGAACAACGATTTAAGTGAAAAAACAATTAAAAAAAATCCTTAATTTTATAAAAGATGAAATACTAGGCAAAGGTTATCCCCCTGCGGTTCGCGAGATATGTGATGCTGTAGGTCTAAAATCAACTTCAACTGTTCATGGACATTTAGAACGTTTGGAGAAAAAAGGTTATATCCGCAGAGACCCCAGTAAGCCAAGAGCTATTGAAATTATTGATGAGACGTTTATGCCATCTCAAAAAGAAATGGTGAGTGTACCTATTATTGGAAAAGTGGCCGCTGGTGAACCTCTATTGGCTGTTGAGAACATTGATGATTACTTCCCTATTCCAATGGATTATATGCCGAATCAACAATCCTTTATGCTACGTGTACAGGGGAATAGTATGATCGAAGCTGGTATTTTCAATGAAGATCTTATTTTAGTACAGCAACAAAATCATGCAATCGATAAGGACATTGTTGTAGCATTATTAGATGATTCGGTAACGGTAAAACGCTTTTTCAAAGAGACAGATCATGTACGATTACAACCAGAAAACAGTGCAATGGAGCCTATTATCGTTGATGATGTCACCATTTTAGGTAAGGTAATTGGTCTCTTTAGACAGTTTTAATGTATTTCTAGACTTATTATATAGAACTAAGAATACATATGATGAATTAAGAGTGAAAGTACTTCTCACGTAAAAAGATTTCAAGAAAAAATAGAACTATCTATACTATAAACAAAAGGGTTATCTCTATGAGATAACCCTTTTCACTGTTGTCAAAGTCAATGGAATGTCAACTTCTTAAAAATATTACGTAATTATGCTTGATCGATAAGTGCTTGCACATCAATTTCCTTACCGTCACTCCAAATACGCTCAAGATCGTAGAATAGACGATCTTCTTTACTAAAAATATGAATGATGATACTACCATAATCAAGTAGTATCCAACTTGCTGAACGATATCCTTCAACTTGCCTAGGTTCATAACCATTACGTGATAAGATCTCATCTATACGATCAATAAGTGCTTGGATATGACTCTTATTATTACCATGGGCAATAACAAAATAATCTGCTAACACACTAATTTCCTGAATATCCAATACCTTTATATCTTCAGCCAATTTGTCATCAAGTGATTTTAAAGCTAATTTTAACATGTCCATAGACTGTTCTTTCTGACTTGCCATGCGACTACCTCCTTAATGTTACCTTTTATATATTAAGTTTCGTTGTTTATTTTGATAGTTTAGTATTTCTTTTCTTTTCATCAACTAAACATTCTCTGTATAGTACCTATAAGCTTTCGTGGTTAGTGGATCTATATACTTATCTTGAGCTTTCAAATAATCAATGGTATCCTTCATGATGTACCTGAGTGCATCATCTAGATCCATCTGGCTACGGCTCTTATTTCAGACAGATGTGGCGCCTTATTGCGTTCTGGCTCAATATAGTCCGCAATATAGATAACTTTCTCCAACGGAGACATATCTGGTCTACCAGTCGTATGGTAAGCAATTGCATGAAGTACATCATCATCTTCAATATGATAGATCTCCTTAGCCACTATGGCCCCAACTTTTGCATGTATAAGGTCCGTATTATCCAAAGCTTCATTGGTCAATAATAAGCCATGAGATTTACACAAATCTAAAATCTTATTGTGGGACATATATTTCGCACAGTCATGTAACAGCGCTGCTATTTGGGCTTTATTCTCATTAACCCCATGTTGCTTAGCTAAATTGATAGCTGTTACTTCCACACCTAAAGTATGTTTATATCGTGATGCTTTTAATGTTTTTTTTTAGAGCTCGTCTGATAATCATAATCTCATCAGGATTGATATACATAAAAATCGCCTCTTATTGGTATAGCCCTTGTGTTACGATATAGGTTTCTGTATTCTCTGGTAGAAGATATTTAATGGACTGATTATGTTTTATTCGCTGTCTAATCTCTGTTGATGAAATCTGAATATCAGGTATAGGTACCAATGTAATCTTAGCTTGATACTTTTGACTTAATTTTTGAATTTGAGTACGCAAAGCTTCCATGGTATAGGTGCCACCTCGATTAGTCACTGCAAAATGGCATATTTTAAACAAATGTTCACTATCCTTCCATTTTTCTAAGTCAAATAATGAATCAGCACCCATGATAAAATAAAAATCTGTATCAGGATGTAATGAAGTAAGGGCTTCCATTGTGTCCACTGTATAGGTATTACCTAATCGGTCTAATTCCATGGAAGAAACCAAAAACTTATCATTACCTTCTATGCCACGTTTTGTCATCTCTAATCGATGTTCCTTGGTCGTAACACAAGATTTTAGATAAGGGGTACCCGAAGGCATAAAAAAAATCACCTTATCCAGTTTCAGATCTGTTGCTACATATTCTGCCAGAACTAAATGTCCGTAGTGTATAGGATCAAAAGTACCACCCATTATGCCTACTCTTTGATTCGTTAAGTTTAATTGTGTATCCATCATCATATGTCAGTCCTTATAATAATCCATTAATAAAACGCAATATAATCAATAATATTCGTATACATATTCGTTTTCTTGTGTTTTTTAAAAAAAATCTCTTGTAGTTCTTCTTTAATAATGAAAGGCTGATCTTCTCTAAATTCAATTATATCATCAATAATGACTTTTGGAAGCTTTTCATATTGATATTTAGAATCCTTCCAAACTCTAGCTACAATATGTTCGAGTTCGTACCTAGTTGCTTTATTAATGTTTGTATATAACGTAAATGAATCAGCATAGTAATCATAATCAAATTTAATCTTTGAACTGGAACGATAGTGTAAGTTGGAAGCAAGATATTTTTTCTTTATCTGCATCTTCCATGCCAAGGATTGCTGCAGCTGCATCTTTATCCGCAAGATTTATATTGATATATTCCGTTGCTTTTTCATCCACATATATATAAGGTTCTATTAAGTTGTAGTATCTATAACCAATTCTATGTTTGATATTGGATATATTGTGATACGGACGGTTGTTCATGATTAAATTTGCAAATTCTTTCATCTTATGCTCATTCATGTCAATAAACCCAAATAAAGACTCTAACTCATTTAAACCTGCCGTATTGATATCTGTATAAAATGTGATATTATCACTATTAAATGCAACATCGTATTTACTTAATAGATTACTATTTTCTAATTGACCAAAAGATTTTAACATGAATTTTTTTTGATCATTTCGCTCTTTAATAATATCATTTACTTTGCTATGTGTAAAAAAAGCATGTTCTTATTATTTGATTTGAAGAAGCTGTATTAATATTTATCGACTTAACTTCTTCCTTTGCCGTATGTTGGTCTATATTTGTGAGGGAAACGTATGGTTCAATGGCTGAATAATTATTCTTTAAACTAGGAATGTTTTTCACTTCATATAATGAACTCAGTTGATTAAACAATCGATATTGAATGAAATCATTTGCCATCTTCTCACCAACAGTTATATCACTAAACAGTGATCGTAACTCTTCAAAAGATGCATCATTAAGGTTCGTCATAACAGAAATCTTATATCGATTCTTATCAAACCATGCTTTTGAAAAATCTTTACCTACATATTTAATTTCGTTAATATTATTAAAAACATTATATTTTCTGTATCGCGTAATGGCATAAGCCATAGCATATGTTGTATCATCAAGTACTTCCACCAACTCTGATTCAACAGCAGTATTGATATTAACACCTATTTTTGATTTTGTTTCAGGTTTTTCCCATCTACCACTTTTATCTTCTTTTGCTCGTAATTCAGCAGCGATTAGATCTGCGTACTGCTCAGAAGACTCAAACTTTGTATTAACTTTTGCTAAGCCATTTTCTAACAATTCTTCCCCTACTGATTCTTTGCTAGAGATATACACATGTCTATAAATCCAACCGTTAATGGGTTCAAAACTTATTTCATTATCATCTGGCAATAACATAATACGTTTTCCTAATAATCGTTTATAAGTATACGTATAGGCCTCTTGCGATGAATCTGTTTCTATACCAACCATTCTTATAAGTTTTTCCTTACCATTCCCTGTACTGTCAAACTCAATTACTTTTATGGCTTCTCCTGATATGACTTCTAACACTCGAGCCATTGTAATATCTTGGTCCTCATATCGAATAGATCTAGCATAACTGGTTGTCTCAAATAAACTTAAAGTTAACATACACACGATTACGAGGTGTATGATAGTATGTCGTCTTTTCATATAAACCCCCATTTCATCTTTTGCGTGTTACATTTATTGTTATCTATTTACCTTATATAATAGTATTGGAATTCTAAACATGGTTAATACCTTATTATTTAGGTAAAACAATTTTTTGATTATCTTTTGACTGGCGATATAATACAATCTTTCTACCAATCTGTTGTACAATATTAGATCGTGTTCTTTCTGATAGTACATGACAGATGTCTTTTGGTTCATAGAGACAATTCTTAAGAACATTTATCTTTATGAGTTCACGCGCTTCTAATGCATCAGATATAGCTTCTGTAATTTCAGGTGTTACACCTAATTTACCTACTTGAAAAATAGGATCTACATTATTGGCTAATCCTCTTAGATAAGCGCGTTGCTTACTTGTTATTTTCATGTTGTTCTCCTTTCAACTAAGGAAAAGTACGCTGATATAACTTTCCTTATCTATCTATAATAATCAAATTCTAGATAATACATTTTTACAGTATCGCCTTCTTCTATGCCCAAGCTTTCTAACTCTTCTATGATACCATTATCACGTAAGAAGCGTTGAAAGAAAGCAAATCCTTTTTCAGTTTCTAGGTTTGTATAACCTAACATCTTCTCAATCTTAGAACCTTGGACCAAGAAAGTATTGTCTTCTAATACTTCTACAGTAAAGGATTCTTCTGGTAACTCTTGTTGGTCAATAAAGTATTCTTGCTCATAGACTTTCGTCTCTTGATCAAGTTCTTTCAGTAACCCGTGTACATGATATAAGAGTTCTTTTACACCTTGACCCGTTACAGCAGAAATTGGAAATACTTGAATACCTTGAGGCTCGAATTCATCTTTTAAGGCTTGTAGATACACATCATCTTGCATAACATCTATCTTATTAGCAGCAATAACAGCAGGTCTTTTGGTCAATTCTTCATTAAACGTTAATAACTCATGATTGATTTTATTAATGTCCTCAACAGGGTCACGTCCCTCTGTAGAAGCCACATCTACAATATGAAGAATGACTTTGGTTCTCTCGATATGCTTTAAGAACTCATGTCCAAGTCCTATACCTTCAGATGCACCTTCAATAAGACCAGGAATATCTGCAATCACAAAACCCTCACCTTTATTTATATCGACAACTCCTAAGTTTGGATTAAGGGTTGTGAAGTGATAATTAGCAATCTTAGGTCTTGCATTAGTTACACGTGATAATAGTGTGGATTTACCTACATTGGGAAAACCAACAAGTCCCACGTCAGCAATAGTTTTTAACTCTAATAGTATCCAAATTTCTTTTCCTGATTTACCAGGTTGCGCATACTTTGGTATCTGCATAGTAGGGGTAGCGTAATGTTGATTACCTTTACCACCACGACCACCGCGTAATAGTTTCTCTTCCATACCAGGATAAGCCATATCGATAATTACTTGACCTGTTTCAGCTTCTCGTATAATGGTACCTAAAGGCACGCGAATAATGAGATCGTCCCCATCCTTACCATGCATACGGTTTCCTTTGCCAGGTTCACCACCACCAGCTTTAAAGTGTTTTTTGTGGCGGAAATCATAGAGCGTATTAAGACCATCATCTACTTTGAAGATAATATCGCCACCTCTACCACCATCGCCACCATCAGGTCCACCATTAGGCACATATTTCTCACGACGAAAACTTACACAACCATTACCGCCATTACCTGATTTTATATTTATTTTTGCCTGATCTACGAATATCATTTTTATCATTTCCTTCCATCTGTCTAGAACTTAACATCTACACTTTATTGTTAAATTCATGAGCATCATATGATAAATAGAATCTCATTATATTAGTATTATTAATTGTTTCCATTATCTATTTTATCATAAAAACATATTCTGACAGATTAATCGAATCTATGTGTATTATAGTATAAAACAAACGGTTTTAAAAGGAATATTTTTCATATTAGCCTAAAATTACTATAGCAAATAATTATTTATTTCATCTTATATAGTATTGATTAATTACATTAACTATATTCCTGTAGTCCATCCTTTTAAGTTACACATGATTCATGTGCTTAAACATCACAATTTTTATGTTAGTATCTGCATCGCTTGTCTGTTAACTTCTAATATATCTATACAAACAAAAAAGTTTCAAATGGTAAACATTTGAAACTTTTAAACGTATTATTGAGCTTTTGGATGTATAGAAACTTGTGTTTTATCGCGTCCTTTTCTTTCGAAACGAACTACACCGTCAACTAATGCGAATAAAGTGTCATCGCCACCTCTACCTACATTAGTACCTGGATGAATCTTAGTTCCACGTTGTCTATATAAAATGTTACCAGCTTTTACAAATTGTCCATCTGCTCGCTTAGCACCTAGTCTCTTTGACTCGGAGTCTCTACCATTTTTAGTAGAACCTACTCCTTTTTTGTGAGCAAAGAATTGAAGGTTCATTCTTAACATAACCTACACCTCCTCGATTACAAGCTTTATATAATCACTTCCGTATTCGTCTCTCATTGATTCCAAACCCAATAACATAGATTTCAATAATAACTGAGTGTCATCATTTTCATCTTCTGTGAGTTTGAAAGATATATATCCAATTTGTTCATCTGTTGAACAATCGTATAAATCATCTGTAAAATTCTCAATTGAATTAATGGTATTAATGACCAGTACTGACACTGCAGCACATACGACATCGTTTCCATATTCCGAATAGCCTGCGTGACCACTTAATTCAAAACCCTGAATTCGATTTTTTTTTAAATTAACGTTAATCTCAATCATCTGTTCTCACACTTAAGCATTAATCTTGTCGATTTTAATTTTTGTGAAAGGTTGACGATGACCTTGCTTCTTATGATAACCTTTTTTAGCTTTGTACTTGTAAATAACAACTTTTTTAGCTTTACCTTCTTCTGCTACAGTAGCAGTTACAGTAGCGTTACTTACAACTGGGTTACCAACTGTTAATCCATTGTCGTTTGATACTAATAAAACGTTGTCAAAAGTAACAGTTTCACCAGCAGCTAAGCCTAACTTTTCAACTTTTAGTGTGTCACCTTCAGCAACTTTGTATTGCTTTCCACCAGTTTCAATAATTGCGTACATATTTGGCACCTCCTTAATCAAGACTCGCCGAATACGGTGTTCATCTAAGAACTTTAAGACCTCTTCGTGCGGTATACCACTAAAAAACTTTACCATAATTTATATAGCCTGTCAAGTTGTTTTTTAAGTTCTAAGTGAGTACTTAATTACCTTCTTCTATATTTTAAATTGTTCAACTAATGTTTCTAAACTTTTAGCTAATGTGAATAGTTGCTCACTAGCGTTAGCTACCTCTACCACAGATGCTGATTGTTCTTCAGCAGATGCTGATATTTCTTCAGTACCAGCAGCATTTTCTTGTGCAACAGCTGATAAGGTTTGCATAACATCATTTACTGCAGTTTTCTTTTGATTCATTTCGACACTAGCTTTACCTAATACATCAATAACATTCTCAGCTTCTTTAAAACTATTAGAGATTTCATTATATTTGTTTTCTGTTGTTTGCACATGGGAAACTTGTTCTTTTAAAATATTTTTTCACTTCATTCATGGTATTCACTGCTGTTATGGCATTGCTTTGTAATGATTTTACCATATCATCAATGACTTTCGTTGAATTGGTTGATTGTTCTGCTAGCATCCTAATTTCATCAGCAACAATAGCGAAACCTCTACCGTGTTCACCGGCCCTAGCTGCCTCGATTGCAGCGTTTAGAGCTAATAGGTTAGTCTGTTCTGCAATGGATGAAATAAGATTACTGGCTTCACTAATTTTACGTGAGCTTTCGTTTGTTTTTATAATGTTATCATAAACTTCCGTACTTGCTATACTATTTTCTTCAGTTTTTTTTAGACAAATCATTAAGGACTATTAGACCATCATTAATCAATACCATGATTCTATCCGATACATCTGCTAAATTGTTTAACAGCTGTCCATCTTCATCAATAATGTAACCTAAGTCTTTTAGTTTTTCTGATCCATAACTTGTATTTTGAGCCTGTTCTAATGAACCTTGAGCAATGTCACTAATAGATTGTGTAATCTCATCTGAAACAATAGATGACTGCTCTGATGTTGCTGCCAAATCTTTGGCAGATACCAAAACTTGTTTAGATACATCTTCCGCACGAGTTAATATCTTTCTAATGGATTGACGCATGTTCTCCGTTGATTGAATCAATATACCAAGTTCATCTTTCAGATTAAAATATTCTGGAGGTAATTCTTGTGTAAAATCTCCTGTTGCAAGTGTGTGTAAGAATGATGTTACAGCCTCAATTGGTTTTGTAAGCTTTTTTTTACTAAATATAAGACCTATAATAACGCTTAAGATAAAACATACACTGGTTATAATGATTATGATAATTAATTGACGTATGAATTGAACGCGAAATTCTTGTTTCATTTCATTAACTAAGTTATCGATATCATCGGTATAATTCCCTGTACCTATAACCCATTCATAAGGTTCAAATGCTAAAGAATAAGCTCGCTTTGGTAGTGGCGTATCAGAATCCTCTTTTGGAAAATAATAGTCCGAGTAGCCTCCACCATTTATTCCTTGTTTAATAAGTTCTTTAATTATGTAATTGTCCTTTTTATCTTGCAATTCGTATCGGTTAGTTCCTTCAACATCCTTATTTCCGTATAAAACAATATTATCACCTTCATAAGTATCAATCCAAAAGTAGCCATCATTACCATATCGTAATTCTCGTATTAAATCAGCCGCCTTCTTTTTTGCTTCCTCAATACTTAATAACCCTTTTTTAGAATCATTATAAATCGTATCAATAAGAGCTACTGCAGTTTCCACTTCATTTTTTATCAAGCGATCAAAATCATCTCTTAGGGTTTCTTCTGATTCCTTTAGGTGGTAATTCTGAGTTGCATTTAACGACCATATTGATGCAACTGATAGTATAATTGCCATTAACAAACTGATAGAAACTATTAATAATATTACTTTCAACTTAATTTTTTTTCATATTAGCATCTCCTTAAGCATGAAAAATGATAGGTTTACTAGGAATGTTATAAGGTTTATTAGGAATATTATAGCATAATATAGTCAAAAAGTACATAATATGACAAAGTATGGGTTATTTATTGAATATTTGCCCTCTCCATAATAAAAACTTCAATCTAGGATTGAAGTTTTTTGTGATTTACCAAATGATAGGGTAAACGTCTTATATTTTGCTATTTAATTCTATTTGTTGTTTAAGGGGTACATTTATTTTCTTACGGGTCATCTCTACAAGTCCGAGTTTAGTCATCCCAACAATATATACCTTATTAGGATCTTTTTTTTGTATATAGCGAAAGTTTCTCTAAAAGAGCATCATTATATTCTTGCTTCTTCATATCAATAAAATCAACGATGATAATTCCTGCCAGATTTCTTAATCTTATCTGACGAGCAATTTCAACTGCTGCTTCTAGATTCGTCTTATAGATCGTCTCTTCTAGGTTCTTTTTTTTGCCTGTGAATTTGGCTGTATTTACATCAATAGCAACCAAAGCTTCCGTCTGTTCTATGACCAAACATGCTCCTGATTTTAACCACACTTTTTTTTCTTGAAGGGCTTTTCGAAGTTTAGCTTCTAATCCATATAGATTAAATAATGATATTTGCTGATCTTCGTATAACCTAATTTTCTCTACTAAAGAAGGATTCGTCTTTTGCATATACTGATTCACATCTAAATAAATCTGCGGGTCATCAATCACATATTGATCCACTGAATGCTCATACATATCTCTTACAAGTTTCATAGCTGGATGAACACCTTTATAGATTTCCGTGTAACATGTACGATAAGCCGCTGTATTCATGATTTCTGTATATTGAGTTATAAGTTCTTCTAATTCCTGTCTGATTAATGTTTCATGTATACCCTTGGCATTGGTTCTTATGATGAAGCCAAATTCATCTGTTACATATGGTGATACGAGATCTTTTAACCTGGCTTTTTTCTTCAAACCTTTTAATTTTGTTGGATAAGCCAATATAATTTTTTACCACGCGTTAATACCACATAACGTCCTGTAAGAGCAATATAAGGTGATACGACACAGCCTTTTGTACCAAGAGCTGCTTTGGTTATCTGAACAACCACCTCATCTCCTATTGTCATATATGCTTCTCGGTGACGTTTGGTATAGAAGATATCATCTGCATCGTCTAAGGGCATATAGGCATTCTTATCTTCACCAATATTGATAAAAACGGCCTGCATACCTTTTAGAAGATTAACCACTTTCCCAATGACGATGGTTCCAATGCGTTCATAATGGTTTTCATTTGTCACACGTATTTCTACTAATTTTTTCTTTCTCATCTAATAGAGCACCGTATAATTTGCCTTGATCTTTTGCAATAATTAACTTGTTTCCCATATTGCCAACTCCTTAGTGAATATGTTAAAAACCCATTATCTTATGGTTTAATTCGACTTTGTTATACATAATTCAAAGGCATAAATCCTTGATCGTTTTTTTTATAATAAATCTCTTCACGGTGAACCACATAATTGAATTTATTATAAGGAACATCATTCACTTCGCATAATGATTGTAGCACAAGCTCTGGCTTAATATTCAGAGTACTCCCTGTGGCTAAGAGCAAAATTAACGTATCTGATTCAGGTAATGCGATATGGAAGATTCCAGGTTTTATATCTAATTCTTTTAATACTTTTTTCTTGTTTTTCTTGTGAATGATAACCTGTTCCTTTGACATTAACTGGTCAATCATATCTTCAGTTATGGTAATATCCTTAATGGTAATCTTGTACTTGGCTGCATCAATTAATGCCATAGCACTTTTCGCTTTATCTGGTAGCTCTGTCATACTTATAATGATTAATCCCATAGGTGTATGTTTATTGAGGACATCACAATAAGCTTTAAGATCAATATTTTCTGTGGTTTTAACATCCATATATTCACCATCGCTGGTTACCCCTACTGAAAGTGGTGCACCGATAGACATAATTTGATGGGGGTTAAATCCTTCTGAATAAGCAATAGGAAACTCTGATTTTTTAAACACTCTTTGAAAATTTCGTATTAAGTCTAGGTGGCCAATGAACTTCATTGTGCCTTCTTTTGCAAATTTTATTCTAATCAACATAGCATATTCCTCCGCCAAATCCTTTTGCACCACAGTCCATACAGCCATCCATACAATTAGGCGTAATTTTTCCTTCTTTGGCACGTAAAAATTCATTATATAGAAAAGCTTTTGTTACACCAACATCAATAAAGTCCCATGGTAAGATTTCTTCGTAGTCTCTCTCTCTAACAGTATAGAATAATGGATCAACACCTGTACTGGTAAAGGCATCTTCCCAATGACTAAATCTAAAAAATTCAGACCATGCATCAAAGGTTGCTCCATTTTTCCAAGCAGCATAGATAACTTGTCCTATGCGTCTATCTCCTCTAGCCATAACGCCTTCTAACATACTGGTCTTAGCATCATGACAGTTGTATTTAATATTTTTTTTATTAACAATCTTATTCAGATGGTTTTGCTTCTCCATAAATGTCTCATATGGATCCTGTGGACTCCATTGGAATGGCGTAAATGCCTTAGGTACGAAGAAAGATGTACTTAGGACTATCTGAGGACGGCGTTTTCTAACTTCTTTAGGCAACTTATAGTATTCTTCAACAATATCTTGTCCTAGTTTTGCAATAGCATCAATATCATCAAAAGTCTCTGTAGGTAAGCCAAGCATAAAATATAATTTAACCCTTGTCCATCCACCTTGGAAGCTTCTGCCGCACCATTTAGTATACTCTCTTCTGTTAAACCTTTATTAATGACATCTCTTAATCGTTGTGACCCTGCTTCCGGTGCAAAGGTTATACTGCTCTTTCTAACACCTTGAACTTTACTCATAATATCTAATGAGAAACGATCAATTCTAAGGGATGGAAGAGATAGGTTCACATGTTTGTCATTGCCAAATTCATCAATAAGATAGTCTGTTAACTCCTGTAGTCCTGAATAATCACTTGAACTTAAAGAGATCAATGATATTTCATGGTGGCCTGTATTTTTAATGAGTTCTTTTGCTTGCTTTTTGAGAACCTCCACATCTTTTTCACGAACTGGACGATAGATCATACCTGCTTGACAGAAACGACAACCTCGTGAACACCCTCTAAATAACTCAAGTACAACTCGATCATGTACCGTCTGAATAAGTGGTACTAAAGGTTTGCTTGGATAAGGTGCCTCTGTCATATTCATCACTACCTGCTTCTTAATAGAAGCTTTTGCATGAGGATGGTTGGGGGTAAAAGTAGCAATTTCACCATTTTCTTTATAAGTCACATCATAGAACTTAGGTACGTAGATACCTTCTATATCTAATAATTTAATAAGATAATCTTCTTTCTTACCACCTTGCGCCTTATGCGCTTTGTATAAATCCAATATATCGGGTAATGTTGATTCACCTTCACCAATATAGAAGAAGTCAATAAAATCAGCTATAGGTTCAGGGTTGTAAGTACATGGTCCTCCAGCACATACAATAGGATCCTCTTCTTTTCTATCTTTACTATAGACCGCCATACCGGCTAGATCAAGTGCATTCAATATATTGGTATAACTCATTTCATATTGTACGGTAAACCCCAAAAAAGTCAAAATCTCTCACTGGATTTTGAGATTCTAACGCAAATAGTGGTAAATCTTTTTCACGCATAATTATTTCCAGGTCACGCCAAGGTGAGAAAACCCTTTCACAATAAGTATCTTTTCTTTTATTTAAAAAATCATATAATATAGCTAACCCTACATGAGACATACCAATTTCATAGACATCTGGAAAACATAGTGCAAATCGAATATCTATTTCTGACGTATTTTTATGAATCACATTGATTTCATTTCCCAAATACCTAGCAGGTTTTTCAACACTTAATAAAATCTCATCCGTTAACTGTAGTTTCTTATCCATTTAATTTTAGCTCCTTTAAGTACGAGAAAGAAATGAACTAGTTACTCACTCGTCCTTTTAATGAATTCCTTATTCTTAACACTGTAGCTGTTCTTGTACTATAATATAATATTATCGCTCAGATAACAACCAAAACTTTTTATTATTAAATGCACGCCTCGTTCCCATAAGATTTTAGTCATTAGAAAGTTTCATTAACATATATGGATATATTTCTATTCCATTTGCTTAAATAGTACTTTCATACAAGATAAAAAAAAGATTCTATGACTACATTATTAAGCTCACCTAACCCTAGTATGGTAGATATCTCAATCCATATAATCATAGAACCTTTTCATATTTTGCGCCATGACTTTGCTTGCTTGCAAGGGCACAGTCACAGCAAGGGTGGAAAAATTTATTTTCACACTTTGCGCCATGACTTTGTTTGTTTGCAAGGGCACAGTCACAGTAATGTTGGGAAGATTTATTTTCACTCTTCTCCATGACTTTGTTTACTTGTAAGGTCACAGTCACAATAAGAGTGAGATAAACTTAGGGTTATGTATATGTGAAAGCCATTTACTGTCCTTCACCATCATTTAAACCAAACAAGTTACCCAGCGCACTTCCACCATCTATTTTAAAAACTTTATTGGATAATTCATTAAAATCTTCATTATAATAGAGAACTTCATAGATGGTTTCTACGCTAAAACCACCAACTTTTACATCATATTTTTTTATATATAAAGTGGATAATAGAAGGATAAATGCAATGAATACTTTTAATGTAAACTTATTGGTAGTAGGCTCAGGCTGTCTACGACTTCTTGACCTGCTATAGTTTTTACGCCGTACATTTTTCTTGCTCTTTTTATTCATTCATGATCATCTCCTTTTCCATTAGTCTTAAAAGTCTATCTTCACCTTATAAGTCTCAAGCCAAATATTCAATTGAATAAGATAGGCTATAAATTGAGGTTCTTTCATTAATTGCCCAAACCAAGGTGTTATAAACAGTTTATTATCATTTTTTAATAATGCGTATACTTGTTTCGTATTAATCAGGTCATGTAAAGGGCTATTCTTTTGGTCTAATATATCTTTTAACATAGTCCTTACCGTCTGCATATAGGCAGGATTATATGTTTTGGGATAAGGAGACTTTTTTCGATAAACAACGTCTTTAGGCAAATGATTTACAAGGCATTTTCTTAATAAACCTTTCTCTATCTCTCCATAATTTTTCAGATGCCAAGGAATATTCCATGCATATTCAACGATTCTATGATCTGCATAGGGAACTCTTACCTCAAGGCTTTTATACATACTCATCCTATCTTTTCGTGTTAATAAAGTTAGCATAAACCATTTTAGATTAATATATGTAAGCTTTTTTCATTCTTTGTTCGAATTCAGGCTCGTGATCTATATCATCAATCTCCCCTATGGTCTCTCTGTATTTTTCATGAGCGAATTCTTTAAGGTTCAATTTCCCAATAGCTGGTGATAAAAAAGGTTTTTCTTTCATGAATGTGTTTATTCCATGGGAATCCATCATAATAAACTTCTTCTTTCTTTTGATACCATGGATAGCCACCAAATATCTCATCTGCACATTCACCTGATAGTGCCACAGTATGTTTTCGTTTAACTTCATCACAAAACAACATAAGGGATGAATCTATATCGGCCATACCAGGCAAATCATAAGCTAGGACAGCACCCTTAAGTGCCTCTGCTAATTTATCTGTTGTTAAGATGATATTTTCATGTTTAGACCCTATATACTGGCTAACACCATTAACCCATTGATTATCATTACTCGGTTGGAAATCACTTGCTTCAAAGTATTTATCATTATCTTCGTAATCGATGGAATAAGTGGTGAGTGTCCTGTTTTGCTTTCCTAAATACTTCGCCGCTATAGATGAAATACCACTTGAATCTAAGCCACCGGATAAAAAGGTACATATAGGTACATCTGAAACCAATTGCTTCGTAATGGCATCTTCTACTAGATGAGTCATATGACTAATGGTTGTTTCTTTATCTTCATGATGTTCCTTGGTCTTTGGCTTCCAATAAATATGTTTTTGAACCTGCCCTGATCTGATGAGCATGTGCTCACCTGGCTTCAACTCATGAATATGTTTGAAAACACCACTTCCTGGCACACGACTAGGACCTAAACTAAAAAGCTCTAGAAGACCATTTTCATCTAGAATAGGCTCCAAATCTGGAAAGGCTAGCAAGGCTTTTATTTCTGAACCGAATATAAATGAACCTTTTACATTGGCATAGAATAAAGGTTTTACACCTAATCGATCCCTAGCTAGAAATAAGCTCTTTGATCTTTCCTCCCAGACGCCAAAAGCAAATATACCATTAAGATATGTAGTACAATTCTCTCCCCATTCCATATAAGCTACCAGGACAACTTCTGTATCGCAATGAGATGTGAAGGTATAACCTTTTTCCTTAAGAGTATTTCTTACTTCATTTGTATTATAGATTTCACCATTATAAACAATGGTATATGTATATGGACCTACCTTCTTAGTCATGGGTTGTTTGCCACCTTCGGGGTCAATAACAACCAATCTACGGTGTCCCAATAAGACATTATCACTAAAATAGTAGCCATGCTCATCTGGTCCGCGATGTATTAATGCTTCTGTCATTTTATAAATAATATCTCTACAGGGCTTTAGATCCTGATCATAATGGACCCATCCAGTAATCCCACACATAGTAACCATCTCCTTTTTATTTACAAGCAGTACCCGACCACAAGAACAGTATGCTTGCATACGTTTCAAGCTGTATAGGAAATATGCTACCTTGTAAGTAAAATGCAGTACATTCCTATACCGTAAAAAGGCACAAGCTTTCTTATCTTATGTATATGCCAAATCTTATGTTTTATGAGTTAGTAGTTGAATCGGTAGATAAGTTATGGTAGGATAATTAATAATGAAGTTTTTTAACTTTAAACAACTAACGTATATATTGTGCGTAATATTTAATGACAAGAATTTCATTATCATTATAAAGAAAATCCATGTATTTTAGGAGGAACATTATGAGCGCATATGACGTGTTAATGGAAAGAGGGTTTATTGAACAGACAACCCATGAAACAGAAATAAAAGAATTACTTGCAAACAATAAAGCGACATTTTATATAGGTTTTGATCCTACTGCTGATAGTTTAACTGTAGGTCACTTCTTACCTGTAATGGCAATGGCACATATGCAAAGAGCTGGTCATCGCCCTATCGTTCTTATTGGTGGTGGTACAACCATGGTTGGAGATCCAACAGGTAAAACAGACATGCGTAGGATGATGACAGTTGATCAGATTGCCGAAAATGCTAATATTTTCAAAGGACAATTATCTAAATTCATCGATTTTACAGATGATAAGGCCATCATGGTTAATAACGCTGATTGGTTATTAGACCTTAACTATGTCGAATTCCTTAGAGAAGTCGGCGTGCACTTCTCAGTTAACCGTATGTTATCTGCTGACTGCTACAAATCAAGAATGGAAAAAGGGCTTACTTTCTTAGAGTTTAACTATATGCTCATGCAGTCCTACGACTTTTTAGCACTTAATCGTGAATACAACTGTTCTATCCAAATGGGTGGAAATGATCAGTGGTCTAATATCTTAGGCGGTGTTGAACTTATTCGCCGTACAGAACAAAAACCTGCATTTGGTATGACATTCAAACTTCTTACCACTAGCGAAGGTAAGAAAATGGGCAAAACAGAAAAAGGTGCTGTATGGTAGATCCTAAGAAAACAACACCTTACGAATTCTATCAATATTGGAGAAATGTAGACGATTCAAAAGTAGAAGAATGTCTTTGTCTTCTCACCTTCTTACCTATGGATGAAGTAAGACGACTAGGTGCTCTAGAAGATGCTGAAATAAATAAAGCAAAAGAAGTTCTCGCTTTTGAAATTACCAAGATTGTTCATGGCGAGGTACTTGCAACAGAAGCTATGGAAGCAGCAAAAGCACTATTCACTGGAGGCGCAAAAGGTGGTTCTATTCCCACAACGGCTGTGACAAAAGATGAATTCGAGGGAGATGGTATGGATATCATATCTGCTCTTATAAAAGCGAAACTTGTACCTACACGTTCAGAAGGTCGTCGTATGGTACAACAAGGCGGTGTTCGTGTCAACGATGTAAAAGTTGAAGGTATCGACCGCATGGTAACGGATGTTGATTTCACCGAAGATGGTACCATTCTACTAAAAAAAGGTAAAAAAGGCTATCACCAATTCCAGTTAGAACAATAATCATATAAATAGAAACGGGAGTAACTTATCAAGCATTCTCTGTTATATACTAACATCATGCTTTGACAGATACTCCCGTTTTTTATCCATAGGTCTATTTAATTTTCTCTTTCAACAAATGCCATAGTCGGCTGATTACATGTAGGACACTTCCAGAACTCTGGTAAGTCTTCAAATTTTGTGTTAGGGTCTATATCTTGTGTCCAATCGCCTTTCTCGGGACGATAGATATAGCCACATACTGTGCATTTATAACTATTCATCTTTATCACCTTTCTAGGATGTCTTCTTTCGCTGTATTGAAAAATTTAACGTTGCCCACACGCTTCTTCATCTTCACATAATTGTATCGTTAATGCACCAACGGACATGTATATCTCCAAGAAACATATTGCAAGAGATATGGCCAGTAGTACTAAAGATGCTCCAAAAAAAAGTAGGAGGCTATGGTTGGCATGGAAACAAAAATCAATAACATACTCACTATATTAGCGAAAAAAGCCACTAATAGCAAAAGCTTGCATGTTTCTAATATACATAAGACGTTTACGTAGATTTCTAATTTGTTTTTTTTAGTTTTTTTACTTGGGTTATCCGTATGCTCTTTATGCAATGCCCTAGCTCGGTCTGCTAACCCTAGGAACCGACTCGTATAAGCAATCATTAATAATGAAAGTGCCGGAAATAGAAGGGCTGGAATACTTAAAGTTAATTCTTTCATTGAATCACCTCCTAATGGTATTATGGCGTATAATCCAATCATTGTCAAGTGATAATAATTATCCTTTGGGTTTTAATTATAAACTTTAACGAGGGATACCAAGACACACGTAAAAAATGTTGGTATTTGTCAAAAATGGAAAAGCAGATATCCCTTATCTATAAAACTGACAATGAATTGCAGGACTTGATGCTAGAAAACCCAAACACATGGAAGATAATGGCTATTCTTCGAAAATCTACTTCCATGGTCAGTACATACCAGCTAAATACAAGAAATCAGAGTAATTAAAATGCTGCCCTTAATAGTAGCATTTTTTTGTCAAAATATTTGTAGTTTTCCGTGTACCAATAAAGTAGGGAAACCTATTTCTAGGCTTCCCCCCCCTTATCAAACCGCACGTGCCCTACTAAGGCATACGGCTTACCAACTGTAGTTTTTTTTAATGC
>JDSF01000306.1_pt1 | contig 23785 bp, 27 predicted proteins | sample 199441 | NCBI WGS metagenome assembly JDSF01 (sample SAMN02592751, study PRJNA231836) | bioreactor metagenome | isolation source: continuous culture bioreactor denitrification-DNRA | place: Germany: Bremen
CTTCTGAGTATCATCCTCTTGAATAATTACTTGACCATATTTATCGATATATCTTTGAAATTCTTCTATTAAAACATCTTCTCCCACTGCTGTTTCTGAACATTTCACTTTGAATCTTCCTGTTTTTTTTCAATTTTTCCCCATCATAATCTAATACACCATCGATTCTTGAGAAAAATCCCGGATTTTTATTTATAAAACGATTAATATTGTTAAACCAAATAATTAACGCGCCTGAAGTATCCCTTGTTCCGTTTTGTACTTCTATTAACTTAATCACATTCCAATCAAGCTTTAAACTTGCCTTAGGAAATTCAAATCCTCTCTTTGTTAAAATTAAGTAGGGCGTATGTCTGGTTTTTTCTAAAAAATAAAATATAGTGGGTATGCCTATAAAACTGGTTACAAGGAAAAAAGTAATATTTTGTACAAGTATATTAATAAAAGCTAGACCACCTAACCCAATCCATAATATTGGAGATGTACTTTTTTTAATTTCTAATTTATCTTGTGATCTTTCGAGGTAATCTGTAGAAGATTCCTTTAAAAACATTTCGATTTTTGATAATAAATCATCCGTTGAATTTTTTATAAAATTATAAGGATATTCTATTATTACCTCTTCTCCATGAACTCCTTTCAAAATATTTGATTGCTGTAGTTTTTCATAAAATATTTTGTTTTCTTCTGTCATGACGATATCTTTTTTTTAGTTTTATACAAAGATAATATCTGAAAAGTTCATATTTAATGTAAAATGTATCAATATCATTCCAAGGAATCTCTTTCTCATAAGAATATAGTTTAATCCCCTTCTTTTTCAAATCAAAAACAACGATAGGCTTTTTAATCCAATCAAATTTAACTGGATTTTTTATAAAAAAAACATAAAATATACTACACCTAATATAAAGATTGTTGGTATAATTCCTAAACCTATCCAGCTAATAGATAAAGTAATAAATATAATACAAAAAACTAATTTCCTATTGTACTCTATTTTAATATCCTTCATAATTTTTTTCTCCCCTTTTTGTTCTCATTTTAATTTAATCAAAATGCCATATTAGGATTTCCCCACATCAATCCTTTATTTTTTTTGGATAAGGTTAAAAAGAGTTGCACTTTATGTTTATATACATGTTTCCCTTATCTTTTTCTCGCCTTTATAACAAAAGTTACAGGAAGCAATTTTGCCTTTTGAGCAAATTTGCTGTCATTTGATTTCAAAAGTTCATTATCAGACTGTTCAATCATTTGCTCGATAACAAATCCTGCTTTAGCTAGAGCATTTACATAAGTTGATAGTTTGCGATCTGATAATGATAACACACCTCCATCAATAGATACTGAATACCAAGATTCATCGAAATAATTTTTCTTGAATACAAGCATATCATTTTCAGATGCAACACATTTGTGAATGGGATGAGACCAACTGAAAATAAACACACCATCTTTTTTTTAAGATAAGAGGCAATCCTGTAAAAAGTACCGTCAAGGTCGGTTGTCCAGCCTATCCCATATACCGAATAGACAAAGTCAAAATAATCCTCTGGTATTCCACATTCCTCTTCCATAGGCGAACAGATCAATTTTGCTGAAATATCGCGTGCTGCCAAATGATGCTCCGCCTTTTCAATCTGTTCTATTGATATATCTATGCCCCATAATTCAGATGCTTTGCGTTCTCCTATATACTGCAAGGAATGACCAGTTCCACAGCCTATCTCTAGTACCTTTTTTCCTTTTACATCACCAAAGAGTTGGCATTTTTTCTTCTGAAACAAATGCACCATAGAACGGAAGTGCAGTTGTACCAACGACGTCATTCCCCTTTATATTCCAAAAAAAGTTCGTTTGTTTTATGAACAGTAACCTTGTCCATATCAACTGAAATAGCGTAGCCAATCTCTCCAGCACCAATAATATTTGTCCTTTGATTAGAGTCGTTCTTCATAGCAATACCCTCCATTAAACTAATTTGAAGGTTAGTCTTGGCAAGGGATTAAGGGTTATCTCCTTATTCCGAGCCAAGGGTGCTCACCTTCTGTAATAATTATATCAACGAGTTTAAAGATAGATTGGATTATTCTATTTCAAGCAAAATATCTCTTAAATAATCCTTTATGATTTGAATATCATTTAAACTATTATGATCAATTTTCAAATGTCTTTGGCAAAAGTCTCGAACGATATTTGCACCGAAATTATGAATCAAGATAGAATCAAACACATCCTCAAGAAAGTTTTCCTTCCCTCTTGAAAAGAATCTAACCAAAATAGGATCACAGTCAAATAGCTCAAATACAATAGGTGCATATTCATAATACCGTGGAGCTAGTCTTGCATCGCCAAAATCAATTATTTGAATCCTGCCATTATGTACTAATACATTTTCACCGGTTAAGTCGCCATGAACCAATACATGGTTAAATAAATCTAGTTTTGCTTTTTCATCTTTGACTTGTTCTCGTATATGTACTGGGAACATATTCCACCGTTCATTTAGACGCATTACATCTATGTGTTGAATTGATGCCGTCTCATCAATCATAATATTAAGCTTATCCAAGACATGATTAAGCTGTTCAATAAATTCATTTTTTTTGAGTATCACTAAATTTGCTTATAATTTCGGAAGCCTCAATTCCAATTGCATACTCCATGACTATATATGGTAATGAATAAATATCTTCATAATGTCCAGAGGCAATAATATTAGGTGTCTTGACTTCATTCTCCTTAGCAATTTTCATAGCTTCTAATTCTATATCAAAGTCACCGTATAGCGCTTCCACTTCTTCAGGTACATAAATCTTAATAACATAATCATCAACTCTAAAAACTGCATTACTCCCTGGTGTTACTTTTACTATTTTTTCTAGGCTTATATTTTCACGTTCAAATATCTTACTTATGACGGGTCTAAAGATTTCTATATTTTGAAATATTTCCCCCCATGATTTAATGGAATCTATTTTTATATTCTTTAGATATTCTGTCATCTATATCTCCTCAAACATTCAACATCCCAAAATTGTTACAGCTACCAAGATAATATAACTTTAATTTTCTTTATTACTTTCTTTGGAAAAATATATTATCCCCAAACCCTTTCTAGCATAAAAATGCATCTGATTACATAAAAAACTCTATCCTTAAATTCTTTATGGCTTGTATACCATTTCCCACATAGGCAAACCCAACTTATCCAGAGTGATTTTATTAACAACAGAAAACCCATTTTTCTCATAGTATTGTACGTTGTCCTCAGTCTCAGTTTCTAAATAAAGGTATTGATTACTTTGTTTACATTCATCTTTAATAGCTTCTAATAAAATACTCCCATGTCCCTTCCCCTGTAAAGCTGAAGATACACCGATAATGGATAGATATATATAGTCCTTATTTTTCATATGTCTTTTCCGATCAGTTATAAGTTGATTGTATATACCTCCCATATTACGAAAAGCGTCTCTTCCCATCTTAGATCCGTGCTTAAGAGAACCACTACAGAGCATTTGCCATAGATTCATTGAAGCATATTTACCTGGAACCCATACAGCCACTGCATTTATATCTGAGGAGGTTGAGCAGACCTTTCCATATCTCAGCCCATGCAATAATGGGCAAGTAAAAAAAATTCAATAAAAACTTCATTCTTATTTGGAGTGTTCTTAAACACCTCAGCCCATAATGGATCATGGCTGAATGCATCCCTGAGACATTTCGCCCCACGAGGAATATCTTGTTTTGTTAGGTTATAAAGGTTAAACGTTGACATATTAAAGGACTCCTTTCTTATAACATCACTAAACTGACTATTGTTAGTACTTATTATAACATGGAAAATTTTTACTGTCCCTAAATCATCCTAAATATCTTTATTAATATGAATGAGATTAGATTACTTATGATAAGGTTCATCGTATTTATTCCATCCGGTTGCTTTTTTCAATACTCATCCTTTTGAAAATCCTTTTCTTCCGATTGGTTTATTTTTTGTAGTATAACAACAGTGTTATTCTCATTTAACTAAATGACTTCATTTACACTTTTTTAAGTAAGCTCTTAATCTAATTAATCCAACTTCTAATTCAGCTATGTTAGACATTGATACTAACGAGACTCGTGCAAACTGAAAGTCATCGTTCTTTCCTGTTAAAAAATCGATTTGAATGATATATACTAATTTCATAATCTAACGCACCCTCTTCAAACTCTAGAAGATCATACTTATTCTTTAAATAAACACACCGATAAAAAGTAAATGGGTTCATGTTTGGATTTCTATTTTCGAAATAACGATCAAATAATTTGTTACGCTCTAAAACTAATTCCTTTTTTTTCTTTCTATAATTTCTTCAGCAAGACCAGTGTTGATCAGCTCACTAACAATCTCCGCATTTAAAGAAGATGTTTTTTTTACATTGGTATTGAAAATTCCTTTTTCAATTCGACTAGAAAATTGATTTGAATATCCTATATAGCCAACTCTCAATCCTGATATAAGTGCTTTTGAAGTGCTTAACATATACACGAATTGTTCTGGTACGAAATAAGATATTGGCAAGAATCCTTTTGGATTAATGAATGAATAACTATCATCTTCTAATAAAATCAGATTGTATTTTCTTATAACAATTGATAATTCTTTTCTTCTATCCATCTCCATTAAAATCGAAGTTGGATTACTACAAGATGAATTGATATATATTCCCTTTATGTCATACAAGACACATGCTTTATCCAATTTTTCTGCTATCATTCCCTTGCTGTCAGACTCAATAGGAATCAAATTAATGCTTAGCATTTTTGCTAATTCAATAAAATTAGGATATGTGAATGTGTCTACAGCAATTTTGTCACCAGCTTCAAAAAAGAGCAATTAAAGCTAATAATATAGTATTTTGTCCCCCAGATGTAATAGCTATATTCTCGATTGGGACATCACAGCCGAACATATTCATCCATTTCTGAGTAGCAATTCTATGATATGGAATCCCCCTAGGATGACTATAATCTAACAATTTATCAAGATAATTTTTTTTCAGAAATTTTTTTTAATTGTTTCTAATGCATATTGATTACAACAATCAAGCGGTTTAATTACACTCATATCTATATATTCTTTGTTTACATTATTATCTGTAATCGAAATAGAACTCCTGGCATTTTGAGATACAAACGTCCCACTACCCATAATTGCATAAATTAGCCCTCTAGATTCACATATCTTAAATGCTCTAGTAATTGTACTAAGATTTACATCAAGAAAATCAGCCAGCTCTCGTTGAGGTGGAAGTTTAGTATTCGGAGCAATATAACCATTCATAATATCAAATTCAAGTTGGTTCGCAATCGATTTATATAGGGGCGACTTAAGATTATTTTTTTGAGGTCTCCACGACATATAATAGTTTTCAAATGAGTTTACTGGCATCTTATTCCTCCCAAAATTGTTTTGCATACAATTATATCATTGTTTGCACACAATTCCAATGATATAATTTTTTTACAGTATTAATGAAGAAGTTAAAATTAGGAGGGCAATTATGAAATACTATGTTGTAGATGCATTTGCTGAAAAAAGTTTTTGAAGGTAATCCAGCAGGTGTGTGTATTATGGAAGAGTGGATCTCTGATGACTTAATGCAAAAAAATTGCAATTGAGAATAACCTCTCAGAAACTGCTTTTGCAGTAAAAAATGAATCTGGATATCATCTAAGATGGTTCACTCCTGGAAAGGAAGTTGATCTATGTGGTCATGCCACTTTGGCTACTGCATATGTCATCTCAAACTTTTATGAGAAAAACATTCAAGGAATTAAATTTCAAACCAAAAGCGGAGAATTAATCGTAAACAGAACAAACAATCTTTATGAAATGGATTTCCCAAGTAGGATGCCTGACCCTATAGACATTACAGATCAAATGTCTGAAGCACTTGGAATTAGGCCAGTAGAAGCTTATTTGAGTAGAGATCTTATTCTAGTATTAGATACTGAAGACGATGTGAAAAAAAATGCTAAACCAGATTTCAGTAAACTAAAATTGTTACCCGATGGAATGGGAACATTAATTACAGCTAAAGGGGATGACTATGATTTTGTTTCTCGTTGTTTCTTTCCCAAAATAACTATTAACGAAGATCCAGTTTGTGGTTCAGCTCACTGTAATTTCATTCCATATTGGGCTAAAAAGCTAGGCAAGGATAAAATGATAGCTAAACAATTGTCTGATCGCGGTGGAGTTTTGTTTTGCAGAAATGCAGGTGAACGTGTCTCAATCAGCGGCTCAGCTATTTTATACTCAATCGCAGATATATTAATAGATTAAGGAGAATATAGCATGTCAATCGAAAATAAACTGTGGGACCTCGGACTAGCTCTTCTTAAAAGTTTGAGCCCACAAGCTTCATACTTACCTGCCATTTATTTACCGTTATATCAAAAACCGCCGTTACTTATGGCACGGTTCATAAATATTTCTATATAAATTATATTTTATTAACTAAATAGAATCAACTTCTAATTATGTTGTTTTTTATCTTAATTGTTAATAACTTTAATTCACTCGTGCTATTTAAAAGGTCTTTGTTAAAGACCATTCTTCTATGTATATCTTATCTACAAATTCCTCTATCCATATATTGATATTTTTTAATACACTTTTGCCTAAACCTAATATCAAGCTGACTTAAGTCGTACTTGTCCTAAACAACTGTAAAAAAAATTAGGTACTATTCTCATCTTCTCTAGTTGCTTCTCTTTGATAATGTCTTATTGCTATTTCTCTAATATTTTGAAGGGTTCTTTCAATTTCTTCTGGCGTTCTATTGATATAGGCACTATCAAATATCTTAATTTTTGAGTTTCCAAGCATATATTCTTCAATAAGATTGCCTTCCAAAATTTGTTCATGCATAACTACACCCCCATAGGTTAATTTATGCGAATGAAATTTTGTCCTATTACATATCTTTCAAGTAAGAAGGTGATTAGATGGCATTAGGTTATTGTCTATATCTAAGGAAATCAAGAGCAGATATGGAAGCAGAATCTCGTGGAGAAGGTGAAACGCTAGCTCGCCATGAGAAAATTTTATTAGACTTAGCCAAAAGGATGAAACTGGACATAACTCAGATCTATCGTGAGATCGTATCCGGTGAAACCATATCTTCACGTCCAGTCATTCAGCAGTTACTATCAGAAGTTGAACAAGGCACATGGAGCGGTGTCCTTGTGGTTGAGGTTGAACGTCTGGCTCGTGGTGATACAATCGATCAAGGTATCGTTGCTCAGAGTTTTAAGTATTCCAACACGAAGATTATTACCCCTATGAAGGTTTATGATCCAAGCAACGAATTCGATGAGGAATACTTTGAGTTCGGTTTATTCATGTCTAGACGTGAATATAAAACCATCAATAGACGTCTACAACGAGGAAGACTAGAATCTATAAAAGAAGGCAAGTATCTAGGCACTACACCGCCCTATGGGTATATACGTAAGCGACTAACCCATGACAAAGGATTCTTCCTAGAGGTTGTGCCAGAGCAAGCTTCTGTCGTTCAGCTAATCTTCGAACTATATGCTAAGGGCGATATGCAGTCTAATGGTACTCTAGTCCCTCTAGGTGTTTCTCGTATTGCTAAGAAACTTAATGAGCTAAATATTAAACCTCTACGTAGCCAAGTGTGGGTAGCATCTACTATTAGGGGTATGTTAAGAAACCCTGTATACATTGGTAAAATTCGCTGGAATTCACGCCCTGAAGTTAAGAAGATGGTGGATGGTAAGATGACCAAGACACGTCCACGTGCCCAGCAATCTGATTGGATCCTTGTTGAAGGTCTTCATGATGCTATCATTAATGAAGACGTATATAATCATGTTCAAAAACGGTTATCTAGTAATAGAAATACTCCCATCCCTAACAGATATGCTATTAAGAATCCCCTATCCAGTCTTGTTATATGTGGCATATGTGGTCGTAAAATGGTGAGACGCCTTATAATAACAGTTATCCTGATGTCCTCATATGCAGTGAGCCAACCTGTAATAATATTAGTTCTAGGCTGCTTAATATCGAGGAAAAGTTAATCGATGCTTTACGTAATTGGCTTCATATGTATAGACTAGAATTAGAGTCTACCGAGAGTACACCTGTACATTCTAACCTACAACTAGATATCATCAAACAATCCATCACTTCATTAGACCAAGAGCTTACGACTCTAGAAAAAACAATCAGATAATCTGCACAATCTATTGGAACAAGATATATACTCCACAGACCTCTTCTTAGAACGTTCTAAGATATTAACAGATAGAATTCAAGCAACTACCAAGAACAGAGATTCTCTAATTAAGCTATTAAATAAGAATAACGTACTAGATACCTACAAAAAAAGATTAATATGTAAGTCAGAAAAAGTATTAGAAGTATACCATGAACTCTCTACACCCACAGAGAAGAATCGCATACTCCAAGAAGTCCTAGAAAAAGTAGTCTATATTAAGACTGTAAATGGGCGTTGGCATGGTAGTCCTGATGACTTTGAATTAAGCCTGTTTCCTAAATTACCTAGTAACATAACATAGATTACATATAACCTGTTGGTACAGAGGAACTTGCTCACGTAGAAATGATATCCGCTATGATCTATCAGTTATTAAAAGGTGCAAGTGTGCAAGAATTAAAAGAGGCTGGTTTGGCAGCTCATTATGCACAACATGATCATGGTTTGTTTCCAACAGATGCCAGTGGTATACCGTTCTCAGTACAGGGCATAGGAGCACTAGGTGACCCTGTAGCAGACTTAGTAGAAGACTTAGCAGCAGAGCAAAAAGCGAGAGCTACATATGAACATCTCATGGCATTGACTGATGATCCTGATCTTATTGAGCCATTAAAATTCTTACGTCAAAGAGAAGTGATTCACTTCCAGCGTTTCGGCGAAGCCTTAGATGATATTCAACGTAAAATGGATAGTAAAAAATATTATTAATATCAAAAAGACGAAGCTTATTCTTCTGAATAACTTCGTCTTTTATCTTTATCACATATTTTTCTTATACATGCTTTACAATATGCACCTTCTTTATCCATGATACTATGACATATGACACATATTTTGTTATTTTCTCTTGTATGCTTTGTTTGACAATCTTTATTTTTAAAACCAATAATCCGCTCACAAAAAACTCTACATTTATAATACATTCTAATCCCCTTACTTCTGCACATATGATTTAGTCAGAAAACTAGTTTTTTGATTCCCTGTTATTTATTTCTAAAGTCTTTAATATGGCTTCTTTATATTTTTTTTCCAGATCTTCTACCTTTTAATATATCTGTAAGATAATTCTCATTCATACCAATAGATCTAGCAAGCTCTCTTTGAGTCATATCCAACTCTACTAAACGTTTCTTAACAATTATGCCAAAAGTTGGAATAATTGTTTTGTTAGTTGCCATATATTGCCCCCCTTTTGTGGTCATTCTATCTTGTTGTTTAACCATTATTGAGGAAATTGCACCATTCAAGCTATTTTATTCTGAAAAAAACACGATATCAATTAAATTATTATATTAATACTAGCCAATACATCGTTAATAAAACAATAAACTTATGCTCTGAAATATTTTAATAGGATATATTTTCAACATAATACAAAATATGTATGTTTAATGCATTTCCATAAAATATATATTATATTTTTGAAATAAAATATGATAAAATTATGATGTGAATTCTTATCTTATAAACATTATAAGGTCATTTTGACTCTATGTCAATAGATTGTTGTCCTATCGGACTCCATGAAAACACCTTAATGCTGCATTTATGAGCATATCACTACCATTAGGAGGTTATCCCATGAAAAACTTAGAAACTTTAGGTCAAAGAATTTCATATTTAAGGACTAAATGCGGATTGAGTCAAAGAAGATTAATGGATGAATTAGGTTTTGAAAATTTGAGCAAATACGAAAAAGATAAAAGAGAACCCAAAATTGATGTATTAAAAGCCATAGCTGATTATTTCCATGTTTCAATAGACTGGTTATTGAAGGGTAGTGAATACATTCATACAAATGGATTATCTGAAAGAGAAATACAGATTATTAAACAATTGCGTCAACTTGATAAAAGCGAACAAATCAAAATTGAAGGAATGATTGAATTAAAACTTGTTGAATCCGGTATTTATGCCCTTTCCATACAAAAAGAGTTAAATTCTGCTAACTCAAATAAAGGTAATTTTCACGCAAAATGATACGATTTCGTATCCATTTTTTACCATTAGCAGATATCATTCATTCTATAATTCTATACGAACAACCCACATATAAAAATCACATGCAAAAAATGTGCTGCCCCTAGAGACAGCACATTTCATTATTTAGCGCGTACTAACTTTTCTTGCTACTTCCATAAATCGTGGTAATGTATAGCCATAGAACTTTTTTATAGGCACTACAGAAATAATTATGGCCATACTTACCATCTATTTTAGGTTCTTTGTGTCTTTTGCAACCGCTTCTACATATACGATAAAATTCACATGTATGGCATTCTGGATCTGTGTTAACGGATTCTTGTATAAATTCTTTTGCTAAGTCACACCTTAATATATCGACAAGATTTGATTCATTGATATTACCCAACTTCCATTGATCAATGACATAGAAATCACATGGATAAATAGAGCCATCTGCTTCAATAACTGCATTCACTGAACAGTGACCATTCATATCGCAGCTCTCTGGTGGGTATCCGAGAATCATCTGTAGAATGTTATCAAACATACGTATACTGATACCTTTACCATGTATGAAATCATCATACCATAAATCAAAGATTGTCATTAAAAAATGTTCATAGGCATCAGATGTTAAGGAGTATTGATTTTGTCCTGGTTCTTGATCCAATTCATCCAGACATGGAATAAATTGCAAATACTCAAAACCTTGTTTTCTATAGAAATTATAAACTTTGCTTGGATGTTTGGCTACATGCTTATTCACAACACAGAGTATATTATACATCACTTTATGTTTATCAAATATCTTGCATGCTTTCATAATTTGGTTAAAGCTACCTTCACCTTTGGCATCAATCCGATAATAATTGTGTATATCTTTATGCCCATCTAGAGATAAACCAATCAGAAATTTGTGATCATGAAAAAACCTTGCCCAATCATCATCTATAATCATACCATTTGTTTGTAAAGCATTATTCACTTGGATCTTATTGGTATTATACTTTTCTTGGAATGCAATAAATTGTTTAAAAAAGTCTAGTGAGGCTAAAGTAGGTTCCCCACCTTGAAAAGCAAAAGTAACACTACCTTCAGCGAACTCAAAAGCTTTTCTGACCAACGTTTCTAGTGTATCTTCTGACATCATGCCATAATTCGTCACTTCCCTTTTATGAATGACATCATAATAAAAACAATATTTACATCTCAGGTTACAATTACCTGAGGCTGGTTTTATAAGCATGCTTAATGCTGGCATACATCTACCCCCTAATCTATATATAAAAGAATCATTGTTCACATACATACACTTACAACTTTCTACTTATTATAACAAAAACAAGTCATTAATAAAAGTCATTTTGGTCAAAAGTCCATTCATTCCCTATCCCATGGTTATCATACCATGATTTTGTTGCTAACATCATGTATGTTTTCCAACAATAAAGTTTCCACAATCATGGAAACTCCTACAGAACAAAACTCTATTATACGCGTATATCTACATAGCTACCTACTGGGGCATTTTCCTCTTGCTTCTCTGTAACATTTTCTTCTTGAGGGTTATTTATCGCCTTCTCCTCTTCTATCTCTTCCTTTATATCATTGGATACTTCTTTGTTCTTCTTAACCTGTTCCATGGCTCCTTTTATAAGCTTATTTACCTTAGCTAATGCTTCATAAGCTTCACCTTCTAGAGCATCTGCTTTGCTTATATTGTTAATGGATTTTTGCAAACGGTAATCTTCGCTATTAACAGATTGTCCACGTCCCATATCTATTTCGTACTCTTTTTTAAGGATCTTTGCTTCTTGTTTTAATTTCTTCGATGAATTCAATTTATTTTGTGCAGTTGTTAAAGCTTTAGAAGCTTTAATTATATTCTTAGTTGGTATATCGGCTATACCAAGTTCTGCTTTTATTTCTTCTAGGGGTGTAGGCGTTTTCTGATTAGCTTCCTTATTCTTAGCAGCTCTTTCTTCAGCCTCTTCTATCTTCTTTTCTGTTTCTTTCATCTTTTCTTGTAACTGTTCTTCTTGAATCTTAGCCATTAACTCTTGCTTTTGCTCTTCCAATTGCTGTAATCTACTCTTCTTCTCAAGAGCGGATAACTGATCATTTTCTTTTACTTCAGCAATTTGCTTGTCTAATCCCATCATCTGTTTCTGTAACTTACCTAAGAATGTTTCTTTCTTCTCTTGATTCTGACTAATACTGTTTCCTAACCCAACAATATCTGTGTTATTGCTCATATTAATATTCATATAATCACCCTTGTATTTTTCTGCGTTTATTTCTTTATTTACTATTATATCGACCTACTGCTTCTTTCTCTTTAGGGATATTTACTCATGAATCTATATGGAACAAAGTACTTTTGTACCAAAACCCAAGAAACGTCGTAACCCATATGATATCAAGAAATAGAAAGTAGGACTTTCCTTATACCAGAAAAAGAGAGTCATCCATCTAACTAATAGACAGGTAACTCTCATATCTCTCTACTTTAACTATGTGGTCATGTTATCTTCTAGTCACCATCAAAAAGATTACCTAGCCCTCCAAACGCATCTAGAACACTGCCCTCGCCTTTAGATTTACCACCAGGCATGCCACGCATTGAGCCAACAACTCTTTCTGCAAGACGGCTAAATGGTAAGGATTGAAGCCATACTTTTCCCGGTCCTGTAACTGTGGCAAAAAATAATCCTTCACCGCCAAAAAAAAGCTGTCTTTATTTTTCCTACATATTCTATTTCATATCTAACATCTCTTGTCAAGGCAACAAGACAACCTGTATCTACTTTTAGTGTTTCACCTGGAAGTAATTCCCGTTCAATAATTGTTCCTCCAGCATGAACAAAGGCTAATCCATCTCCTTCAAGCTTCTGCATGATGAACCCTTCGCCGCCAAAGAATCCTACTCCAAGTTTCTTTTGAAACTCAATACCGATGGATACACCTTTTGCTGCACACAAAAATGCATCTTTTTGACAGATTATCTTACCTTGATACTGGGTAAGGTCCATAGGAATAATTTTACCTGGATAAGGTGCACCAAAAGCAACATGTTTCTTATCATTCCATTCATTCGTAAACACTGTCATAAACAAGCTCTCACCTGTTAGAACACGTTTCCCTGCACCAAATAATTTCCCCATAAAACCACTTTGTTGATTAGAACTACCATCACCAAATATGGTTTCCATCTCTATACCTTGCTCCATAAACGTCATTGCACCTGCTTCTGCCACAACACTCTCCTTTGGATCAAGTTCAATTTCAACCATTTGCATATCGTCACCATGGATCTTATATTCTATTTCATGTGCTATACTCATTCAACCACTCCTTAATAAATATTTATACCACTATATTTTACCATAATAATATCTTAACATAAAGAAAAACTGTCCTTAGATTAAAGAACAGTTCCTCAGATTTATCTTAGTTACTTGGTACAACTAATTCCATGCCTTCATAGAGTTTATTAGGGTTTTTCAACTCATTCAACTCAGCTAATTTTTCCCATGTTGTACCAAATTTTTCAGCTATTTTCCAAAGCACATCGTTTGCTTTAACGATATATGTTTTTACCTTAGATGGTTTTTTTTTCTGGTTCAGTCGCTGGTTTTTCTTCTGGTTTAACCGTTTCCTTAACAGGTTCAACGACTGGCTTATTTGCATTTACTTTTTTAAGTAAGCCATCCATTTCTACAACAAGATCATTGAAATATGCTAATGTAGCGTCAACTGGTTCAGAAGAATTCATATCAACGCCTGTAGTTTTTAATACATCTAATGGATAATCGGAACCACCTGCTGCTAAGAACTCAAGATATTTCTCTACACTTCCTTCTTTTTTTTCAGAAGTGATATCATTCACAACTTGGTAAGCTGCTGCCATAGATGTTGCATATTTATATACATAAAAATTCATATAGAAATGAGGTATTCTTGACCAACCAATTTTAGCCATCTCATCCATGGTATAAGCTTCACCAAAATACTTTTTAAGAAGCTCTAACCAAAGATTGTTAAGTGTATCTTTAGAAACTGGTTCTCCTGCTTCTACCATTTCATGTATAGTCTTCTCAAACTCTGAGAACATAACTTGAACATACATGGTTCCACGGATATTTTCAATTTGTTTATTTAATAAGAATAACTTTTCTTTATCATCTTTTGCATTTTTTGATTAAGTAATCCATAACAAGAAGCTCATTGGTAATAGAAGCTACCTCAGCTGTAAAGATTGGGTATGAAGCATTTATATAGTTTTGCTCTGCATCTGAATACTTAGAATTCATTGCATGACCCATCTCGTGAGCTAGTGTAAGAGCTGAATCTAATGAATTGTTGTAATTCATTAAGATGTATGGATGTAACCCATAAGCACCCCATTGGTAGCCACCTGTGTATTTGTTATCATCTTCAAAAGCATCAACCCATCTTGAAGCAATACCATCTTTAAAATCATTAACATACTTTTCGCCAAGTGGTGCTAAAGCTTTTTCAATTATGTCACAAGCTTCATCATATGTAAATTCAAGATTATAATTATCAACTAGAGGAATTGAAGTATCATAGCCATGTAATTCTTCATATCCTGATGCATCTTTTCTCATCTGATAATATTGATGTAATGGTGTTAAATTAGCATTAACAGCTTCAACCAATTGATCATAAACTGAGTTAGGTATGAATTCACTTGATAATGCTGCGTCTATAGCTGAATCATAACCTTTTACTTTTGCTGTTGCTACATTAGATTTTACTTCTGTGATATAGATTTCAGATAACACATTATTAAAACCTTCATAGCTCTTCCATCTTGCTTCATAAGCCCTTTTTCTTAGATCTCTATCAGGTGAATTATCTAATATATGACCATAAGCTCCAGATGATAACTCGATGTCATTACCATCAGCATCTTTGATGACTGGCTTCACATAGTCACCATACATAACCTTATCAAATATACTTCTAGGAGCGCCTAATACTTCTGAAAAACTTGATAAAATAGACTCTTCTTTAGCTGATAACACGTACTCTTTTTTTCTTGATAAGTTTATCAAGATACATTTGGTAAGGTGCCATCGCTTCGTCTTTAACGATGCTCGTAAGTGTTTCATTGTCAAGAGCAAGAAGCTCAGGTTCTGCATAAGAAATAGCTTGTAGATACTCACTATATATTCTGCCTGCGATCGCCGACATTTCAGATGCATTACTATCCGTTTGGTTTAAGTCCAAAGATAAATTAGCAAATACGTAACCTTTTTTCTAGAATTAAAGATGCCTCAATATCTGTTTTGATATAAGCAACTACTTGCTCTGCTGTGCTAAGTTTACCTTCAAATGATGCTAATTGTGGTATGTACTCATTTTCTAACTTGTCCATATCCGCTTCAAAATCAGCACGTGATGCATAAAATTCTGTAAGGTCCCATTTATATTTATCTTCTGCCTCTGACCTCTTTACAATACCTTCACTTGCGTAAGTAAACGTTTGGATAAATAAAACGAACACTAACGTCAATGCTGCAATGATCGATACTCTCTTTCTACTCTTCATAAAAAAACTTTCTCCTCTCTGGTGCTTTTTATATTACAATTATAAATTGCATAATAATATTGTATAATCTAATAATGTAAATTTCAAGTTATTTCAAGTTACACTTTTCTACATTTTTCTACATTAGTAAGATAAGTCTGATAAATTAATCTATTTTGTCAAATAAAAAACGAGATTACATCAAACCCGTAACCTCGTTTCCTCTATAAATATATTGTATTCTATTTACCCATACTTTGTCCCGTTGAACGCAATACATCACAAGCTTCAATTACTCTCTCAGCCATAGATGCTTGAGCTTTTTTCAAGTAAGCACGTGGGTCATAAGCTTTCTTATTACCAACCTCTCCTTCAACCTTAAGAACTTCATCATAATGCTTAAACATATGATCTACGATTGGTCTAGTGAATGCATATTGTGTGTCTGTATCAATATTCATCTTTACAGTACCATATTCCAGTGTTTCTTCAATTTCTTCTTTTGTAGATCCAGAACCACCGTGGAATACAAGATAATAATTTTGATCATCACCATGTTTTTCTTTTAATGCATCTTGTCCTTCTTTTAAAATTGAAGGTGTAAGTTTTACATTTCCTGGTTTATAAACACCATGAACATTTCCAAATGTAGCAGCTAACATATAGCGACCATCTATGTCCTTTAAAGCTTCTTCAAACATAAGCATATCTTCTGGTGTTGTATAGAGTTTTTCTTTGGACACATGCTCATTACTTACGCCATCTTCTTCTCCACCAACAACACCTGCTTCTACTTCAAGAATGATTTCATTCTCTGCACATAGTTTCATAAGTTCTTTTGATATTTCAATATTTTCTTCAAGTGGAATATCAGAACCATCAAACATGTGACTGTTAAATAAATTAGGTAAACCTTGTTCTCTTCTTCTTCTTGTCTCTTCAATAAGTGGCTTCATGAATTTGTCTAAGTTTCCAGCCGTACAATGGTCTGTATGCAGTGCAATATTAACATCGTACTTTGCCGCCATTGTATGAATATGATTCGCTAAAGAAATAGCTCCTAGTGCACTATCTGCAAGGCTACCGGATACGTGCTTTCCACCACCGATTGATACTTGAATAATACCATCAGAATTGGCTTTCGCAAATCCTTCTAAAACACCATTAGCTGATTCAATTGAAGCTACATTCACTGCTGGATAAGCAAACTTATTTTCTAGTGCTCTATCTAGCATTTTACAATACTCTTGATAATTAACAACAGGCATGTCTTTCACTCCTTAGATTTATTTTAACCTTTGTAAAGGTTAACTACTTTATAATACATTTACTCAAATAATAAATACTTTCCTATAAGATAAAAAAACTTCACTACATCATAGTGTTACACATACATCATAAATTATTATGCATTATTCGTCAATGTTTATTCTTTTTTGATATTGACATTCATTATCATTTAATATATAATATTTTTAAATAAACAATCAAAATCAAGGAGGTTACTCTATGAGTATCGTATTAATTGGTGGTCATGACCGTATGCACCGTGAATATAAAACAGTCTGTAAAAAAGCTGGTCACAAGTTAAAAGTATTTACCCAAATGTCGGCTGGATTAAGTAAAAGTATTGGCAATCCCGATGCCCTCTTAATCTTTACCAGTACTGTATCCCATAAGATGGTAAACATAGCCAATAAAGAAGCTAAGAAAAAGAATATACCCGTCGTGAGATGTCATTCCAGCAGTATCCAAGCCTTAAATAATTCTATAAAAGACATTGAATCTACGGTCTAAAAAGGACTAAGCAAGTCTTCTATTAACCACTGACTTGCCTATTGCCCTTCCTTTTTTTCTTCCATAACATTTATTATCAATGTAGGTATTTTAAAACTCAAACTGTATGGATTTATAAAGATATAATTGTATGATTAGCTTTCTCACAATGAATGTCCATCAATTGATCATTAACTTTCAATCGACAAACACCGTCTTTGTTGCTTTTAATACACACTTCTTCCACTTGATTATTATACCATTTTGCACTAATTTCAAAACCGCCTCTAGCTCTTAAACCTTTAAATGAGCCGTTGCTAAGTTCTTCTGGAAGGGCAGGTAGTATTTCAATATAATCATTATGAGATTGAATCAACATCTCACATACAGCAGCTGTGAAACCATAATTGCCATCAATCTGAAATGGTGGATGACTACTTAGCCCATTACGAATTAACGAGTGCTTGAAGAATTTCAGCATCATGTCTTTGGTTCTATTTTGGTCTCTTAAGCGTGCATAGAGAAGCATCACCCAAGCACAACTCCAACTTGTATGTCCTCCACCATTGGCTATACGGTCTTCTAAGGATTGATGATGGGCTTTGATTAATTCTGTATCTTGGTCACAATCCACGCGATGACCTGGGTAGAGACCACACAGATGCGATACATGGCGATGACCGTCATCACAGTATATTTGATCATCCCACCATTCACCTAGTTGACCTTTGGCATTAACCTTAAGAGGGTATAATTTTTCTCTTGTTTCTATTAATAATGTTAAAAACTGCTCATCTTTAATATCTAAAATTGCCATAGCATGTATACAATCTGATAGAACTTGCCACATAATATTCATATCCATAGTAGATGCCTTCGTTATAGAAGATACGCTGCCATCCTTCATTTTATAAGCATTTTCTGGTGAGGTAGATGGTGATGTTACCCTATATCCTGTTTTCACATCTATATAAGCCCAATCCAAACAAAATTTAGCTGATTCTTGTATGATGGGAAATATTTCTCTTAAATAATCCATATCTTCTGTAAACAGAAAATGTTCATAGAGATGTGTCGCTAACCATGGTCCTCCCAAAGGCCAAAAAAGCAAACTGTGCATTACCGCTAACTGGAATGGATAATCGCCATAGATCTGTATTATGATTAGCTGTCCAACCACTACACCCTAGTGCCTTAGCTCCATTAATACCAGAAATGGATAAATCCCTCACAAGTCTCACGAGAGGTTCATAGCATTCTGACAGATTAGCTACATCTACAGGCCAATAATTCATCTGTGTATTAATGTTAATGGTATAATTGCTTGACCAAGGTGCTTGGATCATACAGTTCCATATACCTTGCAGGTTTGTGGCTTGAGAACCTTCTCTAGATCCACTTACAGTCAGATATCGGCCCAATTGAAATAGTTGTTCAATTAATCGACCATCTAGTTTTTCTTTATCCTTCATACCTAAGATACGTTGGTCCGTTGGTAAGCTAGAATCAGAATCATCCAACTGTAATTGAACCCTATCCATAAATCCTCTGAAATCAGCTATATGATCAGCTTTTATTTTGCTGTAGCCTTTTGCCATTGCTTTCTCTATGATACCTTCACAAAGCCCAAGTGGATTTTTAACTTGGCTGTTAGGTGGTGTGAAAGGGTCAATAAAATTTGTTTTACATGCAAAGTACAGTGTCATATAGGACCCATGTTGAATATCCAAGTTATTATTATTGGTAAATACAACACCATCTGTGTCGACTTTAACTAAGGTTGCGAAAGCTATACCTTTTTCATCATCTTTGTAAATAATCGGTTCTTCTTTTGAATCATAGACAGGGTCTACATGAATAGGTGCTTCTCCTTGGCAAATGAGGTAATCCCATGGAGCAGAAACTGTATGCTTAAGGAAACTCTCAATCGTTACAACGCAATTAAGAGCACCAATACGACTGACTTCGATATGTACAGCCAGTAGATCATCCACTTTAGTACAAAAATATTCTCTGCTATACGTCACATCACCATACATATAACTTACATAACTGATACCTTCTACCATATCCAATTCACGTTTATAAGCATCTATTCTACCCTTATGCTTAAAATCAATTAACACGTTACCCATAGGTAAGTAATTCTGTGACCAATGACCTAACATATGTGTATTTATGTATTCGTGGGCTTCTACATATTTTTCTTCATCTATAAGTTTCCTTGCTCTTGGCAAATAATCTGTAATATCAAAACTTGAATCATCAAGTGGTTTACCAGACCATAGGGTATCTTCATTAATCTGTATAATTTCTTTATTTGCATGACCATAAACCATGCCCCCTAGGGAGCCATTACCAATAGGTAATGCTTCTTCCCACTTTTTTTTGCAGGATTATGAAATGTAAGATACGATTTGCTCATTTATTATTCCTCCATCTTCCATTATTCTACTTTCTATTTTCCTTGAAGTCTTTTATGTACATGGACTCTTTTTCTTGTTCAGCACGCTATGTACTTTATTATTGTACCTAATTTACCTCTATTGAAAATAGTATTATGTTGTGGTAACATGGACTTATGTTGAATAATCATTATGACTATATTAGCCATTTAACCCTAACGAATACGGAGGATTTTTATGTATACATTAGATCCATATGACCATCAAAGTGAATGTAATCTTGATCTACGTTTCTGTGCCTGTGGCTATGAAAGTTGTATACCTGACAACACAGTCGGACCCAATATTCCCGATTATTATACCCTCCATTTTATTATTGATGGTTGTGGTTGCTATCAATCCCCAACTAAAAATTATTATCTTAAAGCAGGTGAGGGATTTATTCTTTATCCTCATCAAATTTCTTACTATACACCAGATACGCATAATCCTTGGACTTATTACTGGATTAGTTTTAAGAGTAATAAAGCTCATACACTTCTTGAAGGTATTTCCACACCATCAAAACCCATTTTTCACCATCATGAAGCCTCTATGCCTCTTGCTAAAACCATTTATCAATATTCGAAAGCTTCCATCCCACTTGCATTGAAAGATTATCAATTTCTAAGCTATCTATATGCTTTATTCTATCAGCTAAAGCTCCCTAATCGCGGAACAACCTTACCTAAAACACCTCAACAACGCTACTTAGATTATGCCCTCTCCTATATAAGTCAGTTTTACCAAAAGCCATTAACCATTCAAGAAATTACTGAATATGTTCATATTGATCGTACTTATTTGTACAAGCTTTTTAAAGATTCCTTTGGCATATCACCTAAAGCCTATTTAATCCAATACCGAATAAATAAGGCTTGCTACTTATTAGAACATACTGAGATTCCCATAAAAGAAGTAGCAAAAGCTGTGGGTTACGATGATTATTCTCTGTTTAGCCGAATTTTCAAGAAACAGAAGGGAGTATCCCCCCAATATTATCGAAAGCACTTATAGTTCATATCATTGGGCACACTCTGCTAACCCCATAATCTTCTTAAAGTCAACGTTTCTATAGAATTTGCATCATATATTCTGCAAAAAACGCTGATACAGAACTGGATATGAGATGTGATGGTTTTAGAAGTTCATAGATTGTATCACCTAGTTGGTATCCCTGTTCCTCTATTTCATCAATGGCTTCTTGAATCTTACCTTCTAATTGTTCTTCATTCCCTTTAAAATAATAAATAGCATACTTGCCTTTTGGAAGTGTAACGATATCCATCCCTTCAAAAGTATGTTCCCTGTCACACTCGATGTAAATCTCTGATCCCCCTAATGCTAACTCACTAAGGTCTGACCTTGGATGGGCTAACATCAAATTATTTTCATATAGAATATTAGGCTCATTATTCAACTTAGATTTGACCTCTTTTATACCTATTCCATTAGAAAAATTCACTCTGCCAAAATAACAATATTTCATATCATCCATATCTTTAATAAGCCATTTGTTTCTCTGTTCTTTTTCATAATGTGCTGTACTTAGTTTCTCTTCTAATAGTCGCTTAACTCTTGTTAACTTCTTGATTTCAGCATCTACATAAACTTTACTTTTTACAAGTAAATCCGTTAAATCATCTAAGTCTTGGTTGTTAAGACTTTCTTTAATTTCCTTAATAGGCACATTCATTTCTCTTAGTAATTTAATGGTGCTTAATACATAATAATGCTCGAAATTATAATAACGGTATCCATTTATATCATAGAATGGCTCAATTAAACCGATTCTATCATAATAGCGAATGGTATGTTTTGACGTATTTATCATAAGTGACATATCACTTAGACTAATCTTTACTTCCATTATAAAAAAAACCTCCTCCTCTGATACAAGAAGCTATAATCTTATTATTATATCAAACAGATAAGATTATAGCTTCATCATCATTATATAAGTTTTCTCTTTCATTTTGCAAGGCTTTTAATCTCTTTCACAAGAAATGTATGCTTTTACATATGTTCTAGGTCGTATTCGAAAAGTATAATTTTATATACCCATTTTAGAAACTTTAACATATATTAATTATGAGTACAATTCTGTGGAGGTTATTATGTTTCAGCAAAACATGTTTCAGCCAAATTCCTTTCAACAAAACAACATGCATCAACACAACATGCACCAACACAACATGCCCTTTCAGCGCATTAACGATAAGCAAAATCTCAAATACTATGAAGATAAAATGATTATGGTCCAGTCCGAACCAGGCTTTACCCACCTATTCCGTTTAACTGAATGCAAAAAAGACAGTATTATCGGCATTATGTTTACAGGTATGGATTTTGAACCTGTTAAAATCCCCTTAGATAATATTAATTGTTTCTACGTAGCTCAATCGGATTATGAGCGAATAAACGCCCATTAACTACATACAGCGTACTAAAAATAACATTATGTATGACTGTGGTATAAGATTCTTTTTACTTCCTGATTCCTTACAGGCGATCTTTGTAAAAGAAACTTATACCACTTTTTTATCTAGCTCATTTATCTTATATTTATATCATTCTTACTGAATCACGTTCTATAATCTGTACATTCATATAATAACGCTCACCACTGGCACGGTTATCATCAATCAGGTCTAACAGCTTCGTAGCTCCCTTCTTACCCATCTCATCAACTGGGCGGTTCACCGTTGTGAGCCTGGGCGTTAGATAACCGGCAAACATACTATCATCATAACCCATAATGGATATATCCTCTGGAATACGTAAGCCTTTCCTATTCACAGCATTAATCGCTCCCATAGCCATCTCATCATTACTACAAAAAAACGGCCGTGGGTACTTCATCACGCTCTAGAAGTTCCATCATAGCAAGGTAGCCACTCTCTGTACTGTAGTCCCCAATAACCATAAAATCATTATTAAGTGGTAAATTATAGCGACTATGGGCATCTACATATCCTTGTTTTCTGATCTCAGCAGAGCGAAAGCCTTCCTTTCCCTCTATAATCCCAATCTTTCGATGTCCCTTTTGAACCAAATACTCCGTAGCTCGAAACACACCGGTTCTATCATTAATGAGAATGTTGCATACAGGCATCTCTACCTCTCTATTAAGAACCACCATTGGAATTTGCCGCTCATGAACCGCTGTGATAAAGGCATCATCTCCTGTGCTTTGGCTCATAATCACAATGCCATCAAAATTCTTCTTACTAATCAAATTAAAATTACGGTAATCATCAATACCTCGAACCATTAGATTATAATCGTCCCTAATAACACTGTTAACGCTTCTTACCACATCATAAAAAAAGGATACCGCTGTACCTTTATCCATGGTGGTAAAAAACAATCCAATATTATAAGAACGGTCTAGAACCAAACTTCTGGCACTCACATTAGGTGTATAGCCTAACTCATTAGCTATATCGCGTATTCTTACCTTGGTCTCATCACTAATGGACTTACTATCATTCAAAGCCCTCGACACTGTAGAATGGGCTACTCCCGCCACTTTAGCAATATCTTTTATGGTCACACTCACTTTGCTCACCCTATTCTTCATAGTCTTCTCCATTACATAATGCTATGTAGTATTCCTGCATTCACATATTCATTCATCTATTTTACATCCTAAATTATCTGGTTAAAATTTTCACGAGCTTTACTTATTGTACCATAGCACCATCTAATATGTCCATTAAAGATAGCTATAC